>Ga0105053_10010970_pt1 | contig 11182 bp, 12 predicted proteins | sample BON01_FD_78093 | JGI IMG/M metagenome (GOLD analysis project Ga0105053, IMG submission 78093) | Freshwater microbial communities from Lake Bonney liftoff mats and glacier meltwater in Antarctica - BON-01 | ecosystem: Environmental > Aquatic > Freshwater > Ice > Glacier meltwater | place: Lake...
AGAGACCAGGGAGATTGAGATTGGGGATTGAGATGAAATGACACTCCAAATGCAACAGGCTGTACCCCTGAGTGAGAGGAGTGTGTTGGATTTACCCCAGAGTGAGAGGAGTGTGTGGGATTTACTCTTAAGTGAGAGGAGTGTGTCGAATCTATTAGTGAAATCAGTACCTGGTGGTGTAAGTGGGTGCGAGTGAATGATGCATCGGATTCATTGCTCAAGGTGATTAAGAGGAGTGTCCTTCAGTAATGAATCCGATCAATGATTCCCTCGCATCCAGTCACGCCACCAGGTACTGATTCATTACTGAGTGAGAGGAGTGTGTCGGATCCATTACAAAGTGAGAGGGGAGTGTCGGAAATCAGCCGTACCCTATTTTCGGACACCAACAGACGCTATTGCGTCGGTTAGTGTCTCTAACAGACTCTATTCCCCGCCAGGAGCGTAGAGAGTGGACAGATTGGGAGCACCTTCAAATCGGGCACCTTAAAATCGTGCCCGTTTTCCCTGCCAGGAGCGTAAATATCCGCGGGTCCTTTCATTTATGCACGCTTTACGTGGCGTGGTAATGTCGGTTTGCGTCTGTTAGTGTGTGTGAGGAGTCTTTTCGTGTCTGTTAGTGTCTGTTAGCCCCGACTGCTGAATCTCACACAGCTTTTTGGTCCCAATCACGGATCTTCTGGTGAAGTGAGACCCAACCACGTAAGAAGTCCTGATGGTTGCAATGATTTCAACTCACGAGAGAGAAAGACATCTAATGAGAGAGAAAGACATCTAATAAGAGAGAAAGACATCTTACAAGAGAGAAAGACAAGTCACGAGGCTTCCTCGTGAGTTACAACACCCTGTAAGTCTCTGTCAAGATCTGTGTCGAAGACTCACAACGTCACAACACGTAATGAGTCTCTGCAAGTCACAGCACGTTGATCGAAAGAAACCCCCCCTCGGGGGGGGTTCCTATTTAATATGTTCCCTGATCAAGAACCGGGAGGCAGAGGACCCCCCCTGAAGAACCACCCCCAAAATTGATCAATTTTGGGGGTTGTTCTTCACGGGGGGTCCTCAATCTCCCGGTTCTTGATCAGGGAACATAGTAAGTAGGAAACCCCTTCGGGGGGGGGGGTTTCTTTCGATCAACGTTGTGAGTCTCTGTGAAGAACAACACGTTGTGAGTCTGCAAAACGTTCAACACGTAGTGCGTCTTGTGAGTCGGTTACATCTTGGCAAAGACATGTTTTGTGAGTCTGTGTCAGAGATCTTGCCAAATCTTGAACAAGACTCCATACACGTTTTTGTCAACATCTTGTGAAAGACTCACAACGTGTCTGTGTCATGATCTCTGCCTGTGCAGCGTCTTTGGTAAGATCTCTGCCTTGTTTGAGCAGATTGATGCGGAGGTAGGAGGGGGGAGAGATTAACCTGGTCGTGGGCGTTGACGTCAGCGCCTGCAGCTACAAGCTCATCCACCTGCGTTGCGTTGCCCATTTTGCAGGCGGCGAAAAGGCGATGCGAAAGCAGCTCGCGTGCTGCGATTGCAGGGTCGTCAGTTGCAAGCTCGCTTTCGATGTCTGAGACCATCGCGTCCGGGCACGCTGGCTTCCGGTGTGTCAGTGAGTAGCAGATGCTGCAGCGTTTTGGCAAGGGTATGGATCCCTTTTGCGGTCCAGGTCGTCCTGGGTGACTCGACCCAGGCGCGGGGAACTGGCGGAGCCCAAGCGACCGGCCTCGTCTTCCACGTGGGCCCTCGGCTCGCGATGGCGGCGCAATGCCTTCGAGCACCCGTGGATCTGTTGGTGCTGTGGATGCTGTAATTTTCAGCGCCTCGGGGTTTGCATTGGTCTGCTGTCGTTGCGCTCTGCAGAGGGACAGAGTGCGAGTGTGTGTGTTTGTTAAAGTGTGATATATGTGTGACATACATGTGTTGTTATATACAACATACATGAATGCATACACCATGTGTCATATGTCATGCAGCACGGGGCCAGCACCGTTGAAATGGGCGGGCAGAGAACCCACAGACTGGGTACACGGTGGTAGAAGTTGCGTGGGGCAGTTGCCACCTGGAGCTCTTCAGAGCATCACCCGCAGAGCTGGCGCCCACACCATCGCCGCCACGTAGCACCAGCTGGCGAGGGATCGCAACAGGGCGACTGCGCCGGGCTTCAGTCTCGGTGATATCGTTGCGGAGCAAGCATCTCGGGCGGTGATCTGCAGAGTGATCTGTAGAGTGATCTGCAGAGAACGACGACGATCCCCGGCTGCTGTCCAGACTGCCCATGATCGCCAGTATGCACACTCCGAGCAGTGGTTGCGGTCGGTCAATGTACATGCCCACCTCCCAGTTCTTGACGGAGTTCGTGAGTGGCTGGCAAACTCGACACACGAATTGAGTCTCCGACCAAGAATTCACAAACCTCAAACGAGTGCAATAAGAAGAGCCATTGGAACAGTATTTTGAAAACTTAGTAACGCCATCCAAAAAGATTATAAATTATACTGATAAATTTCTACTCATAAATCACAGAGAAATTCAAACCACAATTGTCAGTACTAAAATTTAAGGAATCGTGGAGGGGAAGCTGGCATTTCTCATACTTGGGCGGTCGCGGGACGCGAACACAAAGGCAATCAAAGCAGCAAGCAGTCAAAATCTGGCGCAACCACCTTGCCCAACCACCTTGATCGACTGGAGATTTTTGGCGTTGGGACCTTTTGCTGCTTCGTCCGAGCGCTGCTGTGAAGCAAAGCAAGCATGGACTGTGTCGTAATCTCAGACTCGTCGGAATCTGACTCAGATTCGGAGGGCGGCGAGGCAGGGGCAGCGCAGCGCTCAAGGCCGTCGGGCGGCGGTGGCGGGAGCGCAGGGAAACGGCCCAAGCCAAAGCCCAAGAAGAAAAAACGGCAGGAGGTGGAAGAGAAGCCCAAGCCGCGCAAGAAGGCCAAAAAGGGCCGCGCCAATGAGAGCACAGCATGGACGGCCTCGGAGGATGAGGGGTGCGCGTGCAGTTTTGAGTGCACGTGTGCAAAGTCGCGCGATGGTGACGGCGGTGGCTCAAGCTCTGCGCCTGCGCAGCAGGCGCAGGAGGCGTGGGAGAAGTGGATTTTTAGCCCGCCTGCCACAATGGTGTTCGCGAGCAACCTCCCTGCCACGCCACCACTATACTGGGGCGATAAAAAGGGAGGGAATGAAGCGGCCAACTTGCTGGACAGCATGGGTAAGTCCCAGCTTATCTCTCCCGCGACTTGCCCTCCTGTCTCTCGCCGCAGCAGTCGCTGGGTTGTCGCTGGGTCTTTATGTCGACTCACCCATTTTGCTCTGCCGAGCTGCACCTGTTTCCGTGTTGCAAGACCTGACAATCCTATGTATCTTCTCGCACCGGGCACCACTTGTCGCTGCCCTGTGCGTGGAAAACAGCTTGCAATTTTCTCGAAATTGTTCAGTACATTCACGACGTGCAGAGGGGTGAAAATGGTTTGGTTCGCCGATGTTTGGTGCACCTTTGTGATTGCACGATCTGGCAGTTCACGACGTTGGAGCACACGTTTTCGGTTTCGCCCGCAAAGTTATACTGCAACGCGTGCACCAACGCATCAAAATTGCCTCCAAAAATGTGCACCAAGGCGTGAAATTGCCGCAGCAATTCGCGCCCGGCTGAAATTTGTGCACAGAAAATCATGCACAAAGAATTTGTGAACCGCGTAGGAAGGAAGGAAGCTTTCACGATATTTTTTCCTGTGCACGATTTCTTGGTGCACGCTTGATTTTGGTGCACCAAGAAAAAAGTCGTTCGCCGGCACACTTCTTCATGGTGGCGAAGGTATCTTCATGGCGGCAAAGGTATCACGAGTGGCACGCGGTAGCGTCAAGCAAGGCGTCGAAGCTGCTGCGCGTTATTCGGGGAGGACCCATGCCATGAGATGGATAATCCGGAAGATAGTATGTCGTCTACCCGATATTAGGCCCGATTTTTCACAGCATAGATTTGGACCTCCCTTTAGTTACTATTGACGCGCGGCGGCGAGGTCCGCGCGCGCATGGCCGCACGCCCAGACGTGTTTCTGAAATCGAAGGCCCACCAGCTTGCGAGACACAACAAGAAGTATGATGGAGACAAGAAGGGCACACTGTGTTTCCGCACACTGACCTGATGTCTGGTGTCGTGAGCAGAAAACTGCAGGCTCATTGGCTCGATTGATCTCGAATTTGAGTGCATAGCAGTCCAGGGCTCGAAGCTCGACACTTTGCAGTTGGCTAAGATGCATGCTCCAGTTAAGCCCACTCTGCGCACAGTCAAATCCTCCGGTGGCCGCACGCACCCTGTGCAGTGGGACAACAATGGTGAGCCTGGATCACGTGGCTGCTACACAGTGCACAGGTGAATCCTGACAGTACCCCATCCCTCTATTTCAAATTGATTTGTCCCGACTGCCCAATTTGATGTCTACGCTGCGTTGAGCATCGGCACTGGGTCGAGACGCACACATCACCTTCTCAACGCACAAGATCTGGTGCATGAGGTGCACCTGCTGACTTGTTTTATGGTTGGACAGAATGTGCCCTGTGCTGTAGCTTTTCTTTGAATAACAGATGTGGCTTTTCCGTTTCCGTAGGTTACTGAGAGGCTGTCGCACTGGGCTGCTGATGCCAAAGGAGGCCTCTACAATATCCGTGCTGGAAGGGCTTTCAGATCTCGCACGACCCGAGGACTCGGCCCATCTTCCGTGGGCTTCGCAGCCTTTACTGCGTGCAGTGTGTCCCAAAGCTGGCGCCAAGCTTGATGGCAACAATTTGAAAGTTCGCGTGTGGGTGTATGTCCGCCGACTTCTCTTTGAGATGATTGCCTATCCTCCTCTCAGAGACGTCATGAAGGCGATTGTACCGGCAGCGCCAGTGAGGAAGACAGCAGCTCTGCCTGCGCTGAAAGATCCAGAGTTCGTTTCGCACATGCCAACCGATGGAGTGGGCCCTGATTATGCATTCTCGCTTGCCGGCCTCATGAAATCGCAGGTGTGACATTAATGTGTGTTCATGTAGATTGTCGTTGTTTGTTCTTCGGATATGCATTGTGGGGCGGTTCGCGCCCGAAGCTGCTGCGCGCCACACGAAAATTTCACATTCTGTAGAAATGCGGTCCCGAGGGGCGTGCGGTGGCGTCGGGAGCTTAGGGGCCCTTGCTGCTGCACGCCCCAACGTGTCTTGTCTGTCTTGCACTGTCACTATCTGCACGCTGCTGGCTCGGCTCCTTGCTGTTGCAATCCTTGGCAGCTAAATGATCTCTCGTGTGCGTGTCTTTGCATATGAACAGGAGCACACAGGGTATCGTAAGGCCCAGCAGCCGGTAGGATTAAAGCTGCATATGAAAGACTATCAACTCCAGACCCTTGCCTGGATGCTTGATCACGAGTCCTTGCCGCATGGGCTCAACGAGCTATTTTGGGAGCGATGGACGTTCCTGGACGGCAGCGATTTCTACTACGCTCCCGAACTTGGGGAGTTGCGGCTGGAGAAGCCGTTGGGGCGGAGGGGGGGTATTCTGTCAGAGGAGATGGGCCTTGGCAAAACCATTGAAATTCTTGCTCTGATTCTCTCGTCCAAAAACAAAGACGGGGCACCTGTTGGTCGGGGTCGTGTAGTTGGTAATGGCACGAAAAGTGATGGTGGGAAGACCAATAGTGGTGGCAAGAAAAAGCAGATTGATCTTGGAGAGAGGGCTGAGAGTGGGGATGTGTGGGATGGAGAATGGGGTAAGGCTGTAACTAATGACACGCTGGCGACAATTGCCGACAAGTGCAGTCGTGCTCGAGACACAAAGGTAACGCCAGCAATGATCAGGCAGCTAAATATCGACATACTGCCCCAGCTTAGCAACAAAACTAAGGTCAGAAAGGGTACGCTCATTCGGCTGCGTGAAGCAGAGGTGGCTGTTGGAGATGTCGCCTGCCGCAATCGAAAGCGGCGTTCTGCAGACGGAAATGGTGCGGCGGGAGAAGCTGTGGAACAGGATGCGGAGATGCAAGTCGTGCGTGAGGAATTGGAAATGCCTACACGGGAAGATGTTTTTGGCATGGAAGATGTTTTTGGCAGGGCTGTAGCAGAAGGCGGTACCCTCATTGTTGTGCCATCGCATCTCGTCTCGCAGTGGCTGTGTGAGATTGAGAAGGCTGCCGGGGATTCGCTTACTGTCAACAAGTACACGTCGGAAAATAAGCTGCACAAACGCTGTACACTTTCAAGTGACCAATCGGTCAAGGAGTGTCTGGACTGGCCGGGCGGATGTCCCGGGCAGGAGGGCCATCTGCGCATTCGGATCCAGGAGCTTGCCAACAGTGCTGACATCATAGTGACCACGTATGCCATGCTGAAGGATGACAAAATTGCCCTTAATCGCATCAAGTGGGATCGAGTGGTGCTGGATGAAATGCAAGAGATACGCAGCAGCACCACTGACCATGCGCGTGCCTGCGAAAAGCTTTTATGTGAGTGTCGCTGGATGGTTTCTGGGACTCCGTTGTACACCTCGATTGACGATCTCAACGGCGAGCTGGCATTTCTGGGGGTTTTGCCCTTTTGCGCGTCTGACTCAGTCGATGGTTTCTGGAGCATGCGCATCTCCAAACCGTTTGCTAAGCGCAGTCCAGAAGCGCTCGAGTTGCTGAATGGGCTTCTTAGCGGAGTTATGGTCCGCCATTCGAAATCTCAGACCTACACAGACGGCAGTAGCATCCTGGACCTTCCATCGTCGAGCACTCGTCGTGTTCCTGTTGAGCCCAACAATTCAGAAAAGTATCTTTATCAATTCCTCGAATTGAATGCCCTCAAAGAAATGGGTGGGGCGGAAGCGTGGGCGGGTGAAGGACAGAAAACCAGATTCTGGCTTCGCATGCTACGCGAAGCATGTGTAGCCCCTTCCCTGATAAATGGCGGTGCGGGCTGTACTCCACACTTGCGTGACATTGATTTCCGTCTTCGCGCTCTCGGAATGGGCTCGATATGGAATGGGGCTGCGGCTCCAGGAGATGCTATGAAGTCGTATGATCCCTCCATGGTTCGTGGGATGATCCCAAATGACGCCCTAAAAGTCCTGATGCAGGGACGAAATGTGTCAGATACTGCACGTCACCACAAAGGCAACCATATGGTGCGCCACGGCAACAAAGAGCAGGGCGTTTACAACCGAAATCGTGCGTATGCGATGCCGACGATCCAGGAACGGCTCGTTGAAGTTGGCGACCAACGCAAGGAGCTGTACAATCGTGTGAACATTGCACGCAGGGACGTACCGCTGCTGCGCTGGCGCTGGGCGCTCGAGTGCATTACGTCGGGGCGCTACTGGGATGACATTCTGCCGAAATCAACCATGTCGATGATGTTCACGAGGCGCGCGTTCACAGCGATTCGTCTGAACCAGGGCTTTGCTGTGGCTGACAAAAGACTTCAAGATAAGCACCCGCGTGCTGAATTTCAGTCGGCTGTCTACACCGATAGACCCAAACTCAAACAAGCGCTGACGTCGGCGCTCCCGACGGGTATGCGCGTAGTCCGTGTCCGCGCTCTCGAGACATACGATCCTCCGACTGCCGAGGAACTGGCCTTCAAAAAAGATGACGTCATTACTATGTGTGCTAGCACTAGAGCAGGGTGGGCGGCCCTAGGATTTGCCTGGAAGTCTGACAAGAAATATGCACCTCGCACATTCTTCGATGGCGCTTTGTGCGAGGATGGTAGCGATTACTTGTTGCTGGGCGCCATTTCTTGTGTTGTTGCTGAAGACCTCGGGTCGAAAGAAGGGGATCGCGCACAAGGTTTGACAAGATTCAAAATCAACGGCGACATTGGAATAGTACATTCTTGTATGGTCAAGGTGGAAAAGTCTCGCACAAGCACAATGGACATTCCGTCGGGCAGAGTGGCAAATCTCCGCGAGGACCAGAAAAAGATATTAGGTGGAATGGTGGGGGATGCTGCCGAGAGCATGTTAAAAATTACGGATCTTGATCCATATCTTGGTATTCTGCAGCGTGCAGATGCTGCAGGCGCTGGAAAGGCGACAGAGGACACAATACAGCAAAGCGGATTTCAACAGTTGTATGAGATCGAAATGGGCGGGTCTCCCAACTGCTGTGTGTGCCAAGATGGTTGCGGTTATGAGCAGCGGCCAACGTACATGCGCTGCGCACACTTTGCGTGTGAGGAGTGTATCGTGCGGTGGGTCATGTATGAGCGCAGCAAAAACAATCATCGAGCAAGCAACTTAGGCTCTCTTGAAGCCACATGCCCGCTGTGTCGCAAGGCTTTTAATCTCTCTGATCTCATCCGTATCATCAGGCCGCCAGCCGGAGTCGGCGGTGCAGCCAGCAGTTCCAACGGCGCCAGTGCTGCTGGCGGCAGCTCTTCGAAGAGCGGGAAGGGTAAGGAAGCTGCTGATGATTCGTTTGCAGATTCTGATCGTGATCGGCAGGCAGCAGACAGACAAGCCAAGCGACGACCGGGATTTGTTCAGTGGATGGCAGCAGCGACTGAGGCAAGCCTTGCACAAATCCCTCCGCCAAATGGCGGTGTCCTGGCCAGAGCACAGATTGAAAACCTGTCAAACTTCCCGTCATTCACCCCTGAGCTCGGCTCCCACTTGGTCGAGAGCTGCTCCTCTATGTCGAGAGCTGGTCCCCTGGCAGCGCGTGCTGCGGAGCCATGCCCGCACAATTTTTCTTCTAAAGTTCAGCGCCTGCTGTCAGACCTTTCCATAGTGTTGGCGCAAGGTGAAAAGGCCGTTGTATTTTCGCAGCACAAACAAGCAGTCCTGCATCTATCCAAGGTGTTTGCTGACAATAGGGTCAAGATCGGACACGTCAAAATTGTGGCCGGCGATGCACTGGCGTCGCAAGAAGAGGCAGTTAAGCAGTTTATTGAAGAGCCGTCCATCTCTGGTAGGATCTGCATGTATGTCTCAACATGTACGTGTGTGCATGTATTATAGGTCACTCACATACCCACCTTCACACACGCACACACACACGCACGCACACACAGTTTTCCTTTTGCATGCGGGCCAAGCAGCAGCAGGATTGACTCTTACTGCAGCGTCTCATGTTTTTTTAATGGAGCCGTTTATGAAGTCAGGCGAACAGGTATGTGTGTGTGCACGCGCACAGCAAGCAAATTCGGGGGCATGTGTGTGTGTGTCTTCATTACTATTGCGGTCTGCTGATCTTACTGTCACTGCTCGCTGCTTTCTCTTCTCTGACATTTGGTGCTGTTATATACTCCCTCTGCTCCCACGCCACAATGCATGATTGCATGAATCGGCGGAGAAAACGCACACTTGTGACGCATTCGGTTTCTGAATCGGAGGGGGATGTGACAGATTATGAGGCAAGCTATGATTCGTTTTGGGGGGCTCCTTATACACACACAAAACAGGCACAAGCTATGAACAGGTGCCACAGGATTGGCCAAAAAAAGAATGTGACATGCACCTTGTATTACACTCCAGGTCTCTCTGCCCCCCCTCCCCCCACGTACCCCTCACTTATTCACTGATGACTGTCGACATAGTACTGGTACAGGGTGGCGAAGATGTGTTAAATGTCTTAAGTGCAGGTCTCTTTGCTCAGTTCTCTTTCCATATCATATATATATATATATGTATATATATATATATATGCTCTTTTGTGAAAAGAGACCTGCAGTTGCAGGTCCTTTTCCAGAAAAGAGCCATGAATTATAAGGCTCTTTTGTGAAAACGACCTAGACAGATGAGACGTCCTATGCAGCTTCGCCACCCTGTAAAATTCTGATGCGTGTTTCGGGCTGCTAATATTTGGGCTCTCGATGTGTATGCATCTGTCGCTGCGTGTGGGTGTATGTGTGAAAGTATGTGCGCGTAAATGTGTATGTGTGAGTGTATGTGTGAATGTGTGTGCTGTGTGTGGGTGTACGTGTGAATGTATGTGTGTGCAGGCACGATCGAAGAACGAATGGAGGCGTGGAAAGAGGAGGTAGTTGGCGCTGACGAATGCGTAGGTGCAGCGGGAGCAGAGAGCAGCACCGACGCCCTGAGTGTGAGTGCTATATTTACATTGGTGTGTGTGTAGAGAAAGGGGCAGACTGCATATGGATACGTCTTTCCCGCGAGTCCTGCGGAGTGCGCGTGTGTGCACGGGTGTGAGAAAGTGTGGGTGTGTTTGTGTGGGTGTCCACATGTGGATAAACAGGCAACTGTGTCTCGTTCTTGCTGTATTAGATAGTGACATATTTCACTTATGGGGGTGGGGGGCTCGCAGGTCCTCGACCACGAACAACAAAACAGCACAGAGTCTCTGGCTAAAATGCGGTTTCTTTTCGGCGTTACCAGCCAGACTTCTGCCGATGCTCCAAGCGCACCTTACTTAGAAGAGATCTCGGACTGATGCATGTGCAGAAAAAGACCATATCAAATCTGATGAGCCTGTTACCGAATACGTACAGATCTGCCGAGTGTATCTGCGGCATTGTATATATTTGCATATATATATATACACCTATATATATACATGTATATATACATATGTATATATATATATGGATTTCGGACGGATACGTGTGTGGGCGCCAGTAGACGTGCGTGTTTACAGCTGGTTTAAGGATCTCGCTCCAGAGGAATTATCGCCCAGAGGCAGATATTGGTTCAGTCCATCCTTCAAATTTGTGCGTGTATATCTCTATATATATGCACACATTTGCATATGTATGTGTAAATATATATATACATGTATATATATATATATTGCATATGTATGTATATACATGTATATGAACATATGTATATTTACATACGTATACACACACACACATGTATATATATGCATATACATATATATATGCACATATATATATATATATATATATATATATTTATATTATATATATATATTGCTGGTATATATGTATATGTATATACGTGTATATATATATATATGTATATATGTGTTCCTTATTTATGTACAGGTACATATTTATCATATATGTACGTATATATACATATCGATTTAATACATGTATATGTATATTTATACACATATATACATGATGATTATTATGTGTATCTATTTATATATATATATACATATATATATATATATATGCATATATGTGTGTAGATGGACCGATTCATATACGTATATAGATTGTGTGGACACACGCAAG
>Ga0105053_10010975_pt1 | contig 11180 bp, 8 predicted proteins | sample BON01_FD_78093 | JGI IMG/M metagenome (GOLD analysis project Ga0105053, IMG submission 78093) | Freshwater microbial communities from Lake Bonney liftoff mats and glacier meltwater in Antarctica - BON-01 | ecosystem: Environmental > Aquatic > Freshwater > Ice > Glacier meltwater | place: Lake...
TATATATATATATATATATATATATATATATATATATATATATATGTATATATGTATATATATATATATATATGTGTGTGTGTGTGTGTGTGTGTGTGTGTGTTGTGTGTGTATTATGTATATATGTATATATATATATATATATCGATACCTCTCTCCAACGCGCTGCCCAGCCCCTTATGCGCAAGCTCCACGCCGGCCACCTTTTTTTTAGGCATAACCGAGACGGGGTAGGCGGGTATATCCAATTCCTTCAAGCAGCGCAGTCCACGCAGAGAGGTACGAGTCAATACAAGGAGACGAAGAGGGCAAGATGGGGCAAAATAAACCGACTTACCCGCCCTTGACGATCCGCACGGTGACCGCCTTGGGCCGCGCGCGCGGCTTGAAGCCCGCGGCGCGCGCCTCCGTCACCGCCATGATGGGCACCGCATGCACGCCGCGCCGCTCGAGGATGAGCCGCTGCAGCACCCGCAGCAGGCCGAGCGAGCGCGCGTGGTAGAGTGCTGCAAGTAGTACTACTATTACGCCTATCACGATAACTGTAGTCGGCTCCGCCGCCATCGCCGCCGCCGGTCCGGCCGGCGGTCCCACGCCGCCCGGGCCGCTGTTGCTGGGCCCACCCTGGGGCAACCCACCCACGCCCTCGTTCCGCGTGTCCGTGAGAGCCGCGCCGTTGGTTGTGACGAGGCCGTCTTTGTCTACTAGGTGGATCGGCGGCGGGGGAGGGGTGGGGGGGCGGTAGAGCATGGGCGGCGGAGGCGGCGCGGGTGGCGGCGGCGGCCGAGGCTGCGGCGGCGAGGGCGGCGGCGGTAGCCCGGGCGAGGGCGGCGGCGAGGGCGGCGGCGACGCGAGCACGCCGCAGCTGAAGCTGAGGGCGGCGGGCCGCTCCCCGCGTATGGCGCAGCCAAACGACTCGCAGCAGATCCACGGCTGCTGGATAAGCACAAACGTGATGGTCGTGTCGGTGAAGCCCACCACACGCACGTTCTGGCACGCATGCGGCCCAAGCCCGATGTCGGCCGTCTTGAAGTCGATCGTCACCGTCTTGTCCGCAATCCACCCATCGACATGCACCTCCATGTAAAAGCCGCCCATCCACGTGTCCTTGGCCAGCGTCGCCGGGTCCAAGATGCGCTCCGTGTTGAGCTCCGCACAGTTTTGGCCCCGCGCAGAGAAAACATGCCTGCGGGGAGACGGCGGAGCATGGCGGTGAGCAACGCGAGCACGGAGCCGATCACCTGCGGCCGCTGGCGCCAATGCTGCCGGACCGCCTGCTGGGCGCTCACTTTTTGTGCACTGAGAGTTCCGCCAGCACGGGCCCGGAATGCTCCGCGTTCCACGTCAAGTCGGCCCGACGGCGCGTCGGGCCGACCTCGCTGAAAATCGGAAGCGGCAAAGGAGCCATACGGCTGACGGCGGCGTTGAAGGCCTGACTGTGAAGAGAACTCAATGAAAAAAACTCGTGTGAAACGCTGTGTGTGATCATATAGCTGCCCGCCCGCCCGCCCGCCTATATACGTTTGTGCACGTTCTGAGACCGCAGGCCACAGGGGGATGTACGGCAGTAGTAGGAGCTGAGACTCTCTCTATATATATGCGCTGTCGCTGGGATCGGCCGCGCACCGCTGTGCTGTGTACTGTGTGTATGTACTGTGTGTGTATTAATATCGCACTTATTCTTTTCTAACCCAGCCAGGTCGCGGCCACAGCGCCTATCACTGAAGAGAGCGGCCAAATCGGACGGTTTCTAGGGTTCCCGACGCCCCACGAGGTTGCCGAGTGGCCCAGAGTGACGGCCTCGTCCGCCTGATCATTTTGTCTGCTGTGACGGGCAACCAAAAGGAGCACGTGGTCACGCGTTAGCGCGTTCCCAACACCCAACAGCCAACAGCTCCCAACAGCCGTATCCCCCCCAAAAAAATTCGCCTCTTTTTTGCATCTTTTTTCACAGGGACAGGGAATCTAGATCTAGGTCGAAAACGAAAACAAAAAATAAACCCCTTTTATTATATTTATAAAATAACTTATTTCTTCACAAAACACGAAAACTCACCGGTTTTAGGAGAGATTTTTTTATTTTTTGTTTCCCCGCAAGACAAATGGAGATAAAGCTATGGCCGCTCGGTTTGGGATTTGACCTAGATTTCGAAAAAAAGTGCGATTTATACGACCTCGCGCGTGACCTGTGCTTGTGGCCTGTGTGTCGTAACGACTCGCTAGAACTAGAATTAACTAGCTCTACTAACAATAACTATGTACTATACTACTACTCGTACCAGGCGACATACTCGTACTCATAATTAGGCGACGCAAGCGCGGAAACGTATAGACATTATGGGGCTGACCACACAAAAGTACTCGCTATTCTGGCACTGTGGCAACCTCACTTAACCCGAGCATAAAGTTGGCGCCGCACGCCCAGCGAAGCCCGACTAACGTGTCATCGCCCCTCGACGGCTCCGCCCTCGCCCGCCGAGGCGCTAGTTGTACCGTCCGCCGGTACCTCCGCCGCCTGTCGCCGCCTGCGCTTGACCAGCCGATCATACATGATGAGCGAGCCGGCGACGGCTACATTGAAGCTCTCCTCCCTCTCGGCCTCGATGTGCACGCAGCGCAGGCACGAGCGTACCACCGCGTCGGGGAGGCCGCTGTCCTCCGCGCCCAGCACGTAGATGGCGCGCTCCGGGTGCTCGAACTCCGCGAGTGGCACGCCGCCCACCGGCCCAAACTCCACCGCCACCAGCTCCGCCTAGGGTGAATACGATACGCGGTTGGAAAACGAGTGCAAGAGCGGGAGCGCGAGGCTGTGGCTCGATAGTTGCTACTTCGTGCGCGGCCGCACACCTGGTACGGCGCCGACGCGACAAGGTCCCCCCAGGTGTCGTACCGCCAGGCAGGCACCTTCCGCCAGACCTTGATCGTGTCGGCCTTCTTGTCCCAGGTGTTGCGCGTGCCCACGGTAAAGAGGAATGCGGCCCCTAACTGATGGGCGCTGCGCCAGAGCGTGCCCACGTTGTGCACGTGCTTGGACTGGTAGATTCCTATCCCGAAATAACCGCCGTCGCCGGCCGAGGCCGCCACGGCATCCCGCGGGGTGGCGGCGACGCCGCCACTCTCCCCATCTGTTGGAACTGTGGCGGTGGGCGTAGCAGCGATGCTCTGCCGCCGCTCGACTCGGACTTCAACGCGCTGCACGGCTGCGCCGCTGAGGGTCGACTCCGGTGGTGACAAGGTTATGGACGACTCCGGTAGGAGTGGAGCCCAGCCGTCCAATTCGCGGCTGAAAAAGAAGGGGACGAAGCCACGCATGTCGATGTTGAGTCCGCGCAAGGCTTGGAGAATCGCCTCGCCTGTGAACGGCGAGTCCGACGAGCAAATCGGCACCACACGGCCGTTGCGCAACGACTCTCCGAGGTACGTTACGCGCAGGACGGCCGTACTGCCCTTGGCCATGCTGCTGCTGCTCCACCCCCCAAGTGCATTGGCCAGCTCGGCGCGCGAAGGCGTCGTCGGCGGCAGAACTCTGTGGATGCACGCGTGGATCCGTAGGAGCACGTTCATATGTCCAGCTTGGCGCGTCGGCTACTCGTACAATGCGCGCGGGTGGCCCGCGCGCAATGAAATTCACGTGAACGGGAACCACTTTTTCCCCCAACCTATTCGATATTAAAATGAACTACGGGCTATGCGTCTGAGCGTCTGAGCATGCGGCTAGCGGTGCGTGGCATGCCTAAGGGCGCGCTTCGCACGCACTCTGCCTAGCAGGCTCCCCAATGGGATAGCCTCGTTGCGTGTGTACGGTAGAGCCAATGTAATGTTTAATGTTTGCGCGTGCGCCGCCAGTGCTAGCTCTAGCTAGGGCTTTGTTTCTTTGTTTCCACAAACTCAGATAGCTGTAGAGACCAAAAAAATCTCGAGAGCTTTAGAAGTTCCTACGTTACTGTAGTCGGTCCTTCGAGCTGGCTCCTCGTCCTCGGTAGCTCGATAGCCATATATAAAAAAAAAAAAAAACATGGGTGGTTAGGTCGCAGAAAAACCCGTTCATGTGAATAAATACAAACCGGACGGTTTCATTTTTTTTTCGTTTCTGCCCTGCATCATGGCGGAGCCGACATGGACGCACAACGACGCGCCGGGCCAGTTCCCGATCGACCTCAACCACAGGGTTTACTCCGACTACTCGACGGCCACCACTCTCAACTACGTCACCATGAGCCAACTCACGCAGCAGCTGGCAACCCTGCACGGACGGCCAGAGGGCCCGCATAACCAGGTGGCGGGATACGCGGGCTTTAAGCCGCGTGCGCCGACGCCGGCGGTCGAGTGCACGCAGTGGCAGCCGCTCGCCAGCCTCTCACCCGCCGCCCCGCGCCCGGAGTGGGGCACGAAACGGATGGCCGCCTACGGCGCCTAGTCTGTGTATGAGCAGCCGCACGCAACCATGTCATCGTTCTAGAGTCCCTCAGCGATGAGTGGGTCGGCACCCAATGCCGAATCTTGGCGGCCGGAGACCGGGAGACGTCTGGCCCATAATTTATTTGCCCGCGGCGTGTGCGAGGGGTTCCCTCCTCCCCTGCCCCTCTCTGTGGTGTTTGCGTTGCCTGGTCGGCCGTTGTAACAACGGTGATGGGTGGCATGGGCATACGGCAGTGGTGCAGCTACGGTGCTACGCCGAGAGTTCAGAACCCTGCGCGCCAGGCTAGGTCTGCACCTACACCACAGGCTTTTGAGAACTGTGCGATTTCGTGATTTGTTTTGCGTCTTGGGTCTTCTGTCTTCTGTGCCGGTCCGTAGTATCCGTACGATCAATCGGTTATCGATTATCGAGATCGGTTATCTATACAAGCCGTAATTTTTTAAATAAAAAAATTCCTGGTGGAGGGCCCTCTCCCTGTTGGCGGGTGGGGTTCCCCCGTGGGCTGTTTCCCTCCTTGTGGTGTTTCCCCCCGCGGTGTTTGGGGGCTGTGCCCCCTCCGGTTCTTTGTCGCGCGTAGCAGCTAGCTTGCATGTCTTGTGTCTCTGCGCCTTCTGGCGTCCCCGTGCCTGGCCGACCTCCCGGCCACCGTCACCTCTCCCTCTGCTTCCTCTATGATCTATCAGACTGCTCTATGTCTCGCTATGTGTCGGGATTTCTCTCTTTTTTTACAGGAGCCGCAGGATCAGCAGGAGCAGAAGCAGGTGTATTTCTCGGTATTCCGACCAGCCACAGCCACAGCATACATATTTTTTGTCCTCGGGTAAAACCCCAATGCACAATCACAATGCTTGCAAGGGCAAGGGCAAGGAGCCCATGGCCACTTGGTATAAGAGCCATCTCTGAGGTTCCGGGCTTAGGCCGAGGTCTTGAAAGCGTCTCAGCAAGAGTCTTGGTGTATAACAATAAGGCTCGGGCGCGAGCCCGCGTCCCGAGGTGCCCCGGTCTCTTCGGGTTAGGGTTAACCACACACCAGAAAAACATGCAATAAAAAGAAAAAAAATAGCTGGGCGCGTGGCTCACAACGCCTGCGGCTAGCCCCCCGCAGTGGCGACTCGCCTATGCGGCAGACGCTAGGTTGAGACAGACCGTGCCGAGGACGATGGACGCGATGCCACCCACCTTGAGCATCGATTTGCTCTCTCCGAGGAAGGCCATGCCCAGGAATGCCAGCGTGGCCATCACGACCGCGCTCCACACGGCGTAGGCGATGGAGATCTCGAGAGCGCGGAGGCTGTAGTTGAAGCCCAGGAAGGACGCCGCGTAGAAGACGCACGCGATCACCGCCTCCACCGGCTTGCTGAAGCCCTCGGCGGCATTCATGAAGTACGTGCTGACGAGCTCGAAGCAGGTGGCGGCCGCGAGCACGAGCCACCCCTCGGACGTCGTCATACCCCCGCGCAGAGCCATCAGCTGCTGCATCGGGCGGTCGTCGGCGCTGGCAGCGCCGGCGTGCACCAGCAACGGCAGCGGCGTCGGCGGGAACGAAGTCAATCTCATTTTTCGGTCGCGGTTTTTGGCGGTTTCCAAAGCCCTTCACGTGAACAACTTCCGCTGCGCGCCAGAAGTTTGGAGCTGCAGCGCCGCCGAATGGAGACGCTTGACGTGGCGCGGACTGCGCACCAGTCGCCGCCGGAGGAGCTCGAAGCCCTACAGCGCTTCTGCGCCATTCTGGCGGAGCACAACAGCGACTGGGCCGCGCTGCAGGCGGAAAAGGCGGCGGGGTGGAAGTCCGAGGCGGTGGACTGGCGGTGGCGGCAGCGGGAGGCCTCTTTCAAGGGCACAGTCGACCGTCAGCAGCACCGTGGCATGGTGCCCTCAACCCGCAAGTACGTTCGCTTCTACCGCGACTGGATGTCGAGCCTTTCGCGGGAACTCTTTGGCGAACCGTGCCGCGGCCTGCGCTATTTCGTCGACATCGGCGCCTCGCCGGGCGGCATGTGCGAATATTTGGTCGGCGACCTGGAATGGCGCGGCCACGCCTTCTCCCTCGCGCCCGGCGACGAGGGCTTTGGGATGCAGTTCTCGCACCCGGACCTCGGCTACAACGACGCTGACTTTTCGATTCCCGGCATCTGGAAGGAGCTGCTCGACATCGTCCCCGCGGGGTCGTGCGAGTTCGTCAACGGGGGCATTGTCGTCGACCGCGGCCAGTCGCGCGACGCCCCACCCAAGAGCGGCGACGCGGTCGAGGAGGAGCAGCCCGCCGCCGGCGAGCGCGGCGAGCCCGCCGAAGACATCGCGGGCCCGCCGAGCCTGCACAAGACCATCCTGCAGAACGAGTGCCTCTTCGGCCTCCACGCTCTCGCGCCCGGCGGCGGCTTCTACTTCGCCTTCCAGCGCGCGAGCTGGCACGGGATGAGCCTCTTCTTTCGGATCCTGCTACGCCTGCGCCCCGCCTTCAGCCGGGTGCGCGTCACGCCGACCTTCGCGGTGGGCCGCACGCCCGTCTACTGCTTCTGCGAAGACTACGTCGGTTCGGAGGATCCGGAGGCGCAGGCGCTGATTGAGTGGATCCTCTCGTGGGGCACGCAATCGTTCGAGGAGATGAATGTGCTCGAGTGGATCCCGGAGGTGGACTCGCTGCACGAACACATCAAGGAAGATATGGCCGTGGTGTGGGGCGAGGGCATGGCGCACTTGCGCAGGCAGCGGCTAGAGGCAGAGCGCGAGCACGCCGCCGCGATGGCCCTGGAGCAGCGCGCGGCGGCACAGCCGCGCAGCGAGAGGAGCGCGGCGTCGGGGGACGCGCGGAACGGCGGAGGAGCAGACGGAGGCTGGGAGACGGTCGGGGGTCGGCGTGGCGGGGAGCGGTCGGCCCAAGGGGGCTCCGGCAAGGGTGATGGGGGTGGCAAGGGTGGTGGCGGCGGGTGGCAGCGTGGCGATGCGAGGCGGGATGGGGATGCGAGGTGGGGCGGCGGCGGAGATGGCAGTGGCTACACTGGTGGGAAGGGTGGCGGCGGCCGCGGGGGCGGCTACGGCGGCGGCGGCGGCTACGGCGGTGGGGGCGGCGGCGGCCATGGCGGCAGCGGCGGCCACGGTGGTCAGGGGGCAGGAGGAGGGGGTGGCACACAAGACGGCGGCGGCGGCAACGCGTGGCGGCCCGGCGGCGGGTCTTGGCGGGAGCGTGCTGGCCGCGGCGGTGGTGGCAAGTAGAGTGGGGAGCACGCGCGAGAGACGAACCACGAGAACGCGCGCGTGTACCACACCACCGTCGCGCCATGTGGCGGTCGTGGTGGTCGTGATGTCAAACGGAGCGCATGTGATGGGGCGGCGTTTGTGTTTGTAGTGTGAGTGATTATGAGTGACAGTGTGCACAGTGTCGTGTGCTCCCGCACGGGGCTGGCGCGCGCGGCGGTGATGAGGCAAAAAAAGGGCGCGCGCGCGTTTTTAACAGAGAGAGAGAGAGCGACGGAGAATATATTCAGAATAATACAAATCTAAGTATTTAATAAGTATTCGATGAATACAAATACATTTTCTCCTTCTCCTACTTCTACTTGTCTTGTTCTTGTTGGGCCGCGGCTCCCCGTCTGTGTCTGTGTCAGACTGTGGGTCCCTGGCCCTGGCTGATGACCGGTGGCTGTGGGGGGGCATGCGTGTCGCGGGCAGGGCGCGAGCGAGTGCGAGCGCGGGGCGCCTCTGGGTAGTCGGTCGCGGCGGGGCATACAAATACAGCGAGAAGACGCACATAAGCATAAGCAAGCATCATTCGTCTTAATTCTAATTAAATGTGTATCCCTCTACTTCCCGAGAGCTACTTCTACTCCTATACTCCGTTATGGGGCGCACGTGCCACGCCAGACAGGGCCAGCACGGCGTCTCGGTTGCCGTGCTGGCGGCCACTTTCGCCACCTCTTCTGCTTCGCCCCCCCCCAGGAACACAACCTCACACGAGTTCCCTCTCACAGCCGCTTGACCATGGTCCGAACTTCTCTCAGCATCGCCTGCTCCGCCGCGCCGCTCGCCTTGCCCGCCAGCTCCGTCAGCAGCTCGACCAGCGCCTCGGCCCAGCCGCCGGGCGGCCGTGGCAGCGGCGCCGCCGAGTCGAGCATCTGCGCCACCAGCGAGCCCAGCGCCACCGTAAGCCGGCGCAGGACCTCGGGGTCCTCCTGCACGTTGGCATGTACAAGATATTGCCATCGCCGATAGTATATGGTGTATGTCATACAAAAGGGTGGTCGGTGGGGGGGGCGTATATTGCGCAATGGGCGGGCAATAGTATTGCAATAGGGTAGGCTTCGCAAGTGGGGGGGGCAGTAAACGGGTGTTGGACTCCCACAATAAAGCAATAAAGTGAAACAGTATCTTGCAAGGGCTAACCTGCACGGCGAGCGGGTCGGCCAGCCCGCTGAGCAGCTGAAGCCGCGCCCGCTCCACCAGGGGCGCGTCGCCGGGCGAGGGCGCGAGCTCGCGGATCGAGAGCGCAAGGTTCTGTAGCAGCGCGGCCGCCGCCTGCGCCTCCTTGGCGCCGGCGGCGCCCGGCAGCGCGGCCGCGGCGAGGGCGGCGCCGAGTAGGGCGCTCGCGTCGGCGGCGGGTGCGGTTGAGGCCATGGCGGAGAGGCCCTCCCTGGTAGCGACGAGGTTTGAAACGGCGACGAAGCCCATCACACGAGCGCCCGCCGACGCCGCCTCGGGCGGAGGAGCGTTGAGCATCGTGACCAGCGCGGCGAGCGCGCCGCCGCCCAGCCAGGCGCGCGCGAAGCTGGGCTCGCACGTGAGCAGCCGCGTGGCGTAGAGGAGGACGAACTGGTTGGCGCCACCCAGGGACTGCAGCAGCGAGGCGAAGAGACGGCCCAGCGGCTCGGCGTCGGCCGCGTCCACACCCGAGCGCAGGGACGTGTCCAGCGACGCGAGCGCGACGCGCTGCGCCTCGTCTTTGGCGAGCGGCGCCGCGACGGTGGCTAGGCGCGCCGCCACGGCGGCCGTCTCTCCTTCGCAGGCGAGCAGAGGGCGAGACGACTTGGAGAGGGGCCCGCCCGCCATCGGAGTCTTGAAGCTCGAGGGCGGCGCCCGGAGCGCGGACAGCCTCCCTCCGCTCTGCGGTGCGGCAGGCCTGGCGGCGGCGTGGGCTGCGGGCGTGCTCATCGCACCAGATCCGCGCGGCTGGAGCACCGTCGCGGGCGTCGCGGCGGGAGCGCTGCGGTGGGCCGAAGTTGCGGGCGTCGCGGCGGCGTGTGGCGGCGCCCTCGGCGGGCCCATGAGAGACGGGGTCGCCGGCGAGAAGGGGGCGGAGGGCGTGGCTGCTGCCCGTGGCGCGACGGCGGAGGGCGCGGGTGGCGCGAGCAAGCCGCTGATGTCATCGGCAGAGAAGAGCGGAACTGCCGAGCCGTTGGAGACGGCGCTTCCGCCTTGCAGCGCGTTGTTGAGCGGCCGGCCCATCATCTCGAACATGGGCCGCAGCATCTGGCCCATTGGCGTGGCGAGCACACGGTTGGGCAGGTGGAGAATGTCGTGCGGAATCGAGACTCCCAACAAGAAATTTGCGCACTCGTTGGTGAAGTGGTCGCAGTTGTTGTCCATTAGGTTGTAGGCTTCGGCGTGGAAGCGCTGCCGCCCCAGCTCGGCGCAAAACTCTTCAAAGAGCTCCCTCGGGATCTCGGTGTGGCCGAGGTCGAGGGTGGAGTGCACCGGCACGTTGGAGTTGAACGAAAAGAAACCGAGAGCTTCGCACTGCACGCCGCCCGAGAAGAAGTATTCGACGCCGTAGATGGAGATTCCCGTGTGCGGCACAATGTCCATCTGCGAGGCGAGACCAGGCTCAGTGGGAGATTCGTCCCTTCACGGAAACAGAATAAAAGGGCGTGGACACGATGCGCTGTGTGCGATACAACTGTGTGAGTGGAGGCGTGCATGCCCGCTGCTACGACGTCTTCGGGAGCAAGCGAACCGCGGGGGCAGGCTCAGTGGAGGGCTATGCCCCTTCGACACGGGTGGTCACCTGGATACCGAGGAGCGAGCCTGAAAGGCCTTGCGCGGCGCCGCCCGAGAGGTCGTAGACAATCAGCTGGACGCGAGTGGCGCCCTCGCTCAACGAGCCCATCGTCGTAGTCGTCGCTGGTGCTAGTGCCAGCGGCTGTAGCTTTGGAGAATTGAGGGCACTGGTGATCGCCTGCCGCGCCTGAACGACCCGATCCAGGTCGGCATCCATCGGCATGACAAGCACGTCTTCCGACGCGCCGAAGCCGATGGAATGCAGCAGCTCGATAGCGCCAAGCGCGGTCGCCACCTTGCTGCGCACCGTCGCGTTGGACAGCTTGATGCGTCGAAACTTGGCCTCCTCAGGCGCTTGCAGCACGTTGCTGACCATTGTGAGCACCGTCGTCAGAGCAGTCCGAGCGACTGGCTCGGAGTTCTGAGTCACGATCGCGTCGACGACGTCCTCCATGGTCGCAAATATTTTGCGGCGGCGCGAGTCGAGTTGCCTCCGCTCTCCGCTCCTAGTTGTCGAGTTGCCTACGCCTCCGCTCTCCGCTCCTACCTAGTTGTCCGTGAATGGGGTTTTCAGTGTTAACCTCCCTCACGGTTGTGAGTGAAGAAACAAGGCACAACTTGCGCCAACCGCAACGTATTTTCATCTATGGAGGTCGCCGTCGGGTTAACCCGAGAAAAAAAGAAAAAGAAAAAGAAAATGTGGGTGTTTGCGGGGGGAGTGTGTGTTTAGGAGCTTTGAGAAAGAAGAAGAAGAAGAAGAAGAAAAAAA
>Ga0105053_10010979_pt1 | contig 11175 bp, 9 predicted proteins | sample BON01_FD_78093 | JGI IMG/M metagenome (GOLD analysis project Ga0105053, IMG submission 78093) | Freshwater microbial communities from Lake Bonney liftoff mats and glacier meltwater in Antarctica - BON-01 | ecosystem: Environmental > Aquatic > Freshwater > Ice > Glacier meltwater | place: Lake...
CACCCACCCCCTCCCCTGAAAAAAAAGAAAAAAGCAAATGGTCGGGGTGGGCTGGGGTAGTTGCTGGTGGGTGTGTGGGGGGGGGGGGGGGGGGGGGGGGGGGGGATGGCCCTGGGACACAATTGATTTTTGCAAATGATCCATCACTCTGAGACATGACTCATACATGCAGTCTTTCGCCTCTACATCTCTCGCAACAAAAGGGTTTCCTCGCAATGGTGATCTCAGGCTGGGAGAGAGAGAAAGAGAGTCGCATACGGAACTTGGCTGATTCATATGTGAGACGTGACTCATCCATGTAATTATTCAAAGTTCAAGTTCGCCTCTACCGTGACAACTCACAACAAAAGTGTCACTGTTTTCTTACAAATATTTGTCTTAAAGATAGTCTCGGACAGAGGGAGACAGTAATACCTTCATCTAACGCATGTCCCCATAGACGCAGTCTACTGTATTTGCCTGTCAGCATGCATAGACACTGTGGCTTTATATTTTGTGGAAAAAGCCGCACCGTGACACATTCTCCTGAAGTTCAAGTTTTAGCGTGTTTTCAAGTTTGCCAGTCGCAGGGACAGGTTGCCAGTCGCAGGGTAGCTACTGCTATTCCAGGACTGGCAACTTGAAATACTAATGCAAATTCAACTCAGACTTCAGCACAGATGTCATCAAGTACTAGTGCTTGAAAACGTTTTGTGAACAAATTGTTTTCGATCTGAGTTACTACTAGCGGCCCGGGGCTCAAGCTTGTAGTAATTCTAGAAAGTGTTACGGTCCGCGACAAGTACAGCCTATCCCACCTGCGGTGTCATTTTCTGAAGCTCTTTCCAAAGCTCGAAGCCCAAGGTCGTATCTCTTTTGCCAAGTTTAAGTGAAAAGAAACCTACGAGCTTTGGCTTTGAGCTTTGGTTTCGAGCTTTGCAAGTGATACCGCAAGTGGGATAGGCTGTGCTAAGGCCCTCCTGTGTCGAGTTTCAAGTTTCCTACACGCACAACGTCAGGGAAAGATTCCTTTCTTTGCTTTCTGTGCGATTCGGGGTAGAGATCTTAAGATGCTTTAAGGCCGCGGCTTCCATTTAATGTTTCCGGAAATCAGGATTGGACTCGGACATTGTGGAAATTCAACAACGGGGCACAAGGGCATCGCTTTCAATTAAATCATTTTAAAGTTGTTCAATGGAATTTTCGCGATGTAGTCAATATTGGTTTGGATGGGTCGTAAATCTCCGTTGAGTACGTTGAAAGTCGGTTTGGATAACTTATCACGCCCAAATGTTGGTTTTGAAGGACTTACAATTGGCGTCGAGGTTAACTCGTAAATACAAAAGAAGGTATTCTTAACACGGTCTATCAAAAAGGAATGCTTCATCACGATCAATTTCAATGTTGACAAAAAATGTATCCTATTCCGTACAGAAATAGTGGAGACTTGACGGGGGGATCGCCGTCAACGTCTGTGACCGTGTACACGAAGCTTCCGGTCTGGTTCAAAATATTTTTTGCTTTGGTACATCATATTTTCTCCAGTACAAATAAATCTCGTTCTGTCTCCTTTCCACGGTGGGTGTTCCTAATAATCTCCGGGAAGCTGCTCGTACGTACCAGGAACTTGATGGTTGATACCAATCTTCAGATCCGGGTTTATTTGCTCTCCAGATCGGAAGATCTCAAACTTCAGTTCCTGGGATTGGCCTGGTGCAAATGAATAATTGAAAGCCAGAAACCTGACATCCAAGCTCCAAAACCTCAAAACCCAAATCTCCGGAAACATTAATTGGAAGCGGCCTAAATAAATGGCAATTCTTCTCGTGGAATGTTGGCAGGAGGTTGGGTGCGAAAATATCAGACATATTGTGTTTTGGTTTTTACTTACAAATGGTGTCATCTTTTGGTCGGGGCTTTGGTTTGCTCATTTTTTGGGCTTGCCGCTTGTCTTGACTTTCACCTTTTTCTTTTTCTTGTCTGTTGATGGAGCACCCGCTTTCGCTTTTTGAATTGCCTCCTCCTCTTCAGAGTCGGAGTAGTCGGATGAATCTTCACCATCCAGCTTCATCTTCTCCAGCGCCTCATCTACGCCCTCATAATCCGCATCCTTCTTGCCAGTGGGGAAGCTTTGACGCACAGAGGTATTAGACACTGTGTCCCACACCACCACCTTGCCGTCCTTGCCGCCTAGCGCAAGCACATAGGGTGTGGCGGGATCGTTGCACCAGGAGCAGCAAAAGACTTGCCCGAAGTCGAGCGTTCGAGTTCCCATATACTCAACTTTGCCCCCTCGAATATCCCACAGCTTGACTGACTTGTCGAGCGACGCCGTGGCCAATAGTCCGGGCACCAAGGGGTTCAAAGCCAGACCTGTGCACGCGTCGGCGTGCGCCCCGATGGTGAAAATGGGATCTTTGCCCGCATATCGTGCATCGTGGCACGTAACAGTGCCGTTGTCTGTACTAACGAGGAATTGGTGTTCGCTCTGAGGATCCCACGCCACACACTCGACATCAGATGAAACGGCCCATTTGCCAGCAGCTTTCCAGTCGGCCGCCGTCGCACGCACGTCGCACACAGACGCGTTGCGGTCAAAGCTTCCCGTCAGCATCACGGATGCCTGTGTCGGATGCCATTGTAACGCCTGCACCTTGTCCGTGTGGTGTGTCAGCGTGTGGAGGCATTTTTCTTGGGGCACATCCCAAATCTTGACAGTCTTGTCTGCTGATGCGCTTGCCATCACGTGGCGCTGCTGCGGGTGCCAGCTCAAGCCCAACACAGCATCCTTGTGGCTGCCCTCTTTGAGTTTCGCCTTGTCCTTATTTACTTTCTTCTTCTTCTTTCCCTTCGAGCCTCCTCCTGCTTCGCCCTCTCCTGACTTGTCGACTCCTCCAAGCACCGCAGCTGGAGTCATTCGGTCGATGCAGTCCAGGTCCCACAACTCGATCTCTGTGTCCATAGTCCCGATGGCAGCAAAACTGCCCACAGCCCCGTCCTTGGTAGCCGTGTCCATCCACGCCACGCACAACGGGAAGGCATTGAGCATGAGGTCGTGGTGTACAAAGAGCGTGCCCTCGCTGTCGTCATACACATACACGTCGAGCGTGTGCGCGTCCTCCTCGGTGTGGCAGGCTAGGATGATGGCATCTGAGGGCCGGATCATGTTGTCCTCCTCGAGATCTGAGTCGTCGTCCTCGTCTGGGAGCGTCACATAGGGGTCCTGGTCGTTGGACGCAAACACGGAGAGCCCAGCGGGCCCAAGCACCCCGATCACACCTCCCTCCTCGTCGTCGTAGTCGTCGAGGTTGTACTCTGCAAGGTCGTCGTCGCCCATGCTCTTTGCTACTTTGGCCGCCTTGGATGCCTGCTTGATGGCCTTGGCCTTGGCCGCTGCCGCTGCCTCGTCGTCGTCCGAGCCCGACATGTCCTCCCAGTCTTCCTCGTCGTCGTCGTTTAGGCCCGGCGGGAGCGCTGCCCCGAGCACGCGAGCTTCCTTGCGCATCTGCTCCATCTCCGCGTCGGTAGGCTCGTACTTGTTCGGCACCGCGCGCGCCTTGCCGCGCGGCATCCATGCCAGTGACGAGATCATCTCCAGCAACCCTCGCACGTGAAATCTCAACTTGCAAATAGTTCGTGGCACGAACTCTCCTCGACAATATTTTAGCACAGATTGTCAGATTGATTTGCACAGCTGCAGACTGATTTTAGCAGGCAATGTTCCGGGTCAGGCTGCTGGCAGTGCTTCTGTTGCTCAGCCATCATGGAACCGCATCAGGGCCCAGACCACACGGCATCCTGGTGTCTGAGATCTGCGCCACCATCAGCTCTAAAAGTCCTGACGTAATGCCCCAAGACAACACCTGCCACACTCCCGTTGCCAGCAATTATCCATGGCACGCACATATGCGCACACACACATACGTGCGCATACATGTGTGCATCAACACATAGATGCGCATATATGCATGCAACACGATTCAAAACATATACTTATTTACCGACATGCATGCATGCATGCGCTTGTGGAGACATACGTGCATACACACCTACAAACATGCAAACATGCGGTCGATAAGCGTGTTGGGGTCTACATCCTGCATACATGCATACATACATACCTGATTACGTGCATATATACGTGCATACACATGCACATACATGCATAGAAACACACATGCACGCACGCGTGTACATAAATCTTTACATTACATGCGTTCTTTCATGCGTGCATACATGCTTACAAGTACATGTGCATGCTTTCAGATTTTCATTCGCACATACATACATACACAGCTAGTGCTGCAGCGCGCGCTGTGGGCAAGGTGCGGCTCCGCTGGAGCAGTTCACAGCCATACCCCGTCGGCCCCGCCCCCCGTGTTGCATTGCGCGGGCCGGGATCTGCTGGCTCTGAGGGGCGGCGCGGCAGAGCCAGGGGCAGCGGACGAGACCGGCGTGGCGCATACGTTGCTCGAGCCAGGCTTCGTCCCAAGACCCTCGGCCCGTCGTTCAGGCGGCTCTGCGACCCGCGTTGCCTTCGGGGACTTTGCCCCAGTGGATCCTGCAGACAGCGGCAGCGGTCACGCTGCCAAGCGCAAGCGACGCGAACCTGGTGAGCCAAAGCGCCCCGGCGCCGAGGAGCAGAGGCGTGAAACTTATGATGGCGACTACGGCGAGCTGTTCAAAGACTGCATTGTTCCCGATCGGCCTGGATTTGTCGTGCCAGTCCTGCCCCAGTATGAGCCAGAGTCGGACGAGCTGGCCCAGGACAACGAGGTCGGTGCCCACGCATAACTTGCTTCCCCTCAGGAGATTGCGGTCCAGCATTTTCCCCTCGCGCTGGAAGAATTGCTGACTGTCTTGCTGACTGTCTTGACCCTGCTGAGCAGGAGGTTCCTCTCGACAAGGAGGAGGAGGAGCGACTGGCCGGGTGCGATTACGAAGAGTGGTTGAAGGCACAAGATGGGCACTTGGCCAAGCTGCAAGCAGGCAGGCGCCATAAGGAAACTGACCATGGGCAGGGCTACCTCGAGGGTCGCTGGGGCAAAGACGACATGATGGGTTGGGACAATTACAAGGTGCTATCAGCAGCAGAGGTGGCGGCACCTCGAACAGGCGAGCAGGAGACCCAGTTTCGGCTCGACAGACACTTGTTGAATGCAGCAGAGACGGGCAATGTGCAGCTCTTACAAATGCTCGTGCAAGCCGGTGCAAATGTCGACTCGAGCAATAATGAAAGCTTCCTCCCTGCCGCTATGAATTTTTGTCTGTTTCAGAGGAACTCTGAGCCAATCACGGAAAGCGTGAATGCCACGTATGGCTATGTGGATGCCGAAAAGGGACAAGCGCAGGTTGCCGTCTACTGTTGGTCTCCCTTGCACTGGGCTGCCAACGCCGGTCACGATCGGGCGGTGAGTTTTCTGGTAGCACCGCGCGATAGTGGTGGCGGTGGTGCACTGTTGAATGCCTCGGACTGGAAGCAGGTGACGCCTCTTCACTTGGCTGCTGGCGCAGGCCATACTTCGGTGGTGCGTGTCTTGCTGCAGGCTGGCGTCGACGTTGGCGCCAACGATACTAGCTGTAATACACCGCTCCACTTTGCTGTCTGGAAAGGCCATATAGAGATCATGCACTTGCTGCTGCAAGGTGGTGCTCTTGTCGACGCCGCAAACAAAGGTGGATTCACGCCGCTGCATTGGGCGGCGCGCCAGAACCAGCTCAGCGCCGTCAAAGTCTTGCTGCAACATGGTGCTGACCCCAGGAAGCAGACAGAGGAAGATCTCGCCCCTATCAGCTTTGCAGAGAGTCCGGTAAGCCCCTGCCCAGCACCAGTGCACAGCGGCGAAGGGGCTTTAGCCCCGAGCCGCCGCACGCCACAAGGTCACGACCAAACCAGGGAGAAATGTCAATTTCCATTTTTTTCGACCTGCGGCAGCCGCAGGTCGACTTTTTCCAGACCTGCGACAACACCGTCCAACACCGTCGCAGGTTGATTTTTGGGTGCGGCTTTCGCAGGTCGAAAAAGTGAGAAAAATCAGGACAGTATTGACGATAAATCTGCGACCAAAAAAAAACACGTGCCAACAGGACTGTTGAAAAATGCGACCTGCGGCTGCCGCAGGTCGAACAATCGAAGAAAACAAGTGGAAAAGAATACAAACACACAAACGCCCTTGTGCAACACCCCATTGCGCATCATCACATCGAGTCTTGGGAGCGAGAGCGCGCGCGCACACACGCGCGCGCATCATCGAACCGAATCTTGATCTTCTCGTGCTGCGTGCGTTCCTTGCGCTTTCATTCAATGGCCCAACATTCATGAAACTCATTTGTGTGTGTGTGTGTGTGTGTGTGTGTGCGTGTGTGTGCGTTTGTTGCGTGTTTGTGCGTGTGTATGTCAGGAACATGAGCTAGTAGCAGACACACTGGCCGAAGCCATGGGTCTCGTCAAGATCGGCCCGGCTGAAATGGACTCGATCACGCGCAATGCGTTTGCCGATAGAACCAAGGTCAGACTGAAGCAACTCGAGGAGAACCTAGCTGCTATTGGGGCTTCTAGTCGAGCTTCGCGCAAAGCAAGAGAGGCAAAGGCAGGAGGAGGGGGGGCAGACTTGTTGGAGTCGGATTCACAAGACATGCACGCAACTCCAGGCGACACGGTGATGCTTGAAGAAAATCCTGACGAATTAGCCAGAGAGTTGCTGGCAATGCAGCAAGAGCTTGTGCGGCAGCAAGAATTTTTGCAAGAGGTCGATGATGTGGAACGCAATTATGCCGAGGCGCCAGCCCCTGTAAAGAAAGAGGTGCCAGGAGGCTATGTACTGCCTCCGCCCTTTCCTGATCGGCGAGAGATTCCCTTTGACATCAAGCTTCCTGCTCCAGACCTTGAGCAAAAAGAAAAAGGGCATGCTATCCCCGCTCAAGTGTTCGGTACTTAGCTTTTCGTAGCCCAACCACGCCAACGATTTGAGCCCGCCGGCGTGGGGGGACCATGTAACTCTGAGAAGCGGTCGCGCGCGAAACGTGGTCTCACGTGACAAGGGGTCTCCCATAAAGAGACCCCTCTATAAAGACCTTTAACAAAAAATCCTCATATTTTTGGAGATTCACGAAAAACAACACACATGCCAGTGAACTGAACTTGAAAACAATTCTCACTCAATATGTGAGAGGGACTCGAGCGTCTTACCCTTGAGCCTTTCCCGTAGGCCTTCGCCATGGAGGGAGAGCAGAGGAGAGATCTCCACACCACCGTTGCCTGAGATCGTGGCGCCCGCAGCCAGAGCGTGCGCACGCCCCAGCTCAAGTAGCAGTGCACGTGCGGTGTCTGGGGAGTCGACTTTACTACCTGGCGCGTTCTTTACAGGCCCAAATTCATGCTCTCGCAAGACCTCGGCACAAGCAAATTTTTTGCTATGCGGGAAGCAATCAAAGATGAACATCTCAAGTTTGATTCCGTTGTTTGCGCTGGGTGTGACAGTCTGGCCCTCGTCGTCAACGCACGGGATCTTTTTCTTTGCCACGTGGAAGGGAGTGGGCAGCTGCGCGGCCATCTGCAGAAAATCCACTTTGTAAAAGTGATTGCAGATGTTGCCCGCGTTCAGCCGTAGCTCGCCCGTCGCAGTGTCCGTCTCATTTGCTGCTGCGGGATCAAGCTCACTATACTCAACCACCTTGGCGCCGCCCTCCTGGGCCGCGCAGAGCACGCCGACAGCCTCTTCGGCGCATGCTTTTGCACACACCTTGGCGCCACAGTCGGCACCCAACTGATCGCAGTATCCAATAAAGAGCGCGTCTGCCGCAAGTACCAGCGCATTATCAACTGACGAACAATGCACCACGTCCACCCCGCGCTTCCGCATGTCGTCCAGCGCGCCCGACTTCTGAAGCGCTCTGCCCATCATCACACGAGTCAGAGGGCAATGATGTGGGCGTTGAGCGCTCGCTTGACAGCTGAGCGACAGACATAACATATGGCAGAGCGGCAAGCCGGAGTGGCCGGGGAACCTATAGATGCCGCCATTGCCGTCGGGGGCGCTGGTCACGGTACAAGGGGTTTCGAGAAGGATTTTGCCGTCTAGCGACAAACATGGCAGCGTGCCCTGCTGAAAGAAGAAGATGTCCCTTTCGTCGAGCCCAAAAAAACAGTGCTCCCTGAAGAAGCTCTGCGTTACCTCGTCGGTCTGCGGACTGGTCATGACATACCACGGGATTGTCGCGCTTTCCGAGCACATCCGTTTCTCCCCTGGTGTCGCACTAGCTTCCTTGCTCAGCTCGGCCACCCTGCGCAGGCGCTCGGCCATGAGTTGGAAGAGCGACTTGTGCGATGGCAGCCCAATGTCGTAGCAGCCCTTGGGGTCTGAGGTGCCAAGCCGCGTGCCCTGCCCGCCCGCAAGCAGAAGGAAGGCAACAGCGCCCTTGCCAATGAGCGACAGGCCACGGTTCTGCCATTCAGCTCGATCGCTGTCGCTGGCCTTGAAAAGCTTTTCGACGCGCTCCAACGGTTCCGGACGCCCTGGGGCGCCTGGGTCCACGCCTGCGGTCATGGTCAATTTGTATGTCTCGACCACTCGTTTCACGTCGATCTGCTCGAGCTGGTCCAGCAGCTTCCCCTGATGTCAAGACGTCCGACATGCATAAGCACATAGTCAGTACCGCCTAGGTACTGAGTCAGTTTCGTTCGTGCATAAAGCAGCTTTGACTTTTGGCCGGCTGGACCCACTTTCACATATCTGCCAGTGCGAGCACGTGCGTGTACACAAGCGGGATCGGTTGGACCTGGTCGGGATGGGTGAGGTTGTCGAAGAACTTGAGGACGTGGCCCTGCCCGAACGACGTGTAAAGCTCCCGCACCTTTCCGGCTCGAACTTGCATTGCGTTGACCTTCTCTAGTTCCCGCGTTTCAGGCAATTTATGCCAATGGCATCAAGGCTGGCCGCTCACAACACTATTTCTCCACGAAGACCTTTGAAGATGCGATGCGGACTTTGCGATCCGCATTGCATCTTCAGGGTGTTGCTGCTGACGCAGTGGGTGGCGCTGACGCAGACATTTGCGCCTCAAAATATTCAGCCCGGGTGGATGGCTGCTCGGGCGCCGACATCGTTCGACTCACGCTGCTCGCCTCACCTTTCTTCCGGCCCAAGCCTCGCCACTGTCGATGCGCACCGCCGGCAGGCGCCGCAGACGCAAGATGCTACGAAGGGACAGGAAGAGGAATATGTGCAGCTCGTGCGGCGACACGCCAAAGAGGCCACCGGCGGGGGGTGCGACCTCGACGCGCTGCAGATGCTGCTCCATTGCCAGTTTGTAAGCCCTGCGGTCCTCCAGCAAGCTGTCACGCACCGTTCTGCCGCGCCAAAGAGCCTGGACTCGAACCAGCGGCTGGAGTACCTCGGCGATGCGGTGCTCGGGATGGTGGTTGCAGAGCACTTATTCCGCACCTTCCCGCAGTTTGATGAGGGCCAGCTGTCGACCATGCGCAACGAGGTCGTTTCAGCAAGCGCCCTGGCCAAGGTTGCGCGCCGGGAAGACCTCGGCCGGTTCGCGCTGCTCAACGCCGGTGAGGAGGCCACAGGGGGCAGGAACAAGGAGGCACTCCTGGCTGATATGGTTGAATCGCTCATCGCAGCCGTTTTTGTGGACCAGGGTATAGATGCTGCGCGCACACTAGTCGTGCGGTGGCTTGGCGATGACATCAGGCGGGCAGCGAGCGATCCCTCTGGCTCAGACTTCAAGTCAAGGTTGCAAGAGTATCTCCGACGCGTCAACGCTCCTGCTCCGAGCTACCACCTCGTCGAAAATGGCCCGAAGCACAACCAAAAGTTCACGGCCCACACGTTGGTGAACGACAATCGACTGGGCTGGGGGGTTGGCAAGACAAAGAAGGCTGCAGAGCAGGCGGCAGCGCAATACTCTCTGCAGCTGCTTGAAGAAAAGACTCCGGAAGAAATGGCTCGCTTGTGCGCTTCCACAGAAGGCATAAACGAAGATTGACGTGCGGTCAAGAAGTCGCTGCCGCGTGCTCTGCAGCATTCGACCAAAAAATCCTCGAGGTGTTGTCGATGTCGAGAATCCACCTTCACATCTGATTACACGACTCGGAAGTGCAGTTCTCGCACACCACCCACAGATACCAGCATCGGTGGCCAGAAAGAAACGTAGTCGAACACTCTGGTGGTAGCAGATTCCATAAATGCCTGAAGTTGCTCACGAAAGGACAGCTGAAATGGACGGTCCTGAATGGACCATCCATTTTGCGACTCCTCTGAATGGTCCCTACTACAGATTTGCCCCTGTCCACACGTGCGAAGCCGAGAGCGTTACGCAGCACGTCAGAGACTAATGACTGGGACCTCTTCCTGGTCCCCTGGAATGGGCGAGGGTGGAGACTAGTGAGATGACAAAAAGGGTGTTGTAGCGAAGGGAATTCCCAGGGTTTATCAATATGAATTGGCCCAATTCATCCCCCGCTTCCTCGGGATACGCACTATCACTTTTCAAAAACTATGTTCTCAAAGAAAGAAAGACAAAATGCCAGAAACTAAGGGTACCATTACTTTTTGAGGGCACATACGGTACTAGCAAACCCAACTGACGAGCCAAACAATCCAACAAAAAAAGTTCGGCATTGGAACTGGAACTGGAATTTCATATTTTTTATTAAAACACACAAAGAAATTCAAAATGGGCACGCGGTGGCGAAGGCGAAGCTCGTATGCGCACGAACAGGCGTGCGCCCATACGTGTACAACCAGAGTCCGTAAAAGAGGGGAAACAGTTGTAAACCTTCTAAACTGAAATATGGGATCAGGGACGGATTAATGCTTACCACCAACGTGTCTCACTTCATCCATAAGTTCAAGTTGTTAGGTTGTTATGTGTTTGAGTGTGTGTATATTTGCACACATAAATATATATATTTATGTTTACAACTATATATATACACAGGTATATGCACACATATATATATCCTTCTATATATATATATATATATATATATGGTATATCTATATATATATATATATATACATATATATACCTCGAAGTCGCCTGAATTGGCCAAGGGCCTTAATTAGAATTATTTGAATTGTCGAATTCTAAAAAAGCAACCCCCCCTCCATTGGTACAACTACAGTACTCAGGAACTGCGAAACGGTGTAATTCAATTAAAACCAACCCTCTGAAACAAGGGTC
>Ga0105053_10010985_pt1 | contig 11172 bp, 11 predicted proteins | sample BON01_FD_78093 | JGI IMG/M metagenome (GOLD analysis project Ga0105053, IMG submission 78093) | Freshwater microbial communities from Lake Bonney liftoff mats and glacier meltwater in Antarctica - BON-01 | ecosystem: Environmental > Aquatic > Freshwater > Ice > Glacier meltwater | place: Lake...
GGCTTCTTCCTCGACTTCATCGAGATCGTCTTTGTCGTCGTGCCCATTGTCGGGCCGGTGCTGCTGGCCATGGATCTCGACCCGGTCTGGCTCGGCGTGATGATCGCGGTCAATCTGCAGACCAGCTTCCTGACGCCGCCCTTCGGCTTTGCCCTGTTCTACCTGCGCGGCGTCGCTCCGCCCGAGGTCACGACCCTGCATATCTATCGCGGCATCGTGCCCTTCGTCGCGATCCAGGTGGTCGGCCTGATCCTGATTGCCGCCATCCCCGGCATGGCGACCTGGCTGCCTTCCGTCCTGTTCGACTAGAAGGCGTGACCTTCGCCCTGCGGGGTTGCTAGAGCGGATCACGATCACTCGGAACCATTTCATGGTTTCGTGTGATCGTGTGAATCCGCTCTACATCAACGAGTTAGAGCAAATTCACACCTTCATGCGCAATCGCGAAGCGATTCCGCCTGAAGGTGATTTGCTCTAGTCTCTGCCCTGCAGGAGGAGCGGCACCATGGCGGAACATCATCACCACAGACACGGCGAGCCGGAATCGGAGATGACGCTGCGCGTGCGTGCGATCGAGCAGCTTCTGGCCGAAAAGGGGCTGGTCGATCCCACGGCGATCGATCGCCTCGTCGAACTCTACGAAACCCGTGTCGGCCCCCACAACGGCGCCCGCGTGGTCGCGCGTGCCTGGACCGATCCGCCGTTCAGGGACCGGCTCCTGGAAAACGGCACCGATGCCATCGCCGAACTCGGCATCTCCGGCCTCCAGGGCGAGAACATGGTGGTCGTGGAAAACACGCCGCAGGTGCACAACATCGTCGTCTGCACCCTGTGTTCCTGTTACCCGTGGCCGGTGCTGGGGCTGCCACCGGTCTGGTACAAGAGCCCGCCCTACCGCTCCCGCATCGTGCGCGAACCGCGCGCCGTGCTGGCCGAGTTCGGCGTCGATGTGCCCGCCGAACAGGAGGTGCGGGTCTGGGATTCCAGTGCGGAAATCCGCTACATGGTGCTGCCGCAACGTCCTGGTGAAAGCGCCGGCCTGGGCGAGGAGGACCTTGCCGCCATGGTCACGCGTGACGGCATGATCGGCACGGCTGCGGTCTAGGGGGAACGTTATGGACGGCATTCATGACATGGGTGGCATGCACGGCTTCGGCGCCGTCGAACGCGAGGCCGACGAGCCGGTCTTCCACGCGGATTGGGAAGGCCGGGCGCTGGGCCTGCTGCTCCAGGCGGCGGACGGCATGGGTTTCGTCGACGACCACCTGCGCTCGCGCATCGAGCGCACGCCGCCGGCGGACTATCTGCGGCTCAGCTACTATCAGCTCTGGATCCGTGCGCTCGAGACACTGATGGTCGAACGCGGTGTCGCCAGCGCTGCCGAGATCGCCGAGCGGGTTGCCGCAACCAGCGAAGGCGGCAGGGCCCCGGGCGGCAGTGACGTCACGCTCGACGCGGTCGAGGCGATGGTCGCGGGAGGCGCGTCGACAAAGCGGCCCGAGGTCGAGATCGCACCGGGTTATGCTGTGGGCGACCGTGTCCGGGTCCGCAACGACCATCCGTTTCATCACACGCGGGCGCCCCGTTACACCCGCGGGCGGCTTGGCGAGGTCGTGATCGACCATGGCGTCTTTGTTTTCCCCGACACCAATTCCGAGGAACAGGGCGAGGCGCCCCGGCACTGTTACGCCGTGCGTTTTTCTGCGCGCGAACTCTGGGGTGCGGAAGCGTCACCGCACGACAGCCTCTGCGTCGATTTCTGGGAACCCTATCTGGAGAAGGCATGAACGCGACTGCATCGGGGCGTCCCACGACCCTTGAAGCCTACAAACAGGCGGGCAAGGGATTCACGACGAGCGAGGGTTACGCCCGTGGGCTGGCTTTCAAGCCGCGGCCCAGCGATGTCTTCATCGCGACCTACGCCAAGGCCGGCACGACCTGGATGCAGCAGATCGTTCATGGTCTGCGCACCGGTGGTTCGATGGACTTCGGCGAGATCACCGAAGTGGTGCCCTGGATCGAACTGGCGGTCGACCTGGGCCTGGATGCACAAGCCGAGCAGGCCGCCGATCCGCGTGCCTACAAGACCCATCTCGACTGGCACGAGGTGCCCAAGGGCGGGCGCTATATTGCCATCATCCGCCACCCCTACGACATCGCGCTCTCCCTCTACCGTTTCATGAACGGCTGGTTCTTCGAGAGCGGCAGCATCGGCCTGGAGGAATTCGTCCGTGAGGACTACCTCAAGAGCGACGACGGCCAGGACTACTGGCGCCACGTGCTGTCCTGGTGGCAACAGCGTGACCGCGAGGATGTCCTGTTCCTGACCTACGAAGGCATGAAGGCCGACCTGCCCGGCACAGTGCGGCGGGTCGCGTCCTTTATCGGCCTTCCGGATTCGCCCCATCTGGGAATCGCGGCGGAGCAGGCCAGCTTCGAGTTCATGAAGGCCCACGCCGACCAGTTCGACGACAATCTGGTGCGCCGCATGCGTGACGCCGCCTGCGGCCTGCCGACGGGGGGCGAATCCAACAAGGTCAGCTCGGGAGCCTCTGGCGGTGGCCGCCAGGCGCTCAACGACGAACTGCGCGCCTTGCTCGATGAGGCATGGCAGACGCACATCACGCCGCAGACCGGCCTTGCGAACTACGAGGAGATGCAGGCCGCGCTCGCCGCCGGAAGCGCGGCCTGACGCCCTACCAGGAAGGGTTGGCCGAACGCGCCTCCAGGAAGGCTTGTTCCGAATACGTGGCCCAGCCGACGGCATCCTTGCGGAAGGCCCGCAGGCTCTCGAACAGGTCGGTCGAGAGTGGGTCTTCGGCGGCCAGCCGCTCGACGACCTGGGCCGACAGCACCGCCAGTTCCTTGAGGACTTCGGCGGGATAGGGCCGCACGTCGACACCGTGTTCTTCCTTGAGTGCGCGCAGGGATTCGTTGTTGCGGGCGATGAACTCCGACAGCACCTGCTGGTTCACCGCGCCGTTGGCCGCCGCCACGATCGCCTTGAGATCGTCGGGCAGGCCGTTCCAGGCATCCAGGTTGATGAAGTTGTCGAGCATGCCCGAAGGCTCCTGCCAGCCGGGATAATAGTAGTAGGCCGCGTTCTGGTAGAGGCCGAAGGCGAGGTCGTTGTAGGGGCCGACCCAGTCGACCGCGTCGATCGAACCTGAAGCCATGGCCGTGGCGATTTCGCCGCCCGGCAGGTTGACGACCGTGGCGCCCGCTGCCGCCACGACCTCACCTGCCAGCCCCGGCAGGCGCATCTTCAGACCCTTGTAGTCCTCGATGGAGTTGATCTCGCGGTTGAACCAGCCGCCCATCTGGACGCCGGTGTTGCCCGAGGCAAAGAACTTGCAGTTGACCTCCGCGTAGCAGGCATCAGCCAGTTCCTGGCCGCCGCCATAGGCCAGCCAGGCGTTCTGTTCCTGGGCGGTCAGGCCGAAGGGGATCGAGGTCAGGAAGGCCATCGCAGGCACCTTGCCCTTCCAGTAATAGGGCGTGCCGTGGCCCATCTCGACGGTGCCGCCGGCGACCGCCTCGATCGCCTCGAAGGGCGGAACGATCTCGCCCGCGCCATAGACCGTGACGATCAGGCGCCCGCCCGACATCTCGCCGATCAGCTTGGCCAGGAGTTCGGCGCCGGTGCCAAGGCCGGGGAAATTCTTGGGCCAGGTCGTGACCATCCGCCATTCCATCGCGCCCTGGCTGATCGCCGGCGTCGGGAAGACCGCGGCCGCTGCGGCAGCGCCGCCGATGGCAGCGCCGGCAAGGACCTCGCGGCGGCCCAGTGTCTTGCGCGTGGTCTGCTTGGTGGTCATGGCGTGCTGCTTCCCTTGCTGGATGGCGGTTGCCCGTGGGCGGTCTGAAGGGCGGCGTCAAGGTCACGCCATTGCCCCGCCACGAGCGCCTCGAGCGGTTGAAAACGGGTCTTGTAGTTCATCTTGCCGCAGGCGCCGATCCAGTAACCCAGATAGACGTGCTCCAGGTTGAGCCGGCGCGCGTGTTCGACGTGCCAGAGCACCAGAAAGGTTCCCAGGCTGCGCGGCGCCAGTTCGGGCGCAAAGAACTTGTAGACGCCCGAGAGGCCATCGCGAAGCCAGTCGGTCAGCGACACCGCGACCAGTTCGCCTTCGCGGTCGCGCGCCTCGACCAGCCGCGTGTCGACCGGGGACTCCTCCACCATGGCGCGGAAGTCGGAAAACGACATGTTCGCCATGCCGCCGCCGGCGTGCCGGGTGTGCTGGTAGCGGTCGAACAGGGCGTAGTGCTCCAGGGTCGCGCGTGCGGGCACGACCTGCATGGCCAGGTCGGAGTTCTGCCGCATGATGCGACGCTGGGAGCGCGAGGGTGCAAAACGCGCCGTTGGAATGCGCACGGGAACACAGGCGTCGCAGCCCAGGCAGGCGGGCTTGTAGGTCAGGTTGTGGCTGCGCCTGAATCCCGCGAGCGAAAGGTCGTCGTGGATCGCCTGGGCGTGGTTGCCCGAAAGATCGGTCACGACCTTCGATTCCATGAGTCCGTCGAGATAGGGGCAAGGCTGTTGCCGGGTGCCGAAAAAGAAGGAGAGCGGACGCGCCAATCCCTCTCCATCGGAAAGGAGATTGTCGGGTTCGTCCTGGCGTTCGCTGTGGCGGGTCATCGAAGGATCAATCTATAACCCGAAATAGATCGGGGCGAAGAGCGAGAACGCCAGCCAGACGATGATGACAAGCGGCACGCCGGCCCTGAAGAAGTCGCTGAAACGATAGTGACCTGGGGCCATCACCAGCAGATTGGTCTGGTAGCCGATCGGCGTGGCGAACGAACAGCTTGCCGCGATCACCACGGCCACGGCAAAGGCCATGGGATCGACACCGATGCTGTGGGCAAGATTGACCCCGATCGGCGTGAACAGAACGGCTGCGGCGTTGTTCGACAGGACATTGGTGACCAGCGCCACGACCAGGAAAAAGGCCGAAAGCACGATGGCGGGATCGTCGCCGCCGGTTGCGGCAATCACCAGATGGGCGAGCCATGCCGCCCCGCCGGTTGCCTGCATGGCCACGCCCAGCGCCAGCGCGGCCGCAATCAGCATGACGACCTTGCTGTCGACCGCGCGGCTGGCCTGGCGGATGTTGAGGCAGCTTGTCGCCAGCATGGCGGCGGCGCCACAGACTGCCGCGATGACCACCGGCAACAGTTCGAACGAGATCGCGCAGATGACCAGCGCCGAGATGATCAGGGCGCGGCGCGCCAGATGAAGTGCCGGGAGTTCTGCGGTCGACCACTCCATCAGCAGCACGTCCGGGTTGGTCCGCAGGCCCTCGATGTCCTCGCGGCGGCCGCGTACAAGGAGCACGTCGCCGGCCTCCAGCCGGATCTCGGTGACCCGCTGGCGGATCATCCGGGAGCGCCGTTGCAGGCCGAGCACGATGCAGCCGAAACGCCGCCGCAGGCCGATCTGCTCCAGGTTCTGGCCGACCATGCGGCTGGCCGGGGCGATCATGACCTCGACCAGGATCTGCTCGTCGCCGGGCTTGCGCGGCACGGCCGGTGATTGGGTCTCGGGTTCCTCGCGGTCGACATCGCCGATCAGCCCGGAATCGCGCGCCAAAAGTTCCGTCAGCGCCTTGCGTGTTCCGGCCACCACCAGGGTATCGCCGCTGCGCAGCACAATGTCCTCGAAAGGCGCCAGTTCGGCGTGTTCGCCGCGCTGGAGGAGCTGGACGGAGAGTTCCTTCAGGGCCGGGAACATGCCGGAGGCAGCAGCGTGCCCGACCAGGTTGGAGGTCGGGCCGATGGTGATCTGGGCCAGGTACTGGCGGCCGGCCGAGCCGACCAGGGTGCCCGCCATCGAGGTGCGCGCGGGCAGCAGGCGGGGGGCGATCAGCCCGACATAGACCAGCCCGATCAGGGCGACGAAAAGGCCGGGTACGGTGAACGAGAACATCGAGAGGGGCGTTTCGCCCATGTCCAGCATGGCGCCCGAGACCAGCAGGTTGGTGCTGGAGCCGATCAGGGTCGTCATGCCGCCCAGGATGGCCGCAAACGAGAGCGGTATCATGACCTTGCTGGAGGAGAGGCGGTCGCGCTCGGCCAGGGCCTGGAGCACGGGAATGAAGACGACGACAATCGGCGTGTTGTTGGTGAAGGCCGACAACAGCAGCGCCAGAAGCAGGGTGAGCGCGATCGCGATGCGCCCGCTGCCGCGGGTCAGGAACAGGATGTCGCGTGCAATGCGTTGCAGCGCGCCGGTGTGGACCAGCCCCTGGCCGATCACCAGCATGCAGACCACGGTGATCAGCGCCGGATCGGCAAATCCCGCCAGCAGCCGCGCGCTGCTCATGGGGCCGGCGGCCGTGGCGACGGGGAAGACCTCGAACAGGACCAGCAGCACCGCGATCACGCCCAGCGAAGTGAACTCCAGCGTGAAGTACTCGGTGGCATAGCTGACCACCGCAGCGATGATCACCGCGAAGGTCAGCCACATCATCAGGGTGGGATCGACTGCGACCATGAGGCTGTCTTGGTTCCTTGAAACGAGGCCGTTGAAGCGCCTTGAGCTTCCCAGAGGGAAAACACGCCATTCTACTACGAAAGCCTGGCCCCGGCGTCACCGTCCAATTCCATCCGCCTGACGGCATGAACACTGCACTGCGCCTTTCGTCGCGGCTCACATGAGCTATGATGGGGGTCGCCGCCTTTGCCGACGAACGGGACCAGACGCAGCCGACATGAGCCGCAAGCGCAATTTCACAAAACGAGAACTCCGGGACGCCCTGGGCACCTTCACGACCGGCGTCACCATCATCACCTCCTGCACGCGGGAGGGGGAACTGCTCGGCATCACGGCCAATTCCTTCAATTCGGTCTCGCTGGACCCGCCGCTGGTGCTGTTCAGCCTGGCCCGGGGCGCACACAGCCTGAACAAGTTCGAGGGTTCGGACTTCTTCGCCGTCAATGTGCTCAAGAGCGATCAGCGCAAGCTGTCGGACCGCTTTGCCCGTCCCGGCCTGGAGAAGTGGAAGGGCATCGACTACGTCACTGGTGTCACCAAATGCCCGATGTTCCCCGGATCGCTCGCCACCTTCGAGTGTTACACGCGGTTCCACTATGACGGCGGTGACCACGTCATCTTCGTCGGCGAGGCCTTCAACATGCAGATGGGCGAACCCGGCGGGCCGCTGCTCTATTACCAGGGCGCCTACCGCGAGATGACGCCCGACCCGCTCGATACCGAGTGGGCCTGAGGCTTCAGCCCTTCGCCCAGTCCTGGGCAACCGAAAGCAGGCGTGTGATCAGCGCCTTGGTCGGCTCGGCCGTTTCGGGCAGATAACGGAAGGGCAGCGTCTCCTCCATGTAGGTGATCTGCGAGAGTTCGAGCTGGATGGCGTGCACGCCCTTGGCCGGCTGGCCGAAATGGCGCGTGATGTAGCCGCCCTTGAATCGCCCGTTCATGACGCTGGTGAAGGTATTGTTGGCGGCCGCCTCTGCCTCGATGCGGGCGGCCAGATCACCGTCGCAACTGATGCCCGAACCGGTGCCCAGGTTGAAGTCGGTCAGGCGGCCCTCGAAGAAACGCGCGACGTGGGAGCGGATCGAGTGGCCTTCCCACAATACGATCCGTTCATGGCTGGCCCGCAGCCGCTCGATCTCGGCGGCCAGACGTTCATGATAGGGCCGCCAGTAGGTCTCGACGCGCCGGGCGATTTCGGCTGTGTCGGGCTCCTGGCCCGGCAGATAGATCGGCTCGTGGTCGAAGGTGGTCAGCGGCACCAGTTCGGTGTTGTCGGCGCCCGCATAGAGCGGCTTGTTGTCGGGCGGGCGGTTCAGGTCGACGACATAACGCGCATGGGTCGCGGCGATCGTCGTGGCGCCCATGGCCGCGGCCATGTCGTAGAGCCGTTCGACATGCCAGTCGGTGTCGACGACATGGCGCGCGATCGGCGTCATCGTGTCGGCGATCGGTGCGGGCAGGTGGGTGCCGACATGGGGCATGCTCACGATCAGCGCAGCTTCGCCCTGATGCAGACGGTAGATGTCCAAAACGTCGTCTCCCTGAAGGGGCGGGTGAATTATTGCTCTAGGGTATGGGAGCGGGTTCGAGCAAGAGGCGGTATTGCGCGTCGATGCCGTCGCGGTCCAGCGGGATCGGGATGGGATCGTCGGCCAGCCAGCGTGCCGCCATGTTGTCCCAGAAGGGCGAGAAGGGATTGCCCGACTGCCCCGGCAGGATGACGAATCGGGCGCCATCGGGTTCGCCCAGCGCGACGATGGCGCGCAGCGCCGGGCCGTGGACGTCCTCGAAGGCCCGGTTGTCGTCGTTGAAGACGTAACCGCCGGCCGCCACGGTAAAACGTCCGCCGCCGACCTCCAGGTCGAGGCCGGTGAGGCCGGCCAGCCCCGGAATCATGCCGAACAGGCGGTGGTTGAGGTGAATCGCATGCACCTTGCCCCAGCGCCATGCCGCGGGGTCGGGGCCGTAGCGGACTTCCAGGAAGGCAGCGGCATGGTCGAAGGCCGCGCCGATCAGGTCGTCGCAGGTCTCCACGTTGTCTTGCGTGGTCACGTCGTCGCACCACGGACCGGCATCGCCGGCCAGGGCCGCCTGCACGAAGGTGGTGCGGAACCACCAGGCGTCGCGGAACAGTTCGCCGGTTTCATCGGCATACAGCGCGCGGCTCAGTTCGCGGTACCAGGCATCGAATACCGTGGGCGCGATGGCATCGGCCGCCATGTCGCCGTCCCAGCCCGCCAGGCGGGCCTTCAGCGCGCGCCCGGCATCGGTCCGGGGTGTGCCGGCCAGCGCCACGGGCAGCATCTCGACGGCAAAGAGCGAGAGCGTGTCGTTCTGGATGGCGCGGAAACTCTCGATATCGTGGTCGTCGCGGGCGCTCAGGAGCTGGCGGATGCGGTCGCCGCGATAACCTGGCTGCCAGTCGTTGCCGAGAAACCAGGGATAGTTGTCGCCGACCAGGCGTTCGTTGGCGGTTGCGATCATGCCCGAGGCCGGATTGCGCAGGCGCGGCAGTTCCTCGAAGGGGATGAAACCGTTCCAATCGCCTTGCCCGGTCCAGCCGCGCGAGGGCACCAGGCCTTCGCCTGATGTCCGGATCGGGATCAGGGCAGGGGCAACCAGGCCGATGTTGCCGCGCCGGTCGGCAAAGACGATGTTCTGCTGCGGCCCGTCATAGAGCCGCGCAGCGGCCATGAAATCGGCCCAGTTTTCGGCCGTGTGGAGCGCCATGCCGGCCTCCATCGTTCGGTCGTCGCCGTTGAGCAGGGTCCAGGACAGGGCGATGACGTCACCGTCTGACTCGCCCAGGCCGTCGGCCTCCTCGCGGATGTCCGAAATGACGGTCCGTGGCGGGTTTCCTCGACCGTGAAGGTGACATCGCTGCCAAAACGCACGGCGATGGTCTCCTCGCGCCGGGCAAAGGGCGCGCTGCCCTCGGGTGTCAGGTAACGGGAGGGATCGTCGGGGTCGGGGCGCTCGATGAACAGGTCCTGGGTATCGGGCCCGGTGTTGGTGATGCCCCAGGCGATCCTGCCGTTGGTGCCCACGACGATCATGGGAATGCCGGGCAGGGTGGCGCCGGCGACCGAAAGACCCGGCGCCTCCAGATGGGCCAGATACCACACTGCGGGCATGGAAAAGCCCAGATGCGGGTCGTTGGCCAGCATCGGCAGGCCGCTTGCCGTGTGGCGCCCGTCTATCACCCAGTTGTTCGAGCCGTTGCCCGACTGGGGCAGCAGGTCGAGCAGGGATTGCGGCCATTCGCCGGAGGGCAAGTTGGCTTTATCGAGGATGACCGGGGCCTCAGCCGGATGGGCAGGGAAGAAGGTCGCGGCCTTTTCCGCGCCGAGCAGGGCGACGAGGCGGGCGCGCAGGGCCTCCTCGCGCCAGTTGCCCGAAAGATGCAGCGCCATGACCTTGAGCCAGGCGACGCTGTCGGCCGGGCGCCAGGGTTCGGGATCGGGCGCCATGAGCAGGGCGAATTCGGGCGCCAGGGCGCCCTTGTGGCCGGCGATGTAGGCGTTGACGCCCGCGGCATAGGCTTCGAGCGCATTCAGGGTCGCCGGATCGAGCGCCGCGACACTTTCCTCGGCGGCGCGATAGAGGCCGAGAGTGCGCAGGAACCGGTCAAAGGCCAGGGTCGAGGAACCCAGCAGTTCCGAAAGGCGCCCCTGGGCCAGCCGACGTTGCTGTTCCATCTGGAACAGGCGGTCCTGGGCATGGACGAATCCGAGGCCGAAATAGGCATCCCGGGGCGTTTCCGCCAGGACATGGGGAATGCCCCAGGCATCGCGCAGGATCTCGATCCGTGCGTCTGGTCCCGGGAGGCTGACCGTCCCGTCGATCGCGGGAACCGAAAGGCGCAGCCAGACCAAAAGGACGCCCAGAGCGAGCACGGCCAGCAGGACAACGACGCAGACGCTGCGCCAAGCGACACGTAAAATACTCTTAGGTTTTCGGCGTTTTATCATGTGGTTAGGAAGAAATATTAAACTCCTGAAGGAGCTTTTCGCGGTGCTCGTTCAGGCGTGGGACGGCACCGCGATGATCGGGGTCCTCGAAGGCGGAAAGTTTGATCGGATTGCCCGCCAGATGCAGGGTCCCTGCGTCGGCGTCCTCGACGGTGACGATCATGTTGCGTGCGGCGATCTGCGGATCGGCCACGACATCGGCGATGTTGTTGATCGGGCCACAGGGAATGCCTGCAGCCTCCAGCACCTCCAGCCAGTGGTCGGTGGGCTGGCGCATGAGGAGTTCCTCGATCTCCAGTCCCAGGGCCTCGACGTGGTCGGAGCGCAACGCATTCGTCAGGTAGCGCGGATCCGTCGCCAGTCCCGGTCGTTCCAGCGCATCGGCCAGCTTGACGAAGAGCTGGTCGTTGCCGGCGGCGACCACGACATGGCCGTCGGCGCTGCGGAAGGCGGAAAACGGCACGATCGAGGGGTGGCGCGCGCCCAGAGGGCCGGCAATCTCGCCGGTGGCGGTGTAACGCACGACGGCGTTTTCCAGGATCGCAAGCTGGCAGTCGAGCATGCCGACATCGACCTTCATGCCCTGGCCGGTCTTGTCGCGGTGATGCAGGGCCGAGGTGATCCCCACCGTGGTGAAAAGACCGGCGGTGAGATCGCCGACGGAGGTTCCCACGCGGGTGGGTTCGCCGCCGGGATGGCCGGTCA
>Ga0105053_10010986_pt1 | contig 11172 bp, 1 predicted proteins | sample BON01_FD_78093 | JGI IMG/M metagenome (GOLD analysis project Ga0105053, IMG submission 78093) | Freshwater microbial communities from Lake Bonney liftoff mats and glacier meltwater in Antarctica - BON-01 | ecosystem: Environmental > Aquatic > Freshwater > Ice > Glacier meltwater | place: Lake...
CATTTCCCTCAAGCTTGCGACGTCGACTGAATATGCTGCTGTGCCGCTTCCAAGCTGCAATCCCGATGTCAGCACGACACGTCGCGTCGCCCTTGCCGCATGCCCTATCATGCACCGTACTGAAGTCTCCGACTCCCACTCCGTGCTCTCGCATCCCGTTTGTTTAGTTCGGGACAAGACGGTAAAGGCTAATAATCCGAACCCCACCCCGTGAATCGTGACACTGGCTGAGCCTGTAACTGCTGCGTTAGACTTAAGGACTTCACTAAGGCTGCCAAAATCCAGAGAATATATGTTTGACATACTTCCAGCTTGTTGTCCTGAAGTAAATGTCACTCTTCTCGTTGCCTGAGAGCCAGAAATCATCAAGCACCGCACGGAAGATTCGGATTCCCATTCCGTTGCTTGCCCTTTCGTCTGTGCCAATCGCACATTAGAACTATAGGTCTCGAGTCCTAGACCTACACCATGCACAGTCACACTGGCAGCGCCAGTCCCAGGCGCATTTGGTCGTCGTGTCAAACTGAGGGATCCAACATTGAGAGAGAAGGCCTCAGAACTACTTGCTACAAAAATGCCTGCAGTTACAGTCACGCGTCTGGTCCCCCGAGCACCCTGTGCGGATAAACAGTGAACTGATGACTCCGACTCCCATATGGTGGCCTTACATTGCGTGGATGCCATGCGAATTGGTAGTGTCGAGGCAGCGACGCTAAACCCTTGACCTTGGATTGTCAGGGATACAGAGCCTGTTTTGGCTGCATTCGATGGTCTTGCATGGCTCATAGAAATTCCATCAATAGACCAGACTTCAGAGGCACTGCCGACTACCTGACCTACGGTCATGGCAAGACGATGAGAGGAACCGACTGATCGAGAAGCCTTTATTGTTAGCTCAGTATCAGAACCCCAGTCAACGCTGGGACATCCCTTACAGCTGAGAGCTTGCGTATTTAGCCACTGTGTCGATTCTGACATAGAGTTGCAGAGTCTGATGGCTTGGCTGGAACCCGTTTTGGCAAAGTTGGTACCGGTAACAGTCAATGACAGTGAACCCGTGGAAGCCACATTTCCACGTTTTTGTGACGATGTTTGAGGCCTATCGAACGATATACTAAAGGTCATAGATCCAGGCTGTTCTCCCACACTGACTACTGTACTTCGAGAGGCAGAAATTCCAGGATTATTGCGACAGAGAAGAGTAGAGTCCGATTGCCAAGTGGAGACTGGACAATTTGTTGATTGGATGCCCACACGAATACTGCCGTGTGTCTCGCCAAATGATGTGCCCTGCAAACTGATTTCACTGCTGCCAAGAGACATGACATTGCTGTGCTTCGCTAGATCTGGGGAACGGTACATTTGAACGTGTAGAAAGTAGGCGACATTACTACCCGCAGCAAAGAAGGCAATCGTACTGGAACTTCCAATTAAGGACACGTAATCAGGTTCTAAGAGTGAAGTCAGTTGCGTCCACATCGGCCGATCCTGATGGAGATCTCGTCCAGGATCGAGAAAAACTCTAATACGCGCCCTCTCCATTTCGATTCGCACCATATAAAATGTAGAAGGGATATAACCGATAAGAGTGTCGCTCCAGAGAACTGTCAGCACACCGTTGCGCCGACGTTTCAATCGTCGCACACGGTCTTGAGCATTCATCTCGAATCGGTAATAGTTGTTATCGTCGACATATCTAAAGCTGACTCCAATCCAGCCATCGCCAAAGTTGACTAGAAGTACTTCTAGTGTATAGTCCCACCAACTACCTTTGCCTGTTGAATACGAGCTACTGGCTGTGTACACCAAACTAGTGCCCTCCACAAAATCCATGTGATATGACGCATAGATTTCGCTTGCTTGACGAGCTGCAGAGGCCAGCAGGTCTGGCTCCTCCGAAAGAAGAGCCTTGAGCTCGCTACAGTCTTTTGATACATTTACATCGCTACAAAAGTACCATGCTGAAGTTTGAGGGAAATCAGCTGTAGTGATGTGATCAGAAACAGCAAATTCAGAAAAATTGCGGCAGGCCGGTCTCGTGCTATTCCTTATTGTGCAGCGGCCTTCGATAAATGCCGACACTTCACTTGCCCGTAATTCTCTGCGGGGACCTGTACGCACACCTACGTCTATTTTGGTCTCAGCTCTCGTGGGCACAGGCGCGCTGTATGAAAATGATTCTGACAACGTAGCCAAGTGCGTGCCTGCTGTCAAAACAGCTCTGGAGCTTGCGCGTAGCCCCGAAGACATGGCGCGAACTCGCACGGCACTGATAGAAACCCACGCAGACATCTCGTGTGCCGACTGTCCCAGGCTGCAAGTGCCCGACGGGTTGCCCTGAGTATGGTAGGTGAAATTAGTTTCTCAAAACTCAGTTTGTTATGCTCGAACAATCTATATCTATGTAACCCTCTAACGATCTATTCTATATATACATGTGTCTCTCGGGAAATCATGGTGAGAGGCGATTCATGAAATTGGGAATCGGAGAGATGCAAGGTAGAGGATATCAATTTCACGAATACCGTCGTTTCATTCGTCTTCTACCTAATCATCGAGCAAGGTACAATATTAACCCAAATAAATGTTTAAATACCTGTGTCAGACCCTTGCCAAACCACAGAGTATCGACGGAGGAAAAAGGTCTGTTGGTGTGCTGTGTGCCAGAGAGAGTGATTGCACTGTCGTATGAGAAAATCGCAGTTGCCGTAGCGATGCGTTGTTGTCCACCAGAAGAAATAACCATCGCGCGTGTCTTCAGATAGCCACGTGTGACGCGTGCGATAACATGCGAATCAGAAACCCACGCACTTCTCTCACACGCCGAGCCTCCAAACGACGCGTGAGGAGACAAACTAAATGTGCCCAAATTCATGCCTGTCAACGTACTTTCACTTCCTCCAACATGCGGCGATGATGGGTTTACAAGGCTATACATCTTGGGAAAGTCGAAACTGAAGGCTCGTGTGTGCGTGCTGGTCGACAGAACATGTGCTATCGACAGTGACAGCAGATTCATGTTTGCCTGTCCATGGCTGTTTTGGCACGTGAGCGCAGTACCTGAAACCCATCGTGTTGTTTGGCAGGCACTGCCTCCGATTCTAGCAGCGATCGAGTGGTCAAACACATCAAAATTCATCCCGTGCATTGTGATGTGAGTACCACCTTTAGTCATGGAGTTGCTGTACTTGTGTGATTCTCCATCACGAGAGATTAAAGTCCTGTAAACCTGCGCTAGCAATGAGCCGTCATAAGAAAATGCCCGGGAAGTGCTTCCAATATGAAATATTCCTACTGTCATGATGATGTCATTGGATAGCGGCTCAGCACCTTTTGCAGGCACGCTGCACACTAGCTGACTTTCTGCATACCACTGCGTGTACTCACACGCCGAATCGCCAACTTGTAAGCCCGGGGACACATCCTTGTAACCAAAATTGCTGCCGCGCAAAGTTATGGGTGTGTTGCCTCGAATAGCCCCATTCAACGTGCCTCCTGACAGGGTGGGGTTTCCACCAAAGTCAATTCGCAAGGATCCTTGCGGCAAGTAAGCCTGTTGTATTTGCTGCCACACGCCACCGTCGGAATCGATCTGAGAGTCATGGCCAGCATAGTCAGCCGAGACTGCCTGCCACAACGAAAAGATGGCCGAGCCCCTGTCCGAGAAGAAAAAGGGAGTCGTACATGTAATTTTTTCCGCCGCCTCGGCTGCAGCAGGAGTCTTCAGCAAGACGGATTTGCCGTTGCGTGAATCTGCCGCCACTGCCCAGCGACACTGGTATGTGGGCTGCTCTGAAGGATGGAAGCCGCCACCAACTACTGTTACCTGATTGCCTCCACTGAAAGAAAGCTGCTGCTGCATACTAGTTCCGCGCCACGCCTGAATCATCTCATAACGCAATGTTTCGCGAGTAGGAGTGACATACATGTCATTTCGATATAACGTCATGTTCACTTGCTGCGATTGATACGGCCAAAAGTCTATGATGCATTCAAGCATAGTGGCTGAAAAGGGTTGCACCCAGTCAGAAAGGATAAATTGAGAGCTATTCACCATGGACTCGAGGCGACAGCGATAAATGGGCTCCTGTGCAAACCCAAATCCTTGTACGAATAGCATGTTGCCATAAACCAATCCAGAATGCGGCTCAAACGAAGTCAATGTTTCTTTGATTGTGAAATTCAAAAGGCCAGCATGCTCGTCATACAGATGATCCATGATGAGTTGCACCTCAACTTCTCCTGCTGCATATGGCCACGTAGGCACAGCAAATACCATGAGCAATTTTGATCTGAATTCTACCAGAGGACAATACATCTGTTCAGTCAATTCTCCTCCGTCGTGCGCAGTGATTCTATGCAGGAGAACAGAATAATTTGAATAGGGCGAGAACCCGCCACCGATAATGGTGATATTCGAGCCGCTGATAGCAAGACATTCAGAGGGCTCGATCCTCAAAATTTGCTGCCCATACTCGAAAGGTACCCTATCCGGAACGCTGATATTTGAAGAAGTGTCAAGCAGCTGGATGCTTGTACGTGCCGCTCCGCGCGTCCATGCTGGCAGTTTGCAAACAATCTTCCAATATTCTACTGCCATGGCAACAGCAGACGCTTCACCCAGCACCACTGCGCACTGATATGATGCTAAGGGCCGCCACGGATCAAAGCCAGCGCCCACTATTGTCACCTCGTGTGTAACTCCACCTCCAGTACGTGTGGGCACACTCGAATTGACTGCTGCCAAGTGCTGGAAGTACAGTGGAGCACGTGCGCCAACAGTCCGAAGACTACCATTGTGGGAGTTTAGGACGGTAAAGTTGGAAATGCCAGCATAAAAGGGCCAATATTTAGCCACGCACGTAAGCAGAGTCGAGTTGAACACAAGTGCAGGCTCTCGGTGTGTCAACGAGAAGTGCTGCGTTGTCCAGAAACATGCATAGTCATTATGTGTGTCGAACCCTCGACCCTTGATTTGCAGAAGAGCACCCGCCAGTGAATCAGCAACGGTGGGCGAGACCCCATTTGCAGCTACTTCGTGGAAAAACTGGAACAAATTCGTACCTTCATCCCAATGAACTTCGGTTGGCACCGTTGCCACGGAGTTCTCCTCTCGTAAAAGGGATACCCCAATGGTATCTGATGCAGCAAACCCCCATTCGGGGCTAATGCATACTATAAGCGTCACGGTCTGCGCCACACACCTTGCTTTCACTACGCCACCAAAAAGGGACGAATACGGCATTTCCTGTGCAGCACTACGTGTGCACAAGTACTGGCAGCGAGATACATTGAAAGCAGAATCCCCACTTGTTCGAACACACGTACGGTGGCATGTATCGTTACATGTGCCGTTGCATTTGTTCAGGACGGAACGATTCCCGATGAAATTTTCTGTAAAGTCTGGAATTCGTGCTGGTACGATAAACCCATATCCAAAAATTGAAACAAGTTCCCCACCAAATGCGCTACCATAGCTCGGCGAAAGACTGGTGACGACTTCCGAAATCAGAAGGTCTGAAGCAGAGAGGGTCGGGGGCGAGAGGCGTTGCCCCTCTTTGCTTAAGGACAGGAGCACAGCCCCAGCTTGCATACCACCCATTCCCTCAGGCAAGTGACATTCAATATGTGATAGATTAACGCTCATGGCCACTATAGAAATATTCAAGCTGCCGAGTGAATTCTCCTGAAATAAATAACAGTAGTAGTCAGAAGCTTGGCCGGCAAATCCGTGGCCAGAAATAGTGATGCGAGCACCTACAGCAGACACCGTGCGTGGCTCAATGTTGGTCCACCTCTCCATGATAGTGAGGTGAGATATAATGGAAGAACTAGGCACTAACAACCCAGCTCGCAGCAAGGAAACCTCGATTCGGCCCGAGTAATAGGGCCAATCCATTGGGGCATCACATATGATTTGGGAAGTATTTGCAGCTCTTCCTGTGACGGTTGTATTCAGCAATCTGGTCTTGCCCAAATGATTTCCAAGGTCAGAGGGATCACTTTGATTGGCGGACAACATGCATATGTAATCAAGGGCAGATGCGAACCCCTTGCCACCAAAACTCAGGACAATGTCAGCAACTGAGGCATAGGCAGAAGCTGGATGCTGCGACGAGATCACGATTTCAGAAAACAGAATATCAAAAGTGACAGGCTGCATCACAGACGGCGGGCCGTATTCTCGATTTCTCACCAGCACCTTTGCTAAGCCTGCTGGATAAGGCCATTCTGGCGCCACACACTGGATGGTGTCACTCGATGTCCATGAGCCGTTCACAGCAAGCACCTCTTGTGTCTCCCCAGCTCCTTCCATATCTTCAATTGCTGAAAATATACATTCATAGAGTACGTCGGAGGGAAAGCCAAGGCCAAAAATCGTAACGATTTCGCCTCCAGCTGCAAAAACAGAAGCTGGGCTGCTTCGAATCCATGCAGGTAAAAATGCGAAATATTCTGGCACTCCACTTTTGGCAACTGGTGATAGAGCCCCCCCTTCTGTAACTTGCAGGACCGTGACTAATGCCATTGGAAACGAAACCTCACCGACCGATCGTTCAATTGAGCATTCTAGGGTTGTTGTATTTAGCGGTATTGCTGCTACATGCTGGTCAAGCATCGCATGGCCTGGCATTGCATTAGTAGGTATGCTAATATTTGGTGAAGTGCCTGAAATTTTCGAAAAGACGCATACGTATACGCCAGTCCGATTGAAGCCAAAGCCCGTGATATAAGTGAGTGTTGCAGCATTTATCAAGCCCTGGCTTGGCTGCAAGCTTGTCCAGCCCTGTTGGAACACAAATGACAAGCTAGAAGGATGCGCAAAATCTCCCTGCAAAGTCCGACGTACCGGCGTCTTGCCATGTATGAGCCAGAAGCTCACGCTTGCTGCTGCCTCCGTCCAGCCCATAATGTTGCACAACACTTGTCGATGAGAAAGCACTTGTGCTTTGATGCTCAACTGGCTCTGCGAAATAGCAAGAGAATTGGAGCTATATTCTTGTGAATTGTGCTGAAAAACGCAGAAGTAAGAAGCGTTGGTACCCGTGTCGAAGCCTGAGCCGGTGATGGTGACTAGAAGTGCACCTTCAGTTGGTGCCGACACGCTTGAGATACGTTCCCATGCTTCGGTAAATCTGAAAGAGACTGGATTTCCAAAATGATGAATGATAGTATCAGGCCAGGCTGTGAGATTGTCGCTGCTCATACGCCGAAGTGATGTGGTAGCAAGTGCTGCTGATGAGGGCCACGCTGGCAACTCAAATGTGAGGTGGTTCCTGCTGAAAGATGTGGGAGGCCCCGACACTGCAAGATATACCTGGTTTGAGAAGACACTTCTGTAGCTTGCAAACGGCACGTGAAAACCTTCGCCAAACATCGTAAAAAATCTTGGAAACGTAAGTACACTCGAATTGGTTGTTGATGTATGCGGATCCCATGATTCTATGAATGTTGTGGCGCGCACTTTGCTAGAAATCCGACTTCCTGTTCTCACCGTGATTTGCATATCAACTACTCCATTTCGCAAGCTCTCTTTCATAAAGTCTGGACGATCTGACAGCAGACATGCAACTGCATAATCTGAAAGCCATTGCGAGACTTTGCACCACATCGGGGGCTCAAGATTAACAACGGGCGAAAAATCGCGCATGCCAAAATTGAATCCCGTTACTGTAATTTGATTGCTTGAATCTGTGAGTGCTGATGGCGTCGTAGTGCCAGCAATCATTGGGGTGCGGTCTTGGTGGCGCATAATATTCACGATGGTACCACGTAATCCAATGTCTCGCGCCTCTTCACGAGTGGTAACGTTTGAGTCCATATTATATGTTGAGTATCTCCCACGAGATGAGATCATGACAATGCTGCTCTTATCTACGTGAAATTCAACGATAGCATACGTGATGTCGAGCCCACTGATTGACGTAGTAGTTCGCTTCACCATCATACCTTTCTCAGGATCATAGATTGAGAGTAGAATCGCGTCTCCAGTTCTCTGCGGCCACGGTCCTTCAAGAGTATACAGCAGCCCATCTGTACAGCAACTTAATGCTATCACATAATTATTGCCTTCACTCACTAGCATAGGCTCCAGATGCGTCCTCAACTGCGGTGCTACCTTCTGACCATCTCTGATGCCCTGGCCTCCCTCCAAACTGATGCGCTGGATGTGTCTTGTGCGCTGTATGATATAATAGTACACCCTTTCTGTGCGGCTGTATGCTGAGAGCGAAGATCGAGGAGCCTCTTCCAAAGTTGCAATATGTGATGTATGGCCATTGTCCGGATCGATGGATATCAATGATGACCGGGAGTTACTGATTTCCCCCGCAGATTGGATCGCGAGGATGACATCGGATGCCTCGTCATATGCGATATTTCTCATTGACACGTCGAAGCCGACTATTATTTGAAGAATTGCACCATTCGTCAAATCAATCCTAGCTAGAACCGGGGTAGAAATCAGAGAATCTCCTACGGGCTCTACGATGGCAAAAACTCTGTTGCCGGTGCTGTCAATCGTCATAGAACCTGGTGCAACCGGATTGCTTTGTATAGTAGCGAATGCAGACTCGCCCCGCCTTGCTGCTGCCACATCCCATATCCGTAATAGATTGCTCTGCCACCCTGCTACTACCAATCTAGTATCAGCACGTGATGCAGCACGCGCTAGCAAGATAGAATTTGAGGCCGGCCCATAAATTCGTTGATTATTCCCTGGCGGTGCATGGTGCGAAGGACGGAATTGGAGGCGGAAAGTGAATTCGCACTGTGCACGCGCGCAAGAGGACCCATCCATCAAGTCGTCGACCACGATGTACCTTTGAGAGGAGATATTTTTCGAAGGCATAACGTGCAGGAAAGATTTTTCGATATCGAAAAATCTTTCTTGCACGTCATGTGAGCGTGCAAGTGAGTACTGCACAACGACGTCATGACTTTGCAGCGCGCTCGAGACATCTGCATCTAGATCTGCTAGGTCCGACCACCGCAACAAAACCTTCGCTCCCCTGAAGCGCTTGTGATCAGTCGTCTCCAGATATGCCTTGAGCAATCCAAGTGGTGGATACAGTCCATGCCACGAGGGTATCCTTGTGAAATGAATTTTGATGCAGAACGGTGCGCTGCGGCATGTGCGCTGTTGAGGTGCAGCTTTACCATCATGTATATCAAATGTAGTAAAGCACCGAATATGAACTTTTTTTGACTGGTCGCTACTGCCAAATTGATGCATGTCAGAGTGAATGAGCTTGTATATACAGTGCAGGGCACCCACGCCACGGCATTCACTTCCATCAGGTTTGTAAAGGGTGTTCTGATCTAAGGTGTCAAACCCTATCGCCGATTCAATCGTAATTTCATCTTTAGTCTCTGGGGACACAATGTTGCCGATTCCGAATGCCATATCGCGCGAAAAAAGTGGAATCTCACAGGCCTGCTCAAAATTGCATGTGAACTCGGTTCGAAGTCGAGTATCCAATGATTTGAGTCCTGTAACGAAAATCGGTGCCTCGTTTTCCGTGCCGGGATCGCATGGAAAAGCTGAGAAAAGCAACGGACTCACTGCTGATGAGTGTAAGTCCCATCTCGGTGGTTGCTCTTTTGGCCTGTTCAGGTTCGGAAGTAATTAGTTGATAATGATATTGAAAAAATATATATACCAAACATGATAAACAATCCAGGGTAGTGCGTGAAAGAGGAAGAGATTGCGAATTCGAACAAGTCGACGAGGAGGTAAAGAGTGTAACACACCTGGTTGTGACTGGTAGTGACTCGTCAGACGTTAATGGATAGGGCATCTCCTGTGCAGCATTGCGCGTGCAGTTGTAGAGGCAGCGAGAGAAGTTGAGAGATGCATCGCCACTTGCTTGGACACAAAATTGATGGCAAGTGTCATTGCAAGTCGTGTTGCAGTTGTTGATGGAAGCAAGATTCAGAGAAGCAAGGTTCTCAGCTGTGTTTTGCTGTGAATCCCTTGATCGTTTTACTATTTGCCTGTTTATAACAAGTGCATCAATTGACTAAAGATACAGACTGTATATATCTCAAAGTATCTGCTACATTAAAATCTTACACATCAAGGAGCAAGAGCAGAAAAGGAGAAGGAGAACATACCTCGTGGGCGGCAAATCGACGGTGACAATAAGATGTTGAGTAAAACTTGAGAAATTTTGGAACTCAACGTTGTTTGAATCGCCCACAACCCCCAATATGAATGGCGACGGTGCAAACGTGTGGTGTATGCAATTGTATGTACAGTGCAGAAGATTGAATTTTGTGGGAGCAACAGTGTCTATGGTGCAGGTTTTTGAGCAGTTATCGCTGCATGCTGTCTGGCATAAGGATGATGAGGTCGCACTGAAATCAAAGTCGAACTTGATCAAATTGCCTGCAATGCATCCCGGTTAGTAAGCAATACATTTCATGTCTGGTCTATCTGTCTGTCTGACTATCTGCCTATTTATTTGTCTGTCTATCTGTCTGTCTATCTGTCTGTCTGTCAGTCTGCCTGCCTGCCTGCTTGTCTGTATCTGTACTAATCAACACTACCGATTTCATTTATGGATCAAATAACACTAAAAATCTGACCAGCGAGGTGCGTAGACGTTGCATCAGAATATTTGCGACACATGGAAAAGGTGCACGCCTCGGTCACAACGTGCAATAATTCATCTGACGCTGACTCCAATGACGGGCATTGACTGTCCTCACTGCATGCAAATGCTGCGCGACGCCCGGTATCACACTGCTCAACGTTCGGGAAGAATTAAATAAGCGCGTATACATACATAGATGCATACACGAATACATACATGCATGCATACATGGTAACACACATACAAACACACACGCAAACAATCACACACACGCACACACAAACAGGCACAAACACACACATGCACACACGAACACACACACATGCACACACGCACACACACGCACATGCACAAACATACGCACATACACACGCACACACGCACACATGCACAAACGCACGCACACACGCACACAGACACACAGACACACAGGCACACGTGCACACACACACGCTCACGCACACACGCACACACGCACACACGCACACACGCACACACGCACACAGCACACACGCATGCACACACACATACACGCACGTACACATGCGCACACGCGCGCACGCACACACGCACA
>Ga0105053_10010988_pt1 | contig 11171 bp, 6 predicted proteins | sample BON01_FD_78093 | JGI IMG/M metagenome (GOLD analysis project Ga0105053, IMG submission 78093) | Freshwater microbial communities from Lake Bonney liftoff mats and glacier meltwater in Antarctica - BON-01 | ecosystem: Environmental > Aquatic > Freshwater > Ice > Glacier meltwater | place: Lake...
CTGGTCGGCTAGATACTCGTTGAGCGCGCCGCGCATGGCGCGAATATGGACCGGCGTCGTACCGCAACAGCCGCCAATCAGGCGCGCCCCGTTTTGCAAAAAGAGGCGGGCCTGCTGGGCAAAATAATCACCTCCGGCCGGGTAATAGAACCGGCCCTCGACCCGTTCGGGGAAACCGGCATTGGGCATCGCGCTCAACGTGGCGTTGGGGGCCGCTTTGCGCATCGTGCGCACCATTTCCATCATCTGCGCCGGACCGACCGAGCAGTTAACGCCCACACAATGGGCGCCCGCCGCCAGCAAACGCAACGTCACCGTATCGGGTCGCAAGCCGGTTGCCGTGCGGCCATCCTCGGCATAGGTCATCGAGGCCACAATCGGCAGATCACAGACTTCTTTGGCAATCTGCACTGCGATTTCTAATTCTTCAAGATCGCTAAAGGTCTCCATCAGCAACAGATCAGCCCCGGCTTCCCAGAGCACGCTGATCTGTTCGTGGAAAGCGTCACGCGCTTCCTGCTCGCTCAACGCGCCAATGGGTTGTAGACGCTTGCCAAGCGGCCCGACGTTGCCGGCAATAAAGATCGCACGCCCGGCAACTTCGCGCACATCGCGCACCAGTTTGACGGCCTTGAAATTTAGTTCGCGCACCTTGTCCGCCAGGCCATGTTCGGCCAGGCGCACACGGTTGGCGCCAAAGGTGTGGCTCTTGATCACGTCCACCCCAGCCGAGGCATAGACTTGATGAATATCGCGCACCCAGCCAGGTCGGTCAATTACCAATTGTTCCAGGCATTGATCGATGCTAGCGCCTTTGCCAAAGAGCATTGTGCCCATTGCGCCATCACAGAGGAGTGGACGTTCGGTTAGTTTTTGCAAGAAGGGGTTCATTACCGTAAAAGCTCCACAAGTAAAATATTAACTTTGCTATAATAAACGTGTTTACGATGTCTACCGCATGGTGACCAAAAGCCTAGTTGCAATTGCTTTGGATGAGCAGATGTCACCGTTTCCAGCACCGGCAGGTTGATCAAACTGGCAGTGGCTTTGGACGAACGAGAAACAGTTCACTATCGAAATAAATGCGAGTCATATAGGCAATTTTGCGCAAAGGGCTAAAATTTGACATCATTTCTAGGCCGATAAGATCTTGTTCGGGGAAATGGCGCTGTACGATCTCACGCATTTGTTGGTTGAGCGTAACAAATTGCAGGTCGTCGGCCCTCGTTTTGACCGGCTCCACTTGCAATTGCTTGGTAAAACGATTGATAACATCTTTAATGCTTTCCAAGACTGTTTCCCGACGAGGCGGAAGCAGGAATGCCTTGTCTCGTGATTGGAAAGCTACGTGATGGTGGCCTTGATCCGTCAACTGACCGATGGCAGAAGGCCGGATAAAGATGGAACGCGCAGCAACTTCGTGAGAAACGTAAGCTTTATCGAGTTCTAGCGCCTCATGAAAGACAGGGGCGGCATAATAGACTATATTGTTCTTACTTTCGAGATCATGCAAAAGGTCGTGTTGTTGAGAATGGCGCAACGGACGTAAATGCATGCGATAGAAAGAGTCTTTATAGAGCCGATGGTCATACTCGATTGTGCGGGCAAACTGGCGCATATGATCGACCAGCTTAAACTGGATGAATAGGGGAACCTCAGAAAAGTTAAGCTCCAAGTCATGGCCACCCGTCTTGCCTTCGTCCCGCAAAGAAGGGAAGATGGGGGCGGCGGTCAGTCGTGCGCCAGACCAGCGGATTAGATCTTCGGTGAGCGCATAGCCATAAGAAAATTCGGAAATATTGGGTTTCATGTTCCTTTGTTATCCATCTATATAAATAGCTGCACAAATACCAACACCGCAATCAAACGGGTATCCATCTCTGTACTAATTCCGGCTTTGGTAATTTGACCACTGACCTGAATCCTTCCTTTTACAGCGTCGCACGCCATTAGCCTGATGGCATGCGACGCTGTAAGATTTCGAGTAGTCGAACCAAGTTCTTCTTACCGAACATTTTATCTGTTAGATCCAGCACTGCCAGTTGACGAAGTCCCAATGGAACATCTCGATTTAGTCCCTATCCCAGTTGAGCAAACATTCATCAATGACTACGGGTAGAAGTCGCGTTTGGCGAGACGATTGATAGCACGCTTTCCGCTGAACGCAAACCTATCTAGAATCTCGTGAAGGAAAAAACCATTTGGTGTAGTACCGATCAAGCAAGACATCTTGAATCGTTTGATGCACTTGTTTCCATGATCTAGACGAGACGGGCCACCACCAGCGGCCTACATCTTGTATGGCACAAAATATATCTTTGGCTACTTCTTCTCCACCCAGGTGTAGTGCTATCCCTGCCCACAGATCAACATGTGGGAGAATGTTTTTTCTAGGGCGCAAGACAAGACGATGCAGACTCTGGGTCCAGATGGCGTAAAGTGTTTCATACGGCAATTGGAGCAAGGCGGACAACAGCGATTTTTTTAAGGGTTTCAACAGGATGGCTGGAATATCATCGATATCCATGAGTGTCATCAATGCAGTCTGTAGCGAATCACCTTGAATGGCAATTGGCAAATGCGGTGCCATCTCGACCAATGTGCCGACATATTCTTCCTTGAACCACACCCTGCATGCTTTAAAAGCTGCTGCGTACCACTGTTCTTCTCCAAGGAGTTCCGCAGCTTCGGCCAGAGCAGGAGCATACTCTTTTCTGGTTGCCCTAGTTATACTATTAGCAGCATCACGGATCGCTTTGATCGCCTGCTCTTGTTGCGAGGATGTCAGTTTGGAGAATATTAGATATAGTGAGTGAATTAATGACTCTGGCTCTTTTTGCGACAATGCCAACGTGAATGACTCCTCTAAATTTCCTGACTCAGCGAGGCGCTGTACGTAGGTCGGCATCAACGATTTATTGTTTGTCATATACTTCACGAGATTGAGGGTTTTCAAAAGTAAGCTAGGAGGCAACAGATGTGCAATTTTCGCGAGCTGGATCTCACGCTCATTTCCGAACGGCGATAGGCCCATAATTGCGTCTAATTCTTGATCCAAGAGTGATACGAAGGCATCAGGTTTATCATTGTCCAGGAGCCTCCAAATTTCTGGGGTAATCTTGCCAATCTTCACTTCCAACAAAATACGGTTAACTATATCATCGAGTAGGGGTCCCAATGCCTCTTGAGCAGAATTGCCAAGTAAAGCCAAAAGTGACAATTTATCTCCTGTAAATTTGCCATCTATCTCTCTTCGCGTTACATCGATAAGCTCGTTGCGAATGGGTATGGTGGTGTGAGGAATAAGCTGGATCAGGGTTCGAATTCGCCATTCTAGATCCATTACCTCTTGAGTTGCCGCAAATGCCTGCAAGATGTTCCCTTGCCGGGCCATGCAAACTAATACAGATGATAGAATTTGTGAATGATCATCCCTATTAATTTGTCTTAGCACTTCGAGTGTTCTGGGCGTGCCTCCGTGTTCAACGAGCGCTATCAACAGTGCTGACACGTAATGATCGTACATGCGTCCTTCTAGATTTTTCCGAGCAGCCTCAAGAACGCCATTCAACAATACCTGATTAAGCGCTGAGGATGGGAGGCACAAGGTAGCTTCGCATATTCCAAGTACCCACTGCTCTGTATCATCGATTAGGGGCGGATACCGCAAAGCTTCGTTAGGGGAAGCTGTCCCTAGCGGTTCGATGGATCGGGAATTGGATCTACCGAGGGTATGTCCGTCATGCCCATCCTCTGGCGCGTTCTGGGAATCTGGCTTGAATCGCACACGCATTGCCTCGTAAATCCGCGCCACTTCCTCACTATCGGTCATCTCCCTAAAAACGTCCATCAGTTCACTGATATCAGGTTCTGATAATTCTGGAATCAGCTCGATTATTTTATTTGCCTGTCGTCGCTCAGTAGGAATCATTTTTCTCATGGCGCGACATGCGCCACTAAACACAATGAGACCTCTAGTGCGGATTTTTCCTTCAAGCTTTGGAATGAGTCGAACCAGCAAATCGGCCCTGTACTCGGGGTTAGGTGTGGCGCTAATTTGGTCAAGTAACAACTGCAATTCCGCTTCCGAAAGAAAACGGGAGATTTCGATCTGTGCGCTCGTATAAGTATCTGTATCACTAGCCCGAATTGCCTCCTGGGTATACTTGAGTAGACCCTCTTGAAGCGGTTGGCTCAATGAGCCAGCCAGATTGGCAACTGCGACAGCGAGGTTTTTCCGCTTGTCAATCTTCCTGACAAGCTCGATCGCGGTGTGTGGGTTGCCAACCCTAATCAAATTGGTTGCTAGGTCAATGAGCACAGCATCGTAGTCGTCGGTACCAGCCCACAATCTATTAGCACCGATGATTTGTTTGAAGGCATCGAGTAGTTGCTCTTCAGATAGAAAAGGTGCAATCCCTCCGAACGCTATCTGCAATGGACTACTGCTTGTACCGACAATAGGTGGCAAGTCTTTAATGATATACTCCAACAATTTGGAAATATGTTCGTCTGGCGCATAACGGGCCAATTGCGCAACCGCTTTTGCTCGGTTTATCTCATTTTGGAATGTCGTAATTGTACGCCAAACTTCTTGCCAAATGCCGTCGTATTCCTCATTGGCATTTTGCTCTTTCAACGCAGCCAATTGTATGCCGATAGGCTCCATGATGCGGAATAGTGCATCTAAACGCTCCTCTTCGGAAGCTATTTGTCGGATTAATTCAAATGCTTGAATACGGCTTCCACTTTGGGCCAGCATCGCTACATTTCCTGTTGGAACGGTGCTAGATTCGCTTACCATAGATGTAGTCATCAGCATATAGCGAAATTGAAGCCCAAGCGCACGCCTACGGTTCTTGGGTTCTTCTGCTTTTTGTCCCATAACATCAGCAGCTACCCACGCATCTGTGATCCATTGCAAGAATTCACCCTCAGCCGAATTTGTTCGGGCCCATTGGTAAACCACATTGCAACCCTCTAGAGTTTCTTTGCCTAGCCAAGAATGCAAAACCTGAGCTTGTTGGTCCCGTGATAATTGGCGGCCGGCTTCACGTAGGTAAAAAGGCACTAAGCGTGGATCAACTGTGCTCGAAGAATGATTTGACATAATTTTTCCCTCTTATCTCATATCACGACATCATAGATCTCATACTATAAGGTTTAGGAATTGTGAATAGTTTGCTATGCTATAGTGGATCACCGAAAAGTGCTTCCATATCTTCACGCATCTTCTTGCGCCATCTGCTAGTACAGTCTTCCACCTTGTCGAGATACTCCTGAAAACTGCGGTGATACAGACTATAGCGGGCACTCCCATTCGCATCAAAAGTAACATTCAAGACCGATCGCCAGTGTTCAAACGACTGGCGCACCTTTATCTCATCATGACCGACCATAGCTGAAGCCTCTGGGACTGACAGGGGTGATTCAAATGTAGCCAAAATACACACTAGATCGTTAAAGAGAGGGTCTCGCCTGCGCATCATATCGCGATGACGCCGATAATATTCCTTAAGCCCCCTAGGCAAATGTTCAATCGAGCCAAGGTTTTCGTACGTAAGAATGCCCGCATGAATATCCCAGAGAACACTGCGCGCATACATGAAATTGCCATCACCACGTTCATAAATGGCCTGGACAAAGACTTTCTCTGAAATATGCCATTCGGCGATTTTGACGGCCATTACCTCGCGGTTTTTGCTAACGAAATGCTCGATGTAATGGCGAATATCTTCAAGATTTCGTGGATCGTCTTTGGCAATTTCGAGCTTGTAAAGTTGCTCTATTTGCAATGCATCTTCTTCTTCGGCAACGGGTCGGCGAGATACGATGAAGAAGACACCTTCGGGAAGATGCTCAGGTAGAAAAAGGGGATTGGAACGGCGTAACCCCGGTATGTATTCTGCTTCGTCAAGTGCGTCCACAACAACGATGATAGGTTCGTCCCTATGCCGTGACGAAACCACTGTTAATAGTTCGCTAAGGAGTTCACTATCTTCAAATCCCCGACTTTCAAGCGCGAAGGTGTACTTCTCATCAAGGCCATAGCGAACGATCAATTGTGCACAGACATTCTCAAGAAATGCCTTTGCAGATGTCACACCTTGGTTCGCTATGTTAAAGTGATAGACACAACCAAGTCGATTCACCAGTTCGCCACAGAGCGCTGTTTTCCCGATTCCGGGTTCCCCTGAGATGGTCAAATAACCGGATGGGAATTTGTCGCGCTGCGTGAGCAAAGCGTCTATTTTGTCGAAGATGAATGATCTCCCTACAAAGTCTTCCGTACGTTTTGCGATGTATGTCTTCGCACTCCGAATATGGGTGAGTAGTTGGGGATGCGCCTTATCAAACTGCTCTAACAGAATGGAGCCGTTAATTGTGACGTTCACTACCGTAGCTTGGTCACCAATGGCAGACCCAGACGCATGGTCAATATAAATTCTATAGTATTGCTTCTGGACTTCTGCCACGGCTTGTTTCATCTCTTGCGTCAAGCTTACGATAGATGCTTGGGTTTGTGCCGTAGATTGTGCAATACCGTCCAAATAACGAACAGCTGTGGCCAGATCCTGGCTATCCAGGATTGGCCGTAGTATATCGCTCGTTCGTAATTCTGAGCTTAGAAGTTTTAAGAACTCATCTGCTGCTGGTTGCAATTCCAAGATCTGCTTTTCCCGAGTTTGGCCGCGCATGGAAAACTGATCGGCCCACGCCTTTGCCAGCTCCGCAGCATCAGGCCCTTTGTCTCGCTGTAGACATCTGGACAATAGTGGCGCTACTTGTTCTCTTATAAACTGTTCATCAAACAATGCTGACGCAGCCCAATTATAAGGACTCTTGAGAAACTTTGCGTACGCCCGCGCTAGTGCCGTCTCAAGCGCAACTTGGGGGCCAGTTGGTCGTTTGAAGAGTTTGCGCCCTTTGTCGGCAACGCCACTCTGTTCTATTAAATAACTGAATATGGCTTCCGTCGCAGCCGATAGCAAAGCTTCTGCTAACATCTTATTTCCTCCTAAATTCCTAACCTGGCGAAGCCAGAACCAAAGAGATTTGACTTGCGCAAACTTATAAAAAGGGGTAGATTGCAATTGATAAGCAATTGCTTGATAACGCCTTTGTGCAAGTCAGTGACTTTGCCCAAGTCAATCAACTGTCTGCGGATTGGCAGATTGAGCCATTGCACGCCAAGTTAGCTCGTTTTGCGCAAGCGTATTGTCTGGTTGTCACCCAGTTAAACTTGTCGTATAACTGGTCGTTGATGCAGGTGGAGTATGCCACCGACATCATTTACAAGGGCTTTCATCCCCTCAGTGAGGAGGATTCCTCGTTATTTCGTCTCTTGCTCTCCGGTGACTTTGTGATCAACAGCATTTCCAATAGTCGCTTACGTGCCACTCTGCCCGACAAATGCATCGCCCAGATTTCCCATTTACTCAAACGCTTACGTGTGCACTGCCTCCTGACCAAAGTGAACCGTGCTTATCGTTACTATCTCTCCGAACTCGGACGGGGCAAGTCGCCGCCTTGGTGCTTACTTTGCGCTCCGTTGTGATTATCCCAGATTTGGCGCGCTAACTTTTTGTCCTTTGTTCAAACTTTTCACTGCTTATGTACCAAATTCACGATCACGCCTGCCTTCTTCAATTTCAGGCCATTCGACGCCTTGCAAAGCTAACGTGAGTAGTTTGCCTATGCGATCCATTTTCTCTTGGTGGGATAGGTTTGCAATGGAATTCAAATCGAGGGGCATGACTGAAATAAAATCAGCTGCATGCTCAGTATCGCCATTGGCCTGTTCTGTGCCAGGCTGCCGTATAGGTTTCTGCGTCGTATCTACCTGTTTTAGCAGTGTAGTAGGCTGAATCACCAAAACGACATCTGCTTTGCCCGGTGGCAAACCGCTGGGTACGTCCAGACGCAGCTTGCCATCCGAGGTAATTTCTGCTTCTACTGTCAACGTTTTCATATCTCCACGCTTTCCTACTGGCAAAACCTACATAAAAGTATGCTGTCCTAAGTTTCACAATCTTGCCTAAGTATAGCATAATAGGAAGATATTGTCTTGCCATCTGGGGCAGACAAAATGCAGTTTTTCGAGGAACCTATGAGTGAGGAATCACTTTTAACCCGGTTTTACCCCTTTCATGATCTGCCAGCCGCAGAAGCGCAGGCACTGGTCGATGAAGTGCGTGCCATCGTGGCTGGCGATCTGGCAATTGAATCGACCCAACTGGCGCGCGATCAACGCAACCAGGGTGCGATTGTGCTGCGCGGGCGTTTATTGCGCCCCAGCCACGATGTTTTCCCGCGCTGGTTGGCGGAATTGAACCGGCGCGGCTATACCCCACTTTTGCGCCCGGAACCAGGTGGCACAGCGGAGCAGGTTGCCCTACATGTGCTGGCCGGGGTGGCCACCAGCCAGCCCTCCAACTATTGGGTTAACATCGTCCTTTTTATCGTCACTTTCATCAGTACATTGTTTGTCGGCATGCAGTCGTCTGATTCGGGCGCTAGCCTTAATAGCGTGTCCGACCTCTTTTTACCGCAAAACTTGATCCGAGGCTGGCCGTTTGCCACGACGCTCCTGGGCATTCTGGCCGCCCACGAGTTTGGCCACTATTTTGCGGCGCGTTATCACAAAGTCGCGGTTACCCTGCCCTATTTTCTGCCGATGCCACTGACGTTTGGAACACTCGGCGCATTTATCCGCCTCAAAGAACCGGTGCCCGACCGGCGCAAACTTTTCGACATTGGTGTGGCCGGTCCGCTCGCCGGATTAATTCTAGCCGTTCCGCTGCTTTTTTACGGCCTGAGCACTAGCCCTATGCTTGTACCACCGCCGCCACCGCCTGGTCAAGAATCCATGGTGGAAGGCAACAGCATTTTTTACTATACGGCCAAAGTGATCATTTTTGGCAAGCCGTTGCCCAATGCGGTGACGGGTGAAGACGTGCTGATGAACCAAGTTAATTTTGCCGCCTGGATTGGTCTGCTCGTTACTGCGCTCAATTTGTTGCCAGTGGGACAATTGGATGGTGGCCACACCGTCTTCGCCCTTTTTGGCGAAAAGGCGCGCTATGTCAACCGCGCCGCGATTGGATTGTTGGCTCTATTTGCGCTGGCCAGTTTGCCGCCGCTGCAACGGCTCGTACCCGCCTTGGAGATAGTCGGTTTTCAAGGCTGGTTTTTATGGCTGGCCTTGATCTTTTTCTTGATTGGCCCTTATCATCCGCCAGCGCTTGATGATGTGACGACCCTGGACCGCAAACGCCGCTGGATTGGTTACCTTGTAATTCTAATCTTTATCATCACTTTCGTGCCTGTGCCCATGCGCACGTTATAAAACTGCATTCAAATTTAGAAGAGAGCATCTTATGTCGAACCCTCCCTCCATGCAAGAAGTGATCCGGCGGCTGCACGAATATTGGGCCGCCCACGGCTGCCTGATCTGGCAGCCCTACAGCGAAAAAGTCGGTGCTGGCACGATGAATCCAGCGACGGTTTTGCGCGTGCTAGGGCCGGAACCGTGGAAGGTGGCCTATGTCGAGCCATCCTTTCGCGCCGACGATGGTCGCTACGCGGAAAACCCCAACCGCATGCAGATGCATCATCAATATCAGGTGATCTTGAAGCCCGATCCGGGCAACCCGCAAGAATTATATTTGGGCAGCCTGGAAGCAATCGGCCTGGATCGCGCCAAACATGATATTCGTTTTGTGGAAGATAACTGGAAATCGCCGGCATTGGGCGCCTGGGGGCTGGGGTGGGAAGTCTGGCTGGACGGGCAGGAAATTACTCAATACACCTATTTTCAGCAAGCGGGTAGCCTGCCGCTGGACCCGGTTAGCGTCGAGATCACCTACGGGTTGGACCGCATTGTGATGTATCTGCAAAACAAAAAACAGGTCTGGGATATTGATGTCGACGGTGTCCACACCTTTGCCGAGGTCTACCGCGACCCAGAAATTGAGAATTGCACCTACAACTTTGAAGTCGCCGATGTCGATCGGCTGAAGCAGCTCTACGCTATCTACCAAGCCGAGGCCGACGCCTGCATTAAACGTGGCCTAGTGATCCCAGCGCACGATTATGTGCTGCGCCAGAGCCAGACCTTCAACCTGCTCGATGCGCGCGGCGCGATTGGCGTGACCGAACGCGCCAAGTTCTTTGCCGGCATGCGCGCCCAGGCCCGCGCGGTGTCCGAACTCTATGTGAAGCAGCGCGAACGGGCCGAGTTTCCGTGGTTGCCTGACAACGGAACACTGGAAACAGGAAACGGGAAACAGGATATACGGCCCACGACGCCTACTCCTTACTCCCTACTCCCTACTTCCTTCCTCCTGGAAATCGGCTCAGAAGAATTGCCATCGGCGGACGTAGTCAGTGGAATTGAGCAGGTGCAGACTACTGTAACAAAGTTGCTGGCCGAGCAGCGCCTGACGTATGGTAGTTTACGCGTTACAGGCACGCCGCGACGCCTGGTGGTCTACGTCACCGAGTTGGCGCCGCGCCAAGCCGATGAACTAATCGAGAAGCGCGGCCCCACGCTAGATCGGGCGTACGACAGCCTGGGCCAGCCGACAAAGGCCGCCGAAGGTTTTGCCAAGGGCCAGGGCGTTGATGTGAATGCGCTGGAAACACGCGACAATTACGTCTACGCCGTCAAGCGGGTTGCTGGGCGCGCCACGGCCGAAATTTTACCTGATCTCTGTCGCACCCTGCTAGAGAGTTTGCGCTTCGAGATGACCATGCGCTGGAATAGCAGCAATATTGCCTTCTCGCGTCCGGTGCGCTGGCTTGTGGCGCTCTACGGGGATCAAGTGGTGCCCTTCACTTGGGCCGGTGTCAGCAGTGGCAAAGTCAGCCGCGGCCCGCGTTTCGCCGATGCCGTTGCCGGGTTGCCACCCGGTGAATTTACGACCTTCACCGTCGACCAGGCGGACAGTTATTTTGACGCTGTTGCCCAACAGGGCGTGCTGGTCGACCGCGCCCAGCGCCAACAGCGCATTGCCGAGTTGGTAAAAGCGGCGGCGGCCAGCGTCAACGGTCAGACCACCGAAGAACCAGAGTTGCTCGACGAAGTGACCGATCTGGTTGAGGCGCCGCAAGCACTGCTCGGCTCCTTTGAGGAAAAATATCTGGAATTGCCGACGCCGGTGCTGATC
>Ga0105053_10010989_pt1 | contig 11171 bp, 4 predicted proteins | sample BON01_FD_78093 | JGI IMG/M metagenome (GOLD analysis project Ga0105053, IMG submission 78093) | Freshwater microbial communities from Lake Bonney liftoff mats and glacier meltwater in Antarctica - BON-01 | ecosystem: Environmental > Aquatic > Freshwater > Ice > Glacier meltwater | place: Lake...
CCGGCCATCGGCGGCAATTTAAACGCGATCGGTTCGATCCTCACGATCAGCGGTCAAGGTGGCGTTGATAGCCTGAACATCGATGACACCGCAGACACGGTTGCCAACACCGGCACGTTGACCACGACCGAACTCACGGGTCTCGGTATGACCGGCAAGATCGTCTACGACACGGTCGAAAACCTCGAAATCTCGCTCGGCAGCGGTAGTGACACTTTCGCAGTCGAAAGCACAATGAGCCGTGTCGATTTTCGCACCCTGACGGTGCTTAATACCGGTGGCGGCAGCGATCATGTCACTATTGATCTGCAGCATGGCAGCGACGGTTTCTTCGCGCTGAACACCGAAGACGGCAACGACACCGTCGACGGCTCAACATCGACGCTGTCACTGATTGTTTTTGGCGGTGACGGTCAGGACAGTATCACAACCGGTTCGGGGAACGACATCGTATTCGGTGACCGTGGCCGTGTTGACTATCGCGATGCCAACGGGACGCTTGTTATGCGACTCGGTACCGGGATCGCCGAACGCAGCGTGCTGGCCCCTGAAGCCGTGGACCTGACACCACTCGATGTTCCTCTGCAACAGACAAGCGGCACTGCATATTTGTCAGAGATCGTTGTCACTCGTGACGCTTCAATCGGTGGTGACGACGCGATACAGGCGGGCGACGGTGACAACGTTGTGCTGGGTGGTGCTGGCAAAGACGGCATCACGGTGACCGGCGGAGACAACATCATCCTGGGCGACAATGGCTTTGTCACTCTAAACGCGGCGGGCCTGCTGCTGGCAATCGACAGCACAGACGCCACCATCGGCGACAACGACCAAATCACCACCGGCAGCGGCCACGATATCGCTATTGGCGGATCTGGCAAAGACAACATCAATGTTGGCGAAGGCAACAACGTGGCCATCGGAGACCACGGCAGCATCGTGTTGAACGGGCTGGGGCAATACACCAACATTAAGACTGTCGCATCGACAAGCGGCAGCGACGACACCATCACGGCCGGTTCCGGCAACGACATTGTTCTTGGTGGATTCGCAAACGACAACATCAACATCGCGGGCGGCAACAACGTTGTCGCCGGTGATGGTGGTCAGGTTGAAATCAATAACGCGGGTCAAGTCGTTCAGGTAACAACGTTGAATCCAGCCGACGGCGGCACAGACAGTATCACCACGGGTAATGGTAACGACATCGTCTTTGGCGGAACCGACAAAGACATCATCACAATCGCCAACGGCGACAACATCGTCATGGGCGACAACGGCCAGGCAATCATCGACGCCGCTAACGTTGTTCGAGAACTGCGATCTTTAGACGTGACAATCGGCGACGAAGACATAATTAAAACCGGGGCCGGCAACGACCTTATCATTGCTGGAACTGGGGCTGACCATGTCACTTCCGGATCCGGTGACGATTTAATCTTCGGCGACAACGGCGAAATTGAAGGGGCCATCGATCTGCAACAGCTTCCATTGAATGCTCTTAGCGATTCGTTCACCTTCAAGTCCATCGCCACGAAAACCGCAGATCTTGGCGGCAACGATACCATTCTGGCTGGTGCCGGGGACGACATTGCCATCGGCGGTCAAGGCGACGACATTATCGTTGGCGACCTGGGCAACGACGACATCATTGGCGGCCACACAGTTGCAGGCGGTCACGATGGCAGCGACATTATTGATGGGGGAGCTGGCTTTGACGTCATCACCGGCGACAATGCTACAATACTGCGAAACCCACGCACCACCGATCCTCGCTTCCGCACACTTTCCGGAACGGCAATCTACGCGGCAAATGGCACTCCACTTGTGAACGCCGCCGCCGTAACCGATCCTGACACCGTGCCAAAACGAGACGTGGAACTGTGCGACCACAGCACAACACCAGCGGCTGGCACCTTCGGCAACGATCAAATTGCCGGTGGAGCCGAAGATGACGTGATCTTCGGCCAACTGGGCGACGACGCTATTATGGGCGACGGTACTCTACTGGACGAAGTCGGAACAATCACCAACGACATTCGTAACACTCAGGTTTCAATCGACGACTTCGCTGGTGTTGGTCGAGACGGAGATGACTATATTGAAGGTAACGGCGGCGACGATCTGATCTTCGGCAACCTGGGTCAGGACGACATCATCGGTGGCAGCTCTAACCTGTACAGCCTAACAACGGTCAATCAGCGACCTGATGGTTCCGACAGCATCTTCGGAGGCTCCGGTACTCATATTGCTCGCAACGAGCAAGGAGACCTGTCTGCAGAAGGTCACGCTCGCGACGCAGACTACATTGTCGGCGACAACGCTAACATTTACCGGCTAACCAACGGCAACCAGTATCTGCACTTCACCTACGACAACTACAGCACAACGGCTTCTGTGATTCCACGAGCCATCGATTTGCTGGACTACACACCGGGAGACGACAGCAACGACATCGGCAACGATGACGTCATTCGCGGCGAATCCGGCGACGACGTGGTTCACGGCATGACGGGCAATGATGTACTGTTCGGAGACGGACAGGACGACGATCTGTTCGGCGGCAACGGCAACGACCGAATCTTCGGCGGTGCCGGAGAAGACGGAATTCTGGGTGACGACGGCATCATTTCCACCAGCCGCAACGGACAGACAGAAATCCTGTACGGCCTGAACGTGGCCAACCTGCAGCAATACCTGGTACCACAGGGCAACCAGACAACGTCGGCTTATATCTACATCACCAACACACTTCACAAATCGGCAACTCTGCATCCGTTCGAACTCGGCGGCAACGACACCATCTACGGTGGACTGGGCGACGACTTCCTGCACGGTGGAGCCGGCGACGACGCAATGTCTGGTGCTGAAGCTTTGGCTGCATTCTACACAACAACTCCACAGGGCAATGTTCCACCGCTGCCATACCGCAGCACGACCGGCAGGTTCGCTGACTTCAACACGCATGATGCGTTGTCGAAAATCCACGGCTTCCTGCTGAACTTCGACGCGGTTGACGGAAGCGGAACAAAGATCGACGACGGAAAAGACAGACTGTTTGGCGACACCGGCAACGACTGGCTAGTCGGCGGAACCATGAACGACCGCATGTTCGGTGGGGAAGGCGACGACCTGCTGAACGGCGACGACAATCTCGACACCAACGGCGGGCTGAACAATGTTCCAGACGTTGGCCCGTTCAACGATGCCGACTTCATGTTCGGCGGCACAGAACGCGACGTGATCATCGGCAACACAGGAGCCGATCGAGCGTTCGACTGGATCAAGACGTACAACACGTACGTCTTCCCGGTCAGACATCTTTTCTCTGAGATCGCTAATCCTTCAGCACCCCCAACGGTCATTACACACTCAACACCGTCCATTGTCGACTTCCTGACAAAGCTGGGATACGGCGAAGGTGCTGATCCACTGTTCCGAACAACTGAACCGAATGGTGAACTGGCAATCATTGACAACGGTGAAATTTACCGCGATCAGCAAGCCGCCCTGCGTGACCCTTATGCAGCCGGACCAAATATTCCGGAAAACACCAGATTCCAGACACTGGGTGGCCCGGAAAACATTAACGGAACCTACGTGGCTCTGCCAATGCCTGTGGTGACTCCACCTGTCGACACACCCACACCGCCTGCCGCACCATTCGTTCGCATCATCGACAATGGAGACAGCGGACATACGTCTACCGGTTTCACCAACTTCCGAGCTGGCTATAAGTCAGACCTTGGTTACGCCGCCGCGGGCAATTCAACAGCAACATCCACCTGGACGTTCACTGTTGTTTCGGGACGCTATAAAGTGTCGGCAACATGGGTCCCTCACGCAAACCGAGCCACCGATGCTCCGTTGACGGTTTACGATGGATCAACGGTTGCTGGCCAAAGAGACGTCAATCAAAAGGTGGCTCCGAACGACTTCACAGAATCCGGAACGGCCTGGGAAGACATCGTTACCGTTGACATCACCGGAACGACACTGACCGTAAAACTGACCAACGCCGCCAACGCGTTCGTCATCGCCGATGCGATTCGAATCGAAGCCGTGGGAACTTCAACAACACCACCAGCAACGACTCCACCAGCAACACCTCCCCCGGCCACAACTCCACCAACAACTCCACCACCAACAACTCCCCCGGCCACAACAACTCCTTTGGTTCAAATCATCGACAATGGAGAAATCGGCCACACATCCAACGGCTACCAGGCGTTCGGTGCCGGATATAAGTCGGACCTTGGCTATGCGGCTGCTGGAAATGGGTCTTCGGTTTCAACATGGACGTTCAGCGTGGCACCGGGAACTTACAAGGTCTCGGCAACATGGATTGCTCACGCCAACCGAGCTACAGATGCTCCGTTTACGATCTACGATGGCAACACCGTCGTCGGCCAAAAGGGCATCAATCAAAAGGTTAGTCCGAACGACTTCAACGCTGCTGGAGCCGCATGGGAAGACGTGGCAACCGTTACGATCACGGGCAACAAACTGACGGTCAAACTAACCAACGCTGCCAATTCGTTCGTTATCGCCGACGCGATTCGAATTGAATCGACAAACGCCGTTACGCCACCCGTAACCACGCCACCGCCAACGCCAACAACACCGCCAACAACACCGCCAACTACTCCGCCAACTACACCGCCAACTACACCGCCAACTACACCGGTTGTGTCGATCATCGACAATGGAGACAGCGGTCACACGGCCACAGGCTTCACATCCTTTGCTGCCGGACACAAGTCTGACCTGTTGTACGCGGCTGCGGGTTCAGGGCGGTCTGTCTCCACATGGACATTCACCGTCACACCGGGAACGTACAAGGTTTCAGCCACCTGGACACCTCACGCCAATCGAGCAACCGATGCACCGTACGCGGTTTACGATGGCAGCACAGTGGTCAGCCAGACAGATGTCAACCAAAAATTGGCTCCAAACGACTTCACAGATGCCGGTTCGTCATGGGGAAATCTTGCCACCGTTACTGTGACTGGCACAACACTTAAAGTCACACTCACAAATGCGGCCAATGCCTTTGTGATCGCCGATGCCGTGCGAATCGAATCTGTCGGCACCACAACACCTCCAGTTACTACCATACCAGTCACCACACCACCGGTTACCACACCACCGGTTACCACACCACCAGTTACTACAACACCAGCTACTGCCCCACCAGTGACAACACCCGGAGTCGTGAAGATCGTCGACAACGGAGAAGCAGGGCATCAGGCCAACGGATTCACTGCGTTCGGAACTGGACACAAGTCGGATCTGGGCTATGCAGCGGCTGGAAGCGGATCTTCCGTTTCAACATGGACGTTCGCTGTAACTCCAGGCCGATACAAAGTCTCCACAACCTGGGTGGCTCATGCAAATCGAGCCACAGATGCACCGTTCACCATCTATGATGGCACCAAAGTTGTTGGTCAGGCGCAGCTCAACCAGAAAGTTGCTCCCAATGATCTGACAGATGCGGGATCAGCGTGGGAAAACATCGCAACCATTGACGTTACCGGCACAACTCTTAAAGTCACGCTCACAAATGCGGCCAACGCCTTTGTGATCGCCGATGCAGTTCGAATCGAATCTGTCGCAACAACGTTGCTGGCCGCACCAAATGCGGAACCCGTTCACGCTATCGCAACGGAAATCGATCACGACGATACCAAGGCGGCCCTCGAAGCCGCCATCGTGTTCTGGGAAAACCAGGGAGTCAGCCAGGAAGCACTCGCAGCAGTTCGCAACGTAAACGTTGTCGTGACTGACCTGCCGGAAAAGACGCTTGGCCTGGCTTCAAACAACACCATTTACCTGGACAGAACGGCTGCCGGATTTGGCTGGACAACGCCCGATGATGAAAATGGTCGCTTCAGCCTCAACAGTGTTCTGACTCACGAACTGGGCCATCTGTTGGGACTGAATCACGATGCTGAGCCAGAAGTGATGAAGTCAACTCTGGAACCGATTCACACACTGCATGACCGACATTCAGATATTCATAAAACACAAAAAGACATGGAAACCGAAGACCTGGCAATGCAATACCTGTTCTCAGAAGACCACTTCATGGACGACCTGTTGGACGGTTAATTTCAGCAATCAAACCGTTCGATTCGTCTTGCCTCAATTCCGTTGAAACAACAGCAGCCACGCAGCGTGTGGCTGCTGCTTTCAACGATCACACATTGAAAGCAGCAATGATGTTCTTCAGGCGATATGGTCTATTTGTTTTGTGAACCAACGGCGATCATGGCAAGACGATCCGGAAAAAGTGCCGGCGAACTCTACCCGTAACCAGCCCCAACGGATCAAGAACACCGGCGACTTGCAAATCGGAGGCCTTCGAAACAGCGGAATCTGATGCGGCACGCTCAGAACGACGCCGCTCCCACATCGAACAGCAGCCAACCCCGGTCGCTTCCAGAAAACCCGTTTCGAAACCCACCAGTCGTTCACACGCTGAAATACCTGCAGGTGATTCAACTGAATCAATCGCCCCAAACCGAATGCCCCCCACAATCACGTTGGTATCGTCATGATTATTCCGATCTCAAGATCCCAAAACCAGAATCGTCAACTGCGGCAAACAGGTGGCCGATTACAGCAGTGTAGTCCGTCTCATTCTGATGAGACGAAGTTTGGGGCCATTCGCGCACATCAGGGGTACCCCAGCCCACAATCTGAGTCATAAAATCTTTTCAACATCGCGATGGACGAATCATAGCTGCCTCTGCAACAGCGAAACGATGGTTGAACACATGCCATATGTTTTTCGTCGTGAGGATACACGAAATGTCAATTCGACGTTCTGCCATGTTTTGCCTGACGGCAGCTGTTGTTCTAACGACAACGCTCTGCAGCGGTGAAGAACCCGCCACTCAGTTAATCACAGAGCACAGCTATGATGCCCCAGTGGTTACAGGCCCAGTTCTGGACAGCCTCATTCTGGATGGCCCCGTCGGCGCGCAGCCGCTTTCGGAAGAAACTTCCAATGACGCTTTGAAAGCCAGAATCAATTCTCTGGAAAATCAGGTTCTGTGGTTGCAGCAGAACCAAAACAAGCAATGCCCCGATGTACTGGGAACTCTGAACCATCAGCTTCAATGTCAGTCTGTTGGAACTGGTGGACTATTCTTCGAAGCAGAAGCCAGCTTCCTGCGACCTTATCTAAGTGGGGCGCGCAGCAGTGCCACATCTACCGGAGGAAAATGGCTGGACCCTTCTTACGGCACAGCCACGCGCCTGAAGCTGGGCTACGAAAGCGACAGTGGACTTGGATTTCGAGGACAGTATTTCTCATTCAACCACGGCAACGACATTGCCAGCACTTTCGGTGGTGGCAGCGTCGGCCTAAAAATGGATGTGATTGACGCAGAAGTGACTCTAAAAAACAGTTTCCGCAACTGGGATCTGGGCGTTTCCGGTGGTGTTCGCTACGGATATCTGGGCATCAACGGTGATGGCGTGGTTATCTTCCCCGGCCAGCTGACATTCGAAGGTATCGGTGCCACGGCATCGATTGACGGACGTCGCAAACTGGGCAACTCAGGACTGACACTCTTCGGAAGTCTGCGAGGCTCATTGCTGTTGGGCGAAATCCATAACGGACAACCTGTCTCAGGTCTCGCTTATGGTTCCATTGAGGACGAAATCGCTCAGGTGATTGATCACCAAATGGGTATTGCGTGGACCGTGCCGACGAACACCAAAGCACAGCTACGGGTCAAGGCTGCGTGGGAAACGCAATTCTGGCTTAACGACACGATTGCCGACGACTTCTTCGGCATCGGCAGCAACGTGGCTCTCAGCGGTCCATCAGTCGCCCTCGAAGTCCGCTTCTAAGCAGAGCCGTAGTCTCGCAGCGAACGTCGTCCAGACTTTCGAATTGCTTCGGGCGCCGAAATTCTTTACGAGTTTCGCTGCGGAATCTATTCCGTAACTGCCCGGCTGCACCACTTCTGCCAGACGCCCCCACAGAGTCATGGACGCGGACACTTCTGGCCTTTGCCCCGCTTCAATGTTCAAATCTCACCCAATCCATAGCAAACCTCAATCACCAGTCCACAAGCACGCTAAACACTCCAACATCGCTTTCAACCTGCCTCGCTCAGACATTAACGCATGGCCATTCCCGTTCGCCTGAACAAAGAATCCGGCATTCCTTTCTAAAGGCAGATGGAAGAACAATTCCGTTTGCTGATCCACATCGGCACGATTGCTCGCGGTAATTCAATACCCGCTGTCCGATCGCTGGCCGTCGAACTTGGCATCAACAGCAATACCGTTGCTCGAGTCTATCGCAACTATCAGCTAAGCAGCTCAAACAACACTTCGCCACGTCAGCGGCAAATCTGAATCGGTTCGTATAGTTTGTGACCGCCAGAGACTCGACCAAGAGTTGCCGGGCATCATTGACGCCAAAACCACAGCATGGACATCACCGTTCAATCAAAGGAATCGCGGGTGATGCTAGTGGAATCTGAGATACGAGTCGCAGCACAGATGAAGATCTCGCAGGCTCGGCAGACGCAGGAAACCTCCCCCGCGGCCGCTCGCGCCAAAGCAAGAACGGACCTTCAAGCCGCGTAAAAACAGCTCGCCGATTCGCAGAAGAAGCTGGCGGATCCACAAGGAGAACTAAACAGTGGCTCAAGCCAGTACGCAGCACTCGCGACGCAGTATCCAAAAACAAGTTCCGGCCGGCGATTCGCTCTTGCCCGATGGATCACGGATCGGCAGAATCCGCTCGCCGCGCAAGTCCTCGTCAATCACGTTTCGCTGCGCCACTTCGACGCGCCACTTCTGGAACGCACTTTCGATTTCGGACTGCGTTCTGAGAAACCGCGTCACGCAGCGCTGTTCGACTGGCTGGCCGTGCAGTTCATGGAAGATGTCTGGAGCCTAAAGAAACTTCACAAGCGGATCGTCATGTCCGGCGTCTATCGACAGAGTTTTTCATCCAGTGAATCTTCGGCCGCGACGCGGGCGGCCGATCCGGACCATCACACGCTGTGGCAAATGAACGCTGGCCGGAGGGAAGCTGAAGTCGTGCGTGACAGCGTGCTGACGCCGGGCGGCAGCCTGGACCTGACGATGGGCGGCCCGCCCGTCGAGCACACTCGGCGGCAAACCGTGCTCCGCCGCAGCCTGTACTTCCGCCAGGACAAGGAACGACAGATAACTTTCTCAGCCTGTTCGACTGAGCCAAGGTCAACCAATGCTACCCACGAAAAACGAGGGTCGCTCCGCAACAGACGGTCGCGATGTTCAACAGCCCGCTTGCCGCCGGACAGGCTCGAAAGATCCAGGAAGGTCACGGCACACTTAATGACAGCGAGCTAGTCAAAACTTTGTTCAAACACGTACTCGGCCGCGCGCCTGCTCCGGATGAACAGGCCGAGTGCACTCAGTTTCTCACAGAGTTCAAAGGCAGCGCTGAGGCTCGACGTCAGCTCGCGCTGCTGCTGCTGCTGAACCACAACGACTTTGTCACGATTCGATGACGAGGACCCAATGAAAAACCTCGCAAGACCCCGATGACAATTCCTTTCCACATGGGAAACGAATTCGCCTCACTGGCTTGGGGTGCGATGCTCCAGCGGGATGGCATTGGTGCCGAGTCTGACTGGGCTCCGCCGGATGGCCTCGCCCATTTTGCTCCGAAGGCGAAAAGCGTGATCTGGCTATTCATGGCCGGAGGCGTTAGCCAGGTCGAGACATTCGATCCTAAGCCCGAGCTGACCAAATACGGAGGGAAGACAATCCCGCAGACACCGTTCGGCAGCGTGCTGGAATCGCCGTATATTAAAAATCGCATCGAGCTGGTGAAGGGCGACGCCAACGGGAAAATCTATGACAAGCTGTATCCGCTGCAGGTCGGTTATCGAAAACACAGCGAACGCGGCATCGAGGTCAGTGACTGGCTGCCGCACCTGTCCGAGTGCGTCGACGACATGGCGATCGTTCGGTCGATGTGGACGACCGCGAGCAACCACGACGCTCAGCTCCAATTTCACACGGGGCGAAATCGCTTCGATGGATTCTTCCCGACGATCGAATCCTGGGGGCACTATGGGCTCGGTTCGCTGAACGACAGCCTGCCGCAGTTCATCGTTATGGGGAACAAGATCAGAGACTGCTGCGGCAGCAAGGGAACGGAAGGAGCCGACTATCTCGGCCCCGAACACGACGGAGTCACCCTGTCGGTCGACCCGAAAAACCCGTTGCCCTTTGCGATTCCTACCGAAGGTGCTGGCTCGGCCGAGCGTTTGAAATCGCAACAACTGCTCGGTCGGCTAAACCGTTTGACAGCTGACGAGAACCCGAACGATTCCGCATTGGCTGCTCGGATCAAGTCGTACGAGCTGGCGTTTCGAATGCAGACGGCAGTTCCGGATGTCGTGAACTCGGCGGGCGAGACGGCGGCAACGCACCAGCTGTACGGCACGACTGGTGGTCCGACTCAGTCATTCGGGCAGCTATGCCTGACCGCCCGGCGACTGGTCGAACGCGGCGTGCGGTTTGTGCAGGTTTATCACGGCGGTGGCGGGGCGGGGGCTTGGGATGCTCACAGCAACCTGCAAACAAATCACGCCAAGAATTGCCAGCAGATTGACCAGCCCATCGCGGGGCTCCTGAAAGATCTCAAGCAGCGAAGCCTCCTCGACGAAACGCCCGTGGTCTGGGGATCAGAATTCGGACGGACTCCCGGCGGTCAGGGTTCAAACGGGCGAGGTCACCACAACTTCGGCTTTTCAGTCTGGATGGCTGGAGGCGGAATCAAAGACGGGACAGTCCAAGGAGCATCCGATGAACTCGGCTTCCACACGCTTGACGATCGCCACTACGTCACCGATATTAGTGGCACCGTCATGAAACAACTCGGCCTCGACCCGCGGCGGCTCGCCGTCCCCGGCCGCAAACGACTGGAAGTCGACTATGGTCACCCGATCGATGAAATCATCGCGTAAAAAAAACGTCAACACGCAGGTTACCCATGCGACAACACAGACGATCATTCATATTGCCTGTCTTCCTGGCTGTCGTCGCGTGCAGTCATTGCGTCGCAGAGGAGTTTGACGCCGCACAGATTGAGTTTTTTGAGACGCGTATTCGGCCAGTACTGGTTGAGCAGTGTTATTCGTGCCACA
>Ga0105053_10010990_pt1 | contig 11170 bp, 7 predicted proteins | sample BON01_FD_78093 | JGI IMG/M metagenome (GOLD analysis project Ga0105053, IMG submission 78093) | Freshwater microbial communities from Lake Bonney liftoff mats and glacier meltwater in Antarctica - BON-01 | ecosystem: Environmental > Aquatic > Freshwater > Ice > Glacier meltwater | place: Lake...
ATGGTCCAGGCTGTACGTAATGTTCGCCGCGCCTACCCGGAAACCCCAATACTTCTGGGTGGCGCCGGTGGTTACCAACCTGACACGATCACCCCAGAAGTTTGGGCTCGGATGGCCATTGCTGCGGCAACACCCGTTGCCCTGAGGACTCCTATTGGGTAAGTCCAATTGGCGACATTGGTTACCATGAAGATCCCGACGAGCGAGCCAGTGAATGTGTTGCGTAACCGATTGTTTATTACGCTTCAATTGCGACCTTTAATCCGAATCTAGCCAGACGACGCAAATGTTTCGTGAAATAGACTCCAATAATTAGATTTGAATACAAGAGTGGGAACAAGTTTAGTTGTGACCTAAAGGTAAATGGGGTACCCTGACCCCAATGAAATGGGGGAATTCATGATTGAAATGACCATGACGGTGTGGTTTAATCAAGTGAAACGGGCTGTTGCGTTGACTGCACCAACACCACCCATCGACAATTTAAATACATCTCGGGACAGCTTACGTTTGCGGAAACAATTTGAAAAGCTGTGACCCATTGAAGACAATTGTCGTGGCACCCGATCCCGCATTGCTCGAATCGATGCGCTCTATTGGTTACACGGTCGAGGCTGCAGTCGCAGACGTGATTGATAATTCCGTGGCGGCGGGAGCAACGGCTGTCGATGTTCTTGTAAGTCCTACTGGTCTGTTTCAGATGGCCATATTAGATAACGGGACAGGCATGTCGCGCGAAGAAGGGATCAAATGTATGACTCTCGCAGCGATAAGTCCCACGAAGAAACGACACCCGAACGACTTGGGTCGGTTTGGACTTGGGCTGAAAACCGCTTCACTTTCACAATGTCGAACTTTGACGATTATTACTAAGAAGAATTCGAAGATCACCGCTCTGCGGTGGAGCTTGGATCATGTCATTGAGGTGAAAGACTGGTCCCTCATTGAACTCGATGTGGATCAACTTGAGAGTCTGCTTGGATTTCAGCAGTTGAATGAATTGTTAAATGGAACGCTTGTGCATTGGGGCGAACTTGATCAACTTTCGATTACGGAAGGCGGAGACCAAGCAGATCTGGACAGGGTGGCTCATCGAGTAAGAGACCATATAGCTTTGGTGTTCCATTTATTTAATGGCAACAGCGGTGTGCGCAAGATTGGAATGAGGTTGAATGGGAGTCCGATCATTCCGATTGACCCTTTTATGTCAAATTTTCAACTGACTAACAGGACTCCTTGGGAATCCATTATTATTGAGGGCCAAGAAGTCAAGTTAATGGCCTACACTTTGCCCTACATCAGTAAACTTGAGCCGATTGAACGCGCCCATGCGTTAAAACTTGGAGCACTTCGTGAGACGCAAGGTTTTTACTTATATCGAAGCAGCCGGTTAGTTGTTTGGGGCAACTGGTTTCGGGTCATGCCACGATCTGAAATGGCAAAATTGACCCGAGTACGTGTCGATATCCCCAATTCCCTTGATCATTTATGGGCCTTGGATGTCAAGAAATCGCATGCCGAACCGCCTCCACAGGTCAGGCGTAGGCTCAGCGAATTAGCGAAAACGATGATGATGCCCAGCCAGAAGGTGCAACAATTCCGCGGCCGTAGGGTTAATCAGTCTCAGGAGTTCGACTTCATGTGGACTGCGAAGGTGAATGGCGACGAATTCTCTTATGAAATTAACACAGAACATCCAACAGTCAGTACTTTCACTCAGGATCTCTCGGATAGTCAATTGGAGCAGTTCTCTCGCGTTTTAGAAGACATTCAAAGCACATTTCCAGTGGAAGACGCCCACAATAGAATGAGCGGTGATGGTGTCCCTCAAGCCGTTGATGATGCCATTCTCTTGGATCGTGCGCTTGAAGGCTGGCGACTTGCGGAGTCCAGCGGTGTAGATTTGGAACGATTCAGGCTCGCAATTTCTCGATCCGAGCCTTACTGCCTTGTTCATGACTTCGATAATCGATTTAGAGAGGCCCTGCAATTATGACATCAGAGCCCCCAAAATCGCATAACGAAATGGTCCTGTCTCGTGAGTTCCAAAATGTCGTCAACCTTTTGATTCAAGCAATTATTGAAAAAAACGGCGTCCCAGCTCCGATTATGCAAGTCGAATCAACGATTCGCGATATGAGATCGGCCATTGAAATTTTGTGGCCCAGCACAAAGGATAAGGGCGTTTACAAGGCGATTGAGCTAGAGGTTAAGAGGCAGGTAATTGTTGAAATAAGACCCCCTGTGTTCTTGGCCCCTGATTACGCACCATGGTTCAAGAACGCTGTATTAACTGGTGCGTTCACACTCGACCGTTGGTATTCCTATAAGCAGTTTCTAATTAGCGAGAAGGGATTGGCCCCGCAAGTCATTGAGTCACTTGATCAGGCGAGTAGCGAAGTCGTCGACCTCTTAGGTGATCCAAGGCAACCAGGTTCATGGAAGCGACGTGGTCTGGTGATCGGTGACGTTCAATCCGGGAAAACGGCAACGTACATAGCCATAGTTAACAAGGCAGCCGACGCAGGTTACCGAATAGTCGTATTACTCACGGGGGGAACTGAGTCACTGCGAAAGCAGACTCAGTTCAGGATAGACGAAGGTTTCCTCGGAAAAGACTCAAAAGTTAAATCCGACAAGGTGATCGGCGTTGGAAATTTCCCCCCCAAGGAGCAATTTTTGCGTGGGCAAGGAATGACAACTTATGCGAAAGATTTTGTTGGCACTTCTTTATTAGGGCAAGCAGTGCATATCGACCCCAATGCAGACCATCCATATGTATTTGTCATCAAGAAAAATAAGGTTCCACTAACAAATCTGATTCTATGGCTCTCGGGACAGTTCAATAATGAAAAGTTCGAAGTACCCATGCTGGTAGTTGATGATGAGTCTGATTACGCGTCAGTCAATACGAACTACAAGATCACGGGAGATACGAGTCCGACAGCCATCAATCAGAAGATTCGAGGGTTACTCGCTCTCACCTCACGCTCCTCATATTTGGCATTTACAGCTACACCATTTGCAAATGTATTTGTCGACCACAATTCATTTGACGACGCGCTGAAAGACGACCTTTTTCCACACCACTACATTTTCGCGTTGTATAGCCCATCCAACTACATTGGTGCAAAAACTTATTTTGGTACTTCTGCGTCGGCCGTCTCAACTCGACTCGTAGATGTAGCCGATGCTCATGAGTTTTTTCCAGCGAGGCATAAGTCACATCTATCGCTAGATTCTCTCCCTCCAAGTTTGGTCGATGCTCTTCATGCTTTCATAGTTTCCTCGGCCATCAGACTTTCCCGTGGTGATCAGGGACCAAGATCCATGTTGGTTAACGTCTCAAGATTCAAAAATGTTCAATCGCAGGCTTTCGAACTTATTTCCCACGAGTTTTCACGAATTAAAACTGCGATCGAGATTCATGCGCAGCCTCCTGTTATTGGAGCAGACACTCATGACGTGCTTCTAAAGTTGGCCGAGTCCTACGTCACGTACTTCTCAGCTTCGAAAATCACGTGGGAAGAAGTCCGAGACAATCTTTTTGCAGCCGTTTATGACACCACCATTGAACTAGTCAACTCTTCTCGGGAAAAATCAAACAATGATGAGCCTAAAAATATGATTGCCATTGGAGGTGACGTTTTATCACGTGGACTGACATTGGAAGGCCTAACCGTCAGCTATTTTTACCGACTAGTGGGTGCGGCAGACACTCTTCTTCAGATGGCACGCTGGTTTGGATATCGTCCAAGTTACGAAGATTTGGTCAGAGTTTGGATTGGCTCCGAAATCGCAGATCAGTTTAGATATGTTTCAGATATTAGCGACGAATTGAGAGAACAGGTACGCGAAATGCGCGACTTGGGCAAGACACCGGCTGATTTCGGACTCATGGTGAGGAAACACCCAGAGAGCCTCGCAATTACAGCCAAGAAGGGTGTGGCTGAATCGCGTTCTATGGTAATTTCACTTGCTGGTCGAAGAATAGAGACGACCCGGGTACCAGCAGCGGCTAGCATTCTGCTGACGAACGAAGAGGCGGTCAAGTCTTTCCTAAAAGCGATCAACGACGATGACCTGAATGGGACTTGGGATCATGAAGGTCTGTCGTTCAGGGGAAAATTAGGTGTTTCGCGTGCTCGTATAGCGGACCTACTGGCAGACTTTCGCTATGACCGTGGCAATTTAATATTCGCGAATGCACTCCACAAAATTATCCGAGCGCAGACCTCTGAAACATTTCAGAATTGGACTGTTGGGATAGTTGGTGGTGACGGTGATCCTTTAATTCTGACGCAGGAACTGTCGATGCCGAGTACACCCAATCGCGGGGTGCGTTATTCCCCAGATAGTTCAAATGGAACTTTTAGGATTTCCGGTAAAAGCGCTCGATTGGCAGGCAGCACGGACCTAGCCCGCACCTATTCGCATCCTGGTCAACGCGACCTGCTGGAAACTGCCCTTAGCCCTTCCGTTTATTCCTTCTTACCAAACCCGACGCTATTGATTTATCCGTTATCTCCACAGTTTGCTGTTTTAAGTAGTGGCGTTGGCGATCACGCGGATGCGCTTGCTGACGTTGACACGAAAACAGCTGAAGGTGCATGGATCGAGGCAAAGAACGCTGGGGTAAAAAGACTTATGGCCCTCAAGATTGCAATACCAGGGGAACCGGGTGCAAGAAACGGTGATGTTGACTACCTTCTTAATGGTCCTGCGATCGAGGAATTCGCCCAAGACTTTGCACTCAGCGTAGAAGATGCGGAGGACATCGATGAATGATTCAGCACTAATCAGCCTTTGGAGGAAACATGGAGTTTCTCTGGGCGCCGGGCTCTCTCTTGTCGACTCAGGGCACCCGTTGGAGTTTTACCTCGGCAGGACGGAAGAGGGTCGCCCGCGGGTAGTAATTAGGACGAAGGAGAAGCCCGCTGCACTCTCTCTTTCCAATGTCGTGCGTGCAGAACGATATGTTGACGAGTCTGGGAAATGGAACATCGATCTCACCGTTCAGGACAAAAAGTTTGATGAAGTTTTCCTGCGACTAGTTGACGATGTCCACACGAGGTCGGCTACGGCTCCAAACGAAAGGGTAGCTATCGATCGAGTTGGTGTGGTGATTGATGAGTGGCGCAGGCTCCTCAAGCCGCGGGCATCTGGAGTCCTGTCCATGGAGGAACTGCGCGGGCTGGTCGGGGAGCTATGGCTGATTAATCAGGAATTCAATAAAACCCGAACAGCATTTGCTTCAATTGAGGGATGGCTCGGTCCGCTCGGTTTGCCACAAGATTTCTGGTATCTAGAAGAGGGCTACTACGAGGTAAAGTCTATCGGGCCCGCAATCGATCACCTCAAGATTTCATCTGAGTTTCAACTTGACGCGAGCGATCTCAAACTTCTTGTTCTCCTTCTCGGTAGCACAGATGATCAGAGCCAAGGAGCTATTAACCTCCCAATTCTTGTGGATCGTGTTCTCGCCTCACTCTCGGAGGAAGGAGCCAGCCCTGATAACTTTAATGAACGCTTGGCTTGGCTCGGTGTTAATCTGGTTGAGCACTTTTACCATGAAACGTGGTTTGTGGTTTCTCGTTTTATGACATACCAAGTCACTGATGGATTCCCTGCAATACGAGCTTCCTCGCTCGAATCGGGCATTGACAGAGTTAGATATCGGATTGACTTAGCTGCCATCGAAGACTTCAAAAGTTCATCATCTGAGGTGGCGTAAGTCCATTGGAACTGAATGACTTTCGAGACGATCTCCTCAATCTGGCCAATGCGCGGGCCTCGGTAGAGGGAATATTTACAGAGGATGCTTTCGTAGCCGAAGCTGCTGAACTTTTGATCAGTGCCGGGGAAATGGATAGTTTGGATTTGCTGTCATTTAGAGGAACTGGTAGAAAACGCCAGTCACTAGCGGTCCACGGCTTTCAGTACGACGAGCAAGACAAGTCAGTTGCACTCGTTGTTTCCAATTTTGTCGGAGGGTCCGCGGTGCCAACGATCACCCATACGGAAGCGGAGAAGGCGTTAAGAGCACTTGAGCAATATCTCAGGGAATCCTTAGACAGTGACTTTTTGATCGACCGCGAGCCATCCACTCTTGAGTATCAGTTGGCACAAACACTGAAGGAAATCCATTCTTACGCAGGTACCGAGTGTGTTAGCAGATTTCGGCTGTATTTGATTTCTGACGGCAGACTTAGTAATCGGGCCAAATCAATCGTTTCCACGGAAGTTGCTGGCACGCCAACTGAATTTCATATTTGGGATATGCATCGCTTCTTGCAAGTTCACGAATCTCAGCAAGGAAGGGAACCGCTTGAGCTGGACTTAAAGGGCATGGGGATCGAAGGCGTTCCCGCGCTTCGGGTTGCAGATAGTGCAGGAGACATCACGACCTACTTGGCAGCTATTCCGGGTGGTTTACTCGCATTACTCTACAGAAATCACGGAAGTCGTCTTCTAGAGGGAAACGTCCGATCGTTTTTAACTATCCGTGGAAAGATTAATAAGGGAATTCGCGAGACAGTCATGAAGGATCCCGGGCACTTCCTTGCTTACAACAATGGCATTACCGCAACGGCATCGAGCGTGGAGTTTAGCAACGGAATAATTTCGCAAGTTACCGATTTGCAGATTGTGAATGGGGGGCAAACAACAGCCTCCCTGTTTTATGCCACACAACTGAATCGGAATGTCGAACTCGACGACGTGTTTGTCCAAATGAAATTAGTCGTTGTATCCTCAGAAGATGCTTTAGAAATGATTCCGTTGATTAGCCGCTATGCAAACAGCCAGAATGCGGTTCGAGAAGATGACTTCTTTTCTAATAGTCCGTTCCATGTCCGTTTGGAAGAAATCTCAAAAAATCTTCTCGCCCCCGCAAAAGCAGGAGTCAATTTTCAAACTAAGTGGTACTACGAGAGAACAAGAGGACAATATCTCAATGAAGTAAGTCGCAGGTCACCCGCTGCTCAAAAAACGTTTGCAGCAGAATTTCCTCGTACTCAGGTGATCACCAAAACGGAAGCTGCCAAGTTCGTCGTGGCGTGGGATCAGCAGCCACACCTGGTTAGTGCCGGAGCTCAGAAAAATTTTAAAGCCTTCGCTGCACTAGTCTCCGATAAGTTCGCCAAGCAACCGGAAGCATTTAATGAAAACTATTACCGACGGCTTGTCGCGAAATCAATTCTGTTTGATTCAATACGATCTGCAATTTCTAAAGCAGACTGGTATGAAAAGGGATACCTTGCAAATCTAACGGCCTACGCGGTAGCAAAACTTTCTCAGGAGATCTCGAAAGAAGTTCGAGCGGAATCATTTGACTTGCTAACCATCTGGCAGTCTCAGATTGTGGGTGAGGCTGTCCTCGAGGAAGCTGTGTCAATAGCGCGCCTAGCTCTTGACGTTCTTACTAGCGCAGATCGACTTGTTGTCAACGTAACGGAATGGGCAAAAAAGGAGTCAGCCTGGAAGCGGTTGGCAGATGTAAAATACAACTTAGGAGATGCATTTCTTCGCGAATGCATACCTGTCAAAATTAATTCAGTTGGGGAAATTGCAATTAAGGTCAACGATCGTTTCGCCCCAGACATGTCCGAGCGGGAACATCTCCAGAATGTAAGCGCTGCTGCATGGGTATCGATTAAAGGATTTCTTGGAAACAACTCACGTCTGACTACTCCGGAGAGCCGGGTGTTAAGTCAAGTCTTGTCAAGTCCCAGTCGAATGCTCGACATTGAAGAGGCTCGTGACTTGATGCGGCTGTATGTGAAGGCCCTGAACGATGGCTGGCCAGAAATCTCACCTGCGAGCCTTGACGATTGCTGAAAATATTCGCATGTGGACAATAGGGTTATGGATAGTAGATCAGAGTTCTTCTCGCAGCAAACACCGGTTAACTCTGTGAGAGTGCGTATGTCAAAACATCTTGACTTGGGTAAACGTGAAAATTCCAGTTGTTGATCTGTTCGCCGGCCCGGGCGGCTTGAATGAAGGTTTTTCGAGTTTTGGCTTGGACACTGGAGAACCGATTTTCCAAACGATCGCTTCATTTGAAATGGACCAGTCGGCGTGTAATACTCTGGCCGTTCGGGGTGCTTACCGTCGTCTACTCAACGATGAACTTGGATTCGAGGCTTATCGACAGCTTCACACTGGCGAGATGACCTTGGAACAGGCCCAAAGAAACAAACGATTTGATAATGCGTTTTCAGCAAGTCGTGATGAGGTTCACTGTTTGGAGCTAGGCTCCACTACGAGAAAGCAATCGAATCTCTTGATCCGGAAAGCGCTCGACGCCAACAATGTCAACCAAAATTCAATTTGGGCACTGATCGGTGGCCCACCCTGTCAAGCTTATTCTCTCGCAGGGCGATCCCGCCGTCGCAACGATGATTCGTTTAATGACGATGCCAAGCACTTTTTGTACCGCGAGTACCTTGCCATCCTGTCCGATTTCAAGCCTCCAATCTTCGTGATGGAGAACGTAAAGGGGCTTCTCTCGTCTACGCACTCTGGCAGTTCAATGTTCCAAAGAATCATGGCCGATTTATCTAAACCAAGCCACGCAGTCGAGTACACAATTCATTCTCTGAAAGTTGCTGGCCATGGCGGTCACCTACAACCGGACGACTTCGTTCTTCATTCTGAAGATTATGGAATTCCCCAGCGAAGACACCGCGTCATTTTATTAGGAATAAGGTCGGACTTAAATATAGGTAGTTTGCCGACTCTCACAAAAAGTCAACAGTCAACGGTGCGGGATGCGATTGGTGAGCTACCAGCCTTGCGCTCCGGACTGTCAAAGTCTCCGGACAATTTGGAGAATTGGTTGCAGGTTCGTGATCGTGCGAATGAGTTGTTTCCACGAATCAGGCAGGGACGACAGCGCACTCGATTGGAAAGAGGTCTCGTTTGGCAGGCCCACTCCTCCCCATCAGAAGGGTCGGACTTGATGCGATGGCTCAGTGACAAAAGAATCAGTGGAATCGCGCAGCATGAAACACGGAGTCATATGGAGAGTGATCTGATCCGCTACTGGTTCGCTGCGACTTATGCGGTTAAACATCATGCATCTCCGACGTTGAGGAACTTCCCCGCAGGGCTACTGCCGAAACACGCAAATGTCACAGCGGTAAATCGTCCGTTTGAGGACCGTTTCCGTGTGCAGGTTTGGGATCGACCCTCAACAACCATCGTTTCCCATATCGCAAAAGATGGCCATTACTACATACACCCAGATCCGGATCAAATGCGTTCACTCACAGTCAGGGAGGCTGCCCGGCTCCAGACATTCCCAGATAGTTATTTATTCATGGGTAATAGGACCAGCCAGTTCCATCAGATCGGTAACGCAGTCCCTCCACTCCTCGCACACCAGATAGCAGCTCTAGTCTCAAAAGTCGCTGAAGGCATCTGACCTAGTCACTTGCTGCTGGAAGAAAGTGCCATTCCACAGGGGAAGGACTCTCGGTACCTGATCGAGGTCTGTACTGAATTAGACTCAATTGACCTCAGTTGAGTGAAGGAGTCCCAAAGTCAACTTGCCGTCCCAGTGCCAAACATTGCCAAGTAATTCTGCAACGGTATTTGCAGTTATCTTCCGTCACAAGTGACGGTGTATCCACTGATCCGACGTCCGTTGCGCTCCCACCATGAAATTGTGCAGTTACCACCGGTGGTTCGCCGCCATTCCCACACACTTGAATAAGAACGCTTACCTTTGGATCCGCTGAAAGCTTTGTTGCTGAAATACATTATGAACGGATGTCGCTCACGTTTGAATCGTTCTTTATTGTTGGCGGCATATGCGTCATATTCGCGGTAGGAATTGATGCAATCTTGAGACTGTCGAGGGAACCAATCCTGACTGCCAGCTTCGTAGACTCTCTTTTTTGACCAGTTGAAAATCAAAGTAAAACGTTCCTCTGGAAACGGACCAGGAACAGGTCCAATGGATTCAGCGCGTGACGGGGCAATTCCGAGGATGGTAACTAGGCCGTAACGGTCGCCTTTACCAATCGGAATCGCGACAGAAAATTCTCCAACATCATTGGTCCTGGTAGTTGCCAACGGGCTACCTTTAGGTTTCTGAGAACCAAATCTTTCTGTGCGATAAAAAGTAATCTGGTCACGAGTTGCGGGAATCCCAGCGCGAAATAGTGTTCCGCTGAGTTGAGACCGGTCGCCAATTCGATTTGGTTTTCGGGCCTGAGTTACTAAAAGATTCCCATCAAAACTCTCGATGTCCTCGGAATACTTGCAATCAGATATTAGGCTCGAAACGATTTGCGCCTCAGGTCCCCAAGGAATGATTTCAACGTCTCCCTCAACTATTGGTTTATTGCCAGAAGTCTCTGGGAGTTCACCGCGCACTCTTACCCGTGTCACTTGACCCACAACACCAGAAGTTTGCAGTTGAGATGTGCAAAGTGCGAAAGGAATTGGAATTGTGCGGGGCTTGCTAGAAGTGTTGAGCTCTTTGGGAAGGATCGAAATGCCCGCATTGGGTGCATGAGGAATCAACCAGCGATTTTCAGCGACAGCAGTTGGGTCGTTGTAAGTCAACTGGTACTACACTTGCAAAAAATCACGTGGTGCAAACTTGTAACTGTCAGTCCCACTAATGCCTTGTAACTGTCAGTCCCACTAATGCTCAAGGCCGTTTCACGACAGGCGCCCAATTCCGCAGGATTTGGCTCCCACATTGGATAGGTCAGTAGTGAAACTGGGACCGGAGCTGCTGAGGCAGGTGCCATGGCGAGTCCCATCACTCCTAACTGCATTGAAATGCAGACTGCAATCACTCCAAGACGACGAGTGGTAGCTCTCATAAATCCCCCTTGTGTCTTTCGAACTTCTCAAGAATAAAAACTGGAACTTCGTACGGTGCTGCACGATTATATTGTGAGGGAGTCGCAAGAGACAGGCAATTGTGTATTCCTAGTACTAACTTGATCTGACCCAAATCCGCAAACACACGAAATATCCCCGAGCAAAGAGTTGGTGGGACGGTGTTGCCGTCAATTAGCAAGGATTTTAATCTGTTGTGAACTAAAGTAAGAAATGAAATTGCGGCCCGACGGACTTCCATGCTGATTAATGGAAATGCCCCCACCCGCACGAATCTATTCGTGCTGCCTGGGGGGCATCGTTGGTG
>Ga0105053_10010993_pt1 | contig 11168 bp, 12 predicted proteins | sample BON01_FD_78093 | JGI IMG/M metagenome (GOLD analysis project Ga0105053, IMG submission 78093) | Freshwater microbial communities from Lake Bonney liftoff mats and glacier meltwater in Antarctica - BON-01 | ecosystem: Environmental > Aquatic > Freshwater > Ice > Glacier meltwater | place: Lake...
AAATATAATATTGCTTTCCATTAAGCATGTGAAATATAATATTGCTTTCCATTAAGCATGTGAAATATAATATTGCTTTCCATTAAGCATGTGAAATATAATATTGCTTTCCATTAAGCATGTTAAATCCTTTCATATTTTTCGACGAAGCTCTTCATTAGACTATTAAACTAAATTTTGTTGCGGAGGATTTCAATTTTGGGTTTGTATTAATAAGAAATGGCCTCGTATGTTTCTTGGCGAAAGTGGCCCAACAAGCGAAAATGCCCGAGTGGTCTAAGGGGGTGCACTTAAGATGCACTATAGAAATATGCCGGAGTTCAAACCTCCGTTTTCGCATTCTTTTTTTATTATCAACTGAAACTAGAGGAAAAGGAATCCAAATGTATGTGATGAACATTGGTTCTTGTATTACACAAATTGTTTGTCTTCTGGTTGTATTTTTTTCAGGTTCGATTTTTTTCAGGTTCGATCAGCAATTGGATGGAGTCATTCTCCGCGTCAAGTTTGTTTGTTTGCTGGTCATTATGCTGTTTAACAATGGTGAATACACGTCGTCGCCGGACATTACGTTGTGGAAGCCGTAGTTCTGCTCTGGCCATGGTACAGACTCATCATGTACGATCTCTAGTAGGAAAAGAGGTGCCCGTTGCGATTCAGGTTGGTGTCGAATCTATCGGGGACCAGCTTTTGAATGAGAGTCTAGCTTCGTTAGCAGCTAAGACCCCGGGATTGTTTACTACGGAACTTGAAGGAGGTCTCATTGTGAAGCAGTATGACTTTGTGGTTCACTCGTTGAAAGACATGCCTACCACTTTACCTGAAGGACTGGTGCTCGCTGCGATTACTGAACGGGAAGACCCCCGAGATGCTCTGGTGTTGAACGCCAAGCATAAGGGTCGCAATGGATTAGGTGGTCTACCAAGTGGAAGTGTTGTGGGAACGAGTAGTGTTCGTCGCGAAGCCATCATTAAACGAGATTTCCCCACTTTGTTGGTGAAGATGGTTAGGGGCAATGTTGGGACTCGACTAGGAAAACTTGATAATGGTGAATACGATGCGTTGATTTTAGCTGCAGCAGGTTTGACACGTCTTGACATGAGTGATAGGATTGCAAGCTACCTTGATCCCTCTACCTTTATGTATGGTGTTGGGCAAGGCGCTTTAGGTTTGGAATGTAGGGCTGAAGACGTTGAAACTATAAACATTCTTCAGCGTACTGCTAATCATAGACCATCACAACTTCGATGCGAGGCGGAGAGATCTTTGCTCCGTGCCTTGCAAGGAGGGTGTCAAGTGCCTCTAGGGGTTCATTCTTCAGTGAGTTCATCGGGAGAGATACATTTAAGATGCACTGTTATGAGTCCTGACGGTTCCCAATCAATTGAAGAGTCGCACTCTGGAACGGACTCTGTTAAAGTTGGATATGAACTCTCTTTGAAGCTTCGAAAACGTGGGGCTGACAAATTCATGACTGGCGGGGAAGCAAGACCTTTAACATACGGCAAACCTTAATAAAGTAAAAGAACATTTTTTCCAGCATCTGATTTTAATTTTAAAAATGAAGGATACAGATCTACAACTTTAATTAAGATGCGGATATTTTTTGATGCATATTTCTTTTGGTACTCCAAGCTACCAACCACTTCAAATCCACCAGAAAATTCTTACAGGCCCTTGTCCATAGCAAATCTGATCCACCTGTTTTAATACTCAAATCTCCCACTTTATCGCCCTCAATTTGATAAGGCAAGCGCATAACTTTATCGGATTTCTCTGCGTATTCTCCTAACTCTTTCAAGCAGCCGAGTACACAAACCATCGCATTATTAAAGGATGACTTGAAGAAACTTCCGGTACAAAACAGATCATAACTCATGCGCTCATGTCCCACTTTGGCCATTTTACTACTGGATCCCATGGGAATAATCCTATATTTCGAAAATGAAAACTCCACATTATTCGAAAGCGACGACAGCAGCAACGCCACCTGACCCCACGCTGCATTAATCTCAGTCCACTCCACGAGGATCTCCGGCATCCTGCCAAGACGCAATCCACTGATGGTACCAAATGGCCCATCGTACCATATACAGAAAGCATCGTTTAATGCATTCGTTTGTTTCAGCGCATTTCGACAGGCGACCATTCGATCGTGCTGAGTGTGCAGTGACGCAAGTACTTGGGCCTTTTCAAAACCGTCTTTCTCTCCAGCTTCCAGTAAAGTCTGGTACGCTGACTCTTGTTGGCATAGTTCCGTAAACATGCTGTCGCACCATGTAAGTTCGCTTCTTAATTCCAACACTTGTTGTTCTAAACCGTGATCAATGTCAACGAAAGCTTCATCGTGCACAATATTCTCAGAGTCAAGATCTGCCAGGAACTCATCGAGACGCTTAATTTTCTCCTCCTCCTTGGCAATAGCATCCATGAGGTCATTCATCAATCGAGGAACATTTCCCTGTCGCAACAACGAATGCACTTCTATCATCTACAACGATGATGGATTAGCCCCCCTCATGTTTTCGCATGACCATTGCATTGCTTGAAAAATGGGTAGAGCGAAGAAGACGAGGTCAAAGAAACGCAAGGATGGCAATGTGAGGTTTGAAGCGACTGGACCGAATCCTAACAAGAAGCCTCTGCCACCTGTTCTGTTCTCTGGCTTGTCGAGTGTGTCTGCTGATGATCGGTTAGACGCATGTGTGGCTTTAGGGAGGGTTGGTGTTGAAGCATTAGGAACCCCAGGATTGTTAAGGGTTATGGTGGACAGAGTGAACGATGCAGATGAAAGAGTGAGGTTGCATGCAGTCGGGGCATTAAGTTTAATGTGCACCAATAGTGAAGCTGCATCTACCATGGGACGGGAAGGAATTGCGGTTGCATTGGTGGGATTGCTGAAGCACGAAAAGGAGACACAATGCAGAATACATTGCATGGATCTATTGTGTGTGATCGCGGAACATTGGGAGGGATGTGATGGTATTGTGGAGAGTTTGCTGGAATCTACTCAACGAGGGTTATTTTTCCGAGATGATACGGCATTGAAGTTGCTCCTTATATGTACAGATAGTAACAGCGATTTATGCAACAGGTTGGCCAGTCGAACAGATCTTGTTCATGAGTTCGTGGCTGTGAACAAACTAATGATGCTTGGGGTGCTGAGTAACCTCCGATCTCCCACCGTACATGTAGCACTCATGGGTGTGATTCCATCCTTGGAAGAACGAGAAATATATTTTGAAATATTAACAAACAGCGTGTGTAGTGACGATGATAATGATGCTCTTGCTAGGATTAGAGCCGATGCTTATGTTTCGAACCCCATCTTTCTTGCAAGTTTGGTGACCATTCTTGAAGGCGATGATGATGTTATGGCCACTCGAGCATGTAATCTTCTGGATAACGTGGTACAGAATGCTACCAATGGTACATTGGGACTCGCTCCGATGGGAGTTCTTTGTAGGGTCTGTGCCCAGTTGAATGAAGAGCAGAATGAAACCAAAGAACAGTTGGCTGATGCATGCAGTGCTCTCCTCTGGTCGGTATTCAGGCGGCATTCAAAGACCAATATCAACATTGATGATTTGGTTAAATTGCTTGAAAATCACTTTTTGCCGCAGCTGGCTCGAGTGAACATAGTGGGCATACTGGGAATAGTTGCCAGCGAAACTCAGACAAGTCGATTAGCTGTGGTGTTAGCAGGATGCTCTAGCCACCTGTCGATTATGGTAGCAATGCAGTCAGCTGATTGCATCATTGATGTATTCTCTGATGACGACTTGGATGCCATATTTCGTAGTATTAAGATGAAGCAGGTACTAAAGGCCTTGGTACCACGCTTCAAATCCAGTTTGGCTGATCGCCACTTGTTGGCTGATAGAGAGACGTTGGAAAATGTGCTAGAAAATCTGGAGGCATTTATAGATTACAAAAAATAATTCAATTTATTGTGCAGGTAGAAGATGTTTGGTTTTTCGACATTTCAATTGTGCCCTGAAGAAGTTTATTTTTCGCCTCAATATCTTCGATATAATTCACTTTTCGTGCAAGTTCCGCATTCATTTCACTCATTTGCGTCTGCAATTGTTCAATTCGTTTTTCTGATTCCATTTTGGATTGCGATAGTTCCTCAATTACTTTTTGATCTTCGATTCTTTGTTCGGATTCCATTTTCGATTGCTCCTCAATTGCTTTTTGTTGTTCAACCCTTTTTTCTGATTCTATTTTCGATTGCTCCTCAATTGCTTTTTGTTGTTCAGCACTTTCATCAACAGCTTGTTCCTTTGATATCTCTTCTTTTATTTCAACTGTTTTTTCTTCCTCGATGTCCAATGCTTTTTCTTCTATGGTAGCACTTTTTGTTTTTGCTTGAATTGGTATGCAGTCCTTCTTTCCAGTTTGAATTGTTGTGTCTTCCAGAGTAGATTTTTCTTCACTGCCTGTTTGCTTTTCTAGCTTTCCTTGCCCCCATACTCGAAATTCTAACGGTTGCTTTTCAATGTAATCTAGTAGGTCCGGTGTCACTGGTATCGAAAACGAATTCACATGATGAAGTCTAGGATTGATACTCTCCTTAGCAGAAACAGAAGTGCGAAAACTACTATTGAAGAAGTGATAGGAAACATCCACGTTCCTACACAAAGCCTTTGGAATACCTTTGGCACCTGTCACAGTGACTTTCAAATTCAAATTTTGCCCTACGATATCTCTCAATGTAGTCTCTTCCTCGGCATCTATATCATCAAAGCGTGCTATTTGTTCATCATCCAATGAAACCATTACTTCCAAGGAACCATCTGTCTTGCCTTGATAGTGAATAATTGGAGGACTGTCTTCAATATTGATAAAAAACATTAAAGGAGTCAACATCACATACGCCTTTCCAATAAGCAGCTCCTCAGTGGGGTCATAAAATGGGTCGTATTCATCCCCATAGATTTCATCCAATTTTCCGAGGTCGCGATCAGATTCCACAAAATCCTCATACATTTCACGCATCAAATAAAGACGATTCACAAATTTTTCCCGTTCCCACATCATTAACGGATTCGTTACTTTAATCCACAACTGCGTGTCAAGCATTATTGAATCGGAATCGGAATTGGAATCCAGGGATGCTACCAGCTCCATATCGAATCGCATGCTCTTACTCAATTCTTCAGCAATGGCATTGGCCTCCTCCACCATCGGTATTGTTTGCATGATCATCTCTTCTAGCATCGCCTGTCGCTTTTGCTTGGACTGCTTACGTTGTTGCTCTTTACTCGTCGTCGCAATCTGCTCCTTTAATACTCGTTCCAGCTCCTGCTGTTTTTCTAATAGCTTTTCTTTTTCTTTCTCAGTTGCCATTTGGGCTTTTTCTTCTGCTTTCTCCCTCTCTAACCGCATCGTTTCCTCCAATTTCTTAATCTTGTTTTGCATCTCTTTGGCTTCTTTTTCTGCCTCCAATCTAGCTTTTCTTTCTCCTTCGGTTAAGTTGGAAATACGAGCTTCATTAACTTCGTTGATTGCTGTTTCCCATGTCGTTTTACATTCCTCGTGGTCCGGTACTATAAACAGAAACACATGATTGTTACCAAAAATGATTCGATCTCCGTGCTTCAAAGTCATTTCTTCCTCCACTAATTTGCCATTTACGAACACTTTAGCTCCAGCATCCACCACATCAATGGAGGCATTGGAACCAACTAAAAAGAGTACACAGTGCTGCTTGAGAATATTAAGTCCAGATAATTGGATCTGTTGAGGTAAAGATGCATCTTTTCGTCCTATTCGATTCGTACCTTCTTCCAAACCGTATGCCAACACACCTGATAGTTGCATATCTTGGTTCAAATTCAGGATATGAGGGACCTTAAGATTGGCCTTAGATGTATCTTGACTCTTAGCATGGGCTTGTGAAGCTACTAGACGCTGTTCCCATGTCATCTCTGACTCCCGAACTAATCTTTCATTTTCTTGCATATCATCTTTGATACGCTGGACGTCTTTAGAGCTGTTTGCTTGGGACGCAAGCAAATTACGCAGTTCCTCAATTTCTTCCTTAAGCCCTCGTATCACTGTGGTGTTTGGATCCTCATTTACTACAGCTTTTGTTTTAATCTGTTTGGCTCTGTCGGCATAGCGCAAGGTGCTCATAGTCTCATCATAATTAACATCCGATGGGCTGATCGCTGCAATCATAACCGTCTTTGCATTACCTCCCAATGAATTCTTCAACAAATGAGTCAATACCGAGTCTCTAAATGGTACCACGCTTTTACCTTTGCCCGTGGCTTGATCTGCTAACGCGAATATCACATTGCCTAGAGCTGATAACGATTGATTGATGGCACATCCTTCCTTCAACCTATCCCCTGAAGCCCCAGTTCGATCTGCTCTTTCAGAACCTGCTAAATCAATCAGTGATATTGTTGCAACTCTATCCGTAGCCCGACCTGCGTCTTTGTCCACCGTTGTTTGCGTTAGAACTATTTGGAAAATAGTATGGGCTCTGGATGACGTGGCATTCATTGCTGTAGCTGCAACAGTACGTGCTCGCGTCCCAGCATCCATTGCGTCTGACATAGCGCTGTAATCAGACACTGCCATTTTATGTAAGTTCTGAACGTAAGGACCGGTCTTCGGATGGTCGCGTACTTTTAACGAACCTGAGCTCGGGTTGAATAAATCACGAACCTTTTCGTTGTAGATTTCCAACATGCTTGCTTCTATTTTAAACGTCACATTGTCTAATGGGCTAAGACGAATGCGCTCAAAAATCTCTCGACAAGCGCGGGGGACGATCCCTTCGGCGCCAGGATAACCCATCATACTATGGGACTTCCCAGAGCCTGTTTGACCGTAAGCAAATAGACTCACGTTGAATCCTTTCCATGCATTTTCAAGCACATCCTCTCCTAGATCCTTCCACACTGTGTCCTGACTAGCGTGGTTAGGGTCACTCGAATCGGCGAACGAATCATAGCTGAAGTCAAATGTGAACGCTTTTTCAGTATTGGTTTCAGGGTTTGTGATGATGGTTTGGTTGCCATCCATGCGAATGATGTTCCGAATACCGTCGACCTTCTCATAATCATGAATATAAGGCCTTACCCGCACTGCGACTCGCAACGCTTCAGCCATTTGTAACGGTCTTTTGCTCGGTACGGTCCCCCATTTTATTTATTTCGACAGATTCCACTGGTGGTTCCTAAATGTACTTTGCGGAGAACTCGCTTCGGGTATTTTCTGGTATCAAGTGAGTACGCATTTTAAATAGGTATTTCAAAAAAGGTTAAATGTGAAATAGTTGTGTACTCGGCCTATCGTCGGCCTATCGAACCAGGAATGAATTAACATTGAGACCGAAATATTGGCTCAAATTCTGGAGTGCAGTTGCAGTTACCAGAATTATTGGACTGAGTCCTCTTGAGACATTCGTCCATGCGGAGATCGTTGATTTCGACTGGGTGCAAGACTCCTTAGAGTCTGTTGTTAGCGTTATAGATTTGATCGTGCACTTGATGCATCACTATCTACGTCTCTTACTATTGAGGTATCTTGGACACGCAGAGAAGTCCCCGGAGCAGAAACAGCAGTTCCATGATTTGGTGCGTAGGTCGTTGGAGGTCGCCAAGGAAGAGCAGCAGAAAAGATTTTCTTCCACGGTGACTCAAACAACTCCGACTTTACTGAATAGAAATGCTTTTTCGATGTACAGCAAGAGTTCTTTCCACTACAAATCATCCAATTTTGATTATTCAGAGTCATCCGATGAGGACCTAGATTCCCCATAACTTGAACATAATTTTAGTATTTAAATATTTTATACCGTAACTTGAACATAATTTTATTAGTATCGAATATTTCATGACCAGGTTTCTTGCCATTGGTTTATTTTGAATTTGCTTTTTGCTCGAATCACCCCATTGTTTTGGGGAACGAATATGGAATACTCCAAAACAAACATGGTCGGACATGGTTTCCGATCTTCTGTTATACAAACCAAGTGCAGCTTAATTAATTCTATTTTCATTAAAATCTGCGAATCAAAGTTTCATAAATGGGTCTTTCGACTACACAAGAATCAATTTTTCATTTTCAGAATCCGATGCTAAACCAAGGTATTTATCGATTAAATAATGTACAGTTTGATTTTGCAAACCTCCATAAGTGTCACCACTTCCTCGGCAAATGCAGGACTTGTTTTTCGCGTGTTGACCGTCACATTTGGGCATTTATTGTACGATTATTATCCTGTAGATGACCCGTTTTTTCGCATACTGCACTTATCTTTGGACATCTTTTATTCTTTGAGTGTGTACCACATTCAATGTATTCGGCAGATTTTTGAGGACGCGAGGTCTTTTAGCTGTGCTGACTATCACAATCTTGGCAGAGTCGATTTAGACATTCGTCTTATCGCCGACCACAGTTCGGTTCCCATATCTGCTCACATGCTTCACAATTGGAGTGTGTAGGACACCTGCGATTTTGACAGTTGGAATGCGTAGGACATCTACTCTTTTGACGGTGCTTACAATTACAATCGTTGCATATTCGATTTGGGAACCTATCTCGTTGCCTGCCACTATTAGGATGCTTTGCATCGTTACAATAACAAAATCTGAAATTTTGGTCTTTATTTTGGTCGAATAGTATTTCTCCTTGCGGCCGTACCTAGAATTTGCTTTGAATACGTTCCGATGGAGCTGTGGCATTGCATGTCTACTGCTTGATTAGAACGGTACCGAAGCAGAAGTTTAATTAACTACTGTTTAGCTAGTGACCAAATTCGTGTCTCAATTGGTGTCCAGATTTTGTCTAAATTTTTGTCCAAATCTCTGCTTATTCCAGATTTTGCTCAACCCGCATAAGATTTTCTATTTGCATCGAAAAGGGACGCAACTATTATTTAACATCGTTGAAAAAGTCGTTTGTTAACTAACTTCATGCAGGGTTCTGTTATTTAAGAAATATTACGGACTATCCTACATTAAACAGGCCTGATTGCGACTGCATGGAAATGGGCCAAATATCCCTACGTTCGTTTCTAGGTTCTTGTTTGAAATAGTCATTCACTTAATCAAAGAGCAGTATTTAAGGATGCACTCTCTAAATTATTTGTAATTCTCTTGAATATGCAAACTTACCAATTAATTATATTTCCTTTTTAAGGTTTCGGATACGAAGAGCAAATACTGGCCCGACGCATCGTTCAATATTTTGCATTGTGGTGGTGGTGACGATTGACGTGTTGTTTATTTGATCTACCATGTCTGTTTGACATGTTTTGATTTGATTGCAACGTAATTTAACCTTGGACTTTCGGCTCGAGTCGTATACAGATCCAATACGACCTTTACATTTTCTGGTACGCCATCAATTTGATCCAGAGTTTTCAGCATATATGCTGAAATGGAGGTGAATTGACCTGGTGTGAGCGATACCGCATTCTTGTTTCGGATTACTGTACTTTTCGATTGACAAAGCCACAGCAAACCTGACCCAGTAAGTATTCCATCAACTACTGGTTGATTTTCCACACACTTGAACATGGAAAATTCATCAAGTGCATTGAGTACAATTTCACTGCCTTTTCCATCGACACCCGTCGCTTCAAATGCATGGTTTTCAACTAGCTCGGGTAATTGTTGTGTTCTGAATTTAGATTTCTGCGACCATGTAGTATGAATTCAGTTGGGACCCTTTTTTGTTTCGAGTGCAAAATAGCTAATAATAAATTTAGAACTGAAAATAAAATAAGCTAGCTAATTACTGTCAATTCAAAATTCTAAACTTAAGAGTATTTGAAAATGTGCGGAGAAAATTCTTGTATTAGAAACTGCTGTTTGAAAACCAGAATCGGTGTAGAATTCGACTAGTCGAGCCCTAGGTGAACGATCCACTCCTTTTAGAATGCCTGAATACTTCACGGCCTCTGAATGGTCGGCTCGAGGCGCTACTATCATCTGTGATGATTCAAAATGCGTTCGTCTCTTTGTTTCAGGTGATCGTTCTCAAGTAGGAAAGAGCAGTTGCTGTCTTGCTCTTCTCGCCATGCTTCTTGACCGTCTAGATTACGAGCCGCATCAAGTAGCCTACATTAAACCAGCTACTCAATGTGAGTCCGTGCAATTGGTTTCAAGATTCTGTGAGGAGCGTCGGGTTGAATGTGTCCCTGTAGGCCCAGTGGTATTTTACTCTGGATTCACTCGAGAGTATCTTGCTGGAAATACAAAGTCAGCTGATGAGATGGCTGATGAAGTTCGCATTGCGGTTGATGCACTGTGCATCGGTAAGCGAGTAGTGATTATCGATGGAGTAGGATATCCAGCAGTGGGATCCATCGTTGGGTTCTCCAACGCCGTCTCTGCCAAAGCAACTGGCGCTCCTGTCATGTAAGTACATCAATTTAATTCATCGAAAACAAGCCTCAATCAAATCAGAATTATATGCCCTAAAGGAGTAGGTAACGCGGTAGATAGCTACAACATGAACAAAACATGTAAGTTATTGTTTTCATATTCCTGCAATCTCGTCTCATTCGTATATTAGATTTTGAGGCCAATGGCGTTCAGGTTCTTGGAGCAATATTTAATCGTTTGCCTGTAGATGGCTTTTATTCTAGAGAAAATTGCGAGGAAGCTGTTTCTCAATATTTTTCGTTGTATGAGACGGAAACTCGTGCTTTTGGGTTCATTCCTGAAGTTCCGGAACTTGTCGATGCCTCTCCTCCACCGGTGGCAAATTCAAATCAGCTGGTTATCGAGCAACCTGCTACCTCTAGGCCATGGTCCACTGAAGACGACAAACGCATTGTTGCCCTAGTGAACGTATTTTCGAAATATTGTGATGTCCGTGCGATTATCCAAGCAGCATCATCAACTCGAGAGGCAGCAGTTCAGCCTGAAGTAGCTTCGAGGCGCACGAGTATAAAGCGGAAGATTCTCTCGAGAGACGAGATCGTACAGCAAGCTGTGAAGAAGGGGGCTGCGTCCGGGGCATGAGGAAAATCCGCTAGCTAAGTTGATACTGTGCTAGCGGGGTTGTACTATTATTTCCATTGTGAATTCTTTAATGATGGCAGTTGCGGCAATTGTCACGCAACGCATCTGCCTGAAATAGTATTCCAAAATTCGAACAAGCCTGTAATTAACACTGGTGTCTTGTTAATTAAATAT
>Ga0105053_10010994_pt1 | contig 11168 bp, 7 predicted proteins | sample BON01_FD_78093 | JGI IMG/M metagenome (GOLD analysis project Ga0105053, IMG submission 78093) | Freshwater microbial communities from Lake Bonney liftoff mats and glacier meltwater in Antarctica - BON-01 | ecosystem: Environmental > Aquatic > Freshwater > Ice > Glacier meltwater | place: Lake...
GTCCGCCTCACTCGCTGCCGTGAAAGCATCGTTCTCGTAGAAACGACTTACGATCCCCCGAATGCTCCTGAACTGCTGGTTCGCTCCCACAAACTCCTGAGGGTACTTCGCTTCAATGTCCAGTAGGTAGTAACCGAAGTTGTCCACTGCACTCACCACACCCTTCCCAGCAAAGATCTCCTCCGTAATCCCATTGCTGCTGCTAAAGTAGAATGTGGGCGGTCCACCAGCCAGCGTCGGCATGTGCCACCACCCCGCCTGGTCCGTCCTGTTCGCCATGATATCCAACCCCGCATACCCCGCCGTCGTACACTCGTTCACTGGAATGGCTGTCGGCATCTTGAGATCTGGGATTACCAACCCGTTGATTGTGACAGCACCCAAGTTAGCGTCAGACGCCAACAGTGTCGACGTGTCAAATCCCAGCATGTCATTCCAAAACCCTACCCCGTCACTGGCGCTTGAACTTGTTGGTGATGATTTCTTCGCCGTCAGCTGCGTGAAGAAGATACCCGAGTTCCGTCGGATGAGTACTGCGTCCCCGGTCCCCGCAGTCATCTTTTGCTTTGGCACGAACCCGACTGCCTCTGTCGCCACCGCCTGCTGTGGCGCTCCAAGATACGGCGAATGCAGGTATGACCAGAAGAACCGCTTCCGGTCAGTGTCATAGTCAAGCACCATCTGCGTCGCACCAATCAGCATCCCTCCATTCATGCCAGCATCCAGCGGGCTCTTTGTCTGAAACGCCGCTGACCGATCCTCCGCCACCCACAGTGTATTTGTGTATGGCGCTTTTGCTCGGTCATACTTGAGAAGGAACTGGCTGTCAAGCAGTTGACCCGGGGGTGGGTTGTCACGTTGCAGCTGACGGTTTATGACAGTAGTCAGGTCCAGAGGAGAATAGTTGCCCTGTGGTAGTCTAATCGGCATCCCCAGTACCTCGTTGTCCGTCGTGTATGTTGATACTTGAGCTGCTGCTGGGTTAGGCGGATTCGTCACGTCCCCTTGAAACTTCAAATCAAACTTGTAGTGCGCGCCGTTTGAGTCTTGGAAACCGTACGTAGCTCCCGTTGTCCCTCCCCAGTAGTTATGTGTCGGATTATTTGGTGGCCCTGGCTCGGTTGGACCATAGTTCTTGGTTTGAATGCTCGTGATGGTCACCGGACTATTTGTTGCGCCTACGATCTTCGTCTTGTCATAGATGATCTGGCTCACATCCGCCTGCGTTGAGTAGTCAACCTGGCCGTTGCTTTGATTCCAATCCAGGGTCGACAAGTCCACCGTGGTTGAGGTCAGGTCTCCAGACATGTTGTAGTACTGAATCGTGACCAGGAACTGAACGTACCACGTGTGCTCGCTTGGGTTGTTTCCCCCATAGATTGATGCAGGTGTGGTATTGAAGTTGTCGCCACCACTACCACCTTCTGCCGTGTTGTGAAACGTGAATCCTTGCAGGTAGTCGCCGGCCGCAGCCGTCTCCTTCATGAGCACGTATGTCTTTCCGTCCACGTATGCCGTTGCACCGGCACCCGTGTCAGCGTAGCCATTTGCTCCTCCATTGCTAATGTCCATCTGGTCCTCACGTGACAGCACGTAGTAGTAGCCACACTGGAAGTGCAAGTCCAGGTCATCCGAAATCACGATCTTTTCCTCTCCTGCCGCCTCGGTATCTAGGAACGCAGCCTTGACGCTAATCACATCCCCCTCATCCACTCGCACCGACTTTTGGAGTTGCACATGATACTCTGCGGGTGTTTGGTCATTCGGGGTATACCCGTCGCCCTGTCGCAGCTCAATGACCTCTACACTCATATCTAGCCTTACTAGACATAAGGTTCTCACCGTATCTCACGCTTCTTGTCGTTGTGCATCCGTCTTTTACGCCGTGTCGGCATTGACCACCAAATAGCCACCTTGCCCGTCCAGCACCAAGGCACGCGCCACACGACCGAACACATTGATGTTGAGCGCGGCCGCCTGGATCGGGTTGTTCAGTTTGAACTCGCGTCCGAGTGTTACCTGCAGGTCCTCCACGTAATCCTTGATTTCCACTGCAAACGGTGCTACCTGTCCCTGCGTGTCCTCAACAACAGCACCGTGACCGTTGCCGTTGAACACATCGCTCATCATCACCTGGAACGGCATGGTGCAAATGGAGCCGATGCTGTCAGTCAGCAGAGCCAGCGCCGCCATCTTTTTGTCTACCCCGCCCCGAGGCAGCTTGTTCTGCCCATTCACACGTACCTGAAAGCTAGCCGCCGGAACAGACAGCGAACCCAGTGAGCCAAATGGCTTGTTGGCACCACCACCCGTCTGCGGCACTGTCTGCGGCGTCAGCTTCACAACCAGATCCTCAACCCACGCACCGTCAAAGCCGTGCAGCTTCTGCGTGATGGACTGAGGTGATGTTGCAGCGGTCACGGCGTCCAGCTGCCACCGATCCTGAACCACGCCCGACCATCGGACACCCTGATACTTGCTCATCGCCGCCACCTTCGTGTCGCTGTCCTCTAGCTCATCAATCACCACAAGACCCCGAGTGCTAGTGACGTCAGTCTTCCCAGCCGTCGACACAAGGTCCGCCATCTGTGTAGTAGAGTTGAACTCGATGACCAGCTTGAGCTGGCGGAACACGTTGGTAGGGAGCACCGTTGAGTTCGCGAGAAAGGGAAACACACTCTTGAGCGAGATCCATGCCTTCTGTGCTGCGTCGGCGGTGGTGGCCACGCCGTTGCCTTGGTCCTGGGCTACAACGATGTCCTGGTCCTGACCAAAAGAGGCCTCGGTTGCATCCATCTCCCTCGACACGATGTACCCAATCTTGTTCTTGCTCAGCCACCGACCAACAGAGATTGCCCCGTCGTTCTGGACCTGCAGCTTCTGCACTGCACGCCACTGTGGGTAATCGTTGAGACTGTCAAGCGTGACACCCCCGTCCATCAGATGGATGGCACGGATAGGGCACTCGCTGCCCAAAATGCCATTCGCTGCTGTTGCGCCTGACGCTGACCACGCCCCCATGTCAAGCAGCCGCGCATCCGCAAAGTAGCAGGTGTCGGGTAGGAAACGGAACTCAGCGCGCTGGTTGGCCACGTCGTAGACCGGGACAATGATTTGCGTATTGTAAGCGATGCTATCCTTTGCATTCATGCTTGCCTAGACCAAGCACAAAAACAATGTTGAGCTTTCACGAGTTGTTCCCTCGCAACACAAAAGTGCGGCTGTGGAGGACCGTAGACGAAAAGAGTTGTACCACAAACACGCGTCTTTTCGCCAAAACTCTGGGGTGTGTTTGACGAGTGCCAATGGCTCAGGGTGGCCTCCTCAGATGGTCAGCATCGAAGAGAAGTAGAGATACACTGAGTACGGACTTGTGTTCGTCACTGCGCTGTTGATGGCGATGGACAGCTTCTGGCGTGAAAGGTCAATCGGTCCACCGAACGATAACCCAAGCCCAAACACCTGGTTGGAGAACACGTTGCCGAGCTTGGCAGCGTTCGTCCCGTCCCGTGAGTCTTGGAACGAGTCCAGATACCGCCCGAGCCACTGCACCTGGTCCGTCAGGCGATAGGTGATGTACTGGTTTGTGGCGTCGTTGAACATGTACTGAACCTCGCTAATCCCCGGCGGCCGCGCCAGCGCAAGAACGTTCGGTGCGTCTTTACCCCACTCCGATTTGGGGAGGAACGTGCATATGAACGAGTCACAGACCGCTGGCACCTTCATCTGGATGTTAGCCTGCGTCGATGCGATGTTATGCTTCATCGAAATATGCCGCTGCATCACAATCGGCTGATCAAACTTTGGTCCTTGGTCTGGCACTGACCGAAAGGTACATCGCAAATTACGCAGTACATAGGATACAGTTCCCCCCATGTCACGACCGAATAGCACGTCAGCTGCCCGCGCCAGGTTGATCGTCACTCGTACATCGCCCGACTTGCGGTAGGGCAGTACTTGCCCCTGACCTGCCTTGTTGAGCGAGCACAGGGGCTTGATGGAGAAATCTGGATTGATTCGATCGTCGGCGGCAGTGCCTGTCGAAATTGGCACATGCTCACCCATCAACACTTCCCGCGCGATCTCCATAGACGGTGTCTTGAGCTCACATACATTACCCGAGTTGAACATGTCAGTCTGCGACTGAGTCGCGGTGGTGATCGCCTTGACCAGCCGGGGATAGTCTGGGACTGTCTCTACCATAGTGCCACCGATGTCCGTGCTGATTTGCTGAATGACGGCATGCGCCCCTGTGAAAGTATCCATGTACACCAGCGAATCGGTTGATGCTCCAGTCAACCCGAACAGCTCGCCAGCAACAGTCACCTCTAGTTCAGCCTCCAGTCGAACCGAGCCTAGCTCGAGTGAACGTCCCTCGTAGGAGAGGATGAAGTCACACTGGTCAGACGATGTGTACGTAGTCTTGAGGTTCTGTGGGTCAGCGGAGTGGTACAGAATGCGAGGCGCAGCCATCTTACCCTTGCGAATAGATTACTTAACCACGGGTTATGGACGCCTTTTGCCCTAGAGCTCGATCTGGCGTGGTCTCCTTTTGAACAAAACGATTTGGTTCACATCGCCTGCCGACAGATCCACGTTCACCTGGAGCTGCTTCTCTCGCAGCGTTCTCGGCATCTTGCATCCAGCGTACACCTGCTTGTTGCTCGATAGGATTGAATCTACAGTCACACGGCCTGCTCCGTCACCTCCCGGCACGGTTAGAATGTTAGTTGCGGCATACCCTTGACCCGGATCCAACACAGTGATCCCCGTGATCGCACCGGCGCCGCTCACGGACTGGATGTAGATTACACAACCCGAACCAGCGCCTCCTGTCAGCGCTACGATTGTCTTTGCGGCGTAGGTCGTTCCAGCAGTCGAGATGGTAGTCCCATTGGCGCCACCAGCCTTTGCGTACGTGGACGGGTAATTCCGCGCAGTGCAGTCTCCCGCGTTCTGCTGAAGATCACGCACATTGTAACCCATGGTCTGGATCAGCGCGGAGAGACGATCGTAGTACAGAGGGCTGTCAATCGCCACGTCGCGGTCCGTCACATCTACCTCGTTGATCCGCAGGCGGTAAGAGTCAATGTCCGTGTTGGTAGAGAAGATCCCAGCCACATCTGGAAACGTGATCAAGCATGCATCAGCGTCGGGCTCGCACGGGTACTGCCGCTGGAAGGATGTTGCATTTGGCACTCCCTGATCCTGCTGCGTAGACCATGTGGTGTAGTTAAGTTTCAGCTTCTCATTCACTGGTGGTGGGTTCCCCAATCGCTTCACTGTTAGCTCAACACGGTTGAACGCGAGCGACACAGAGGCTGGCTGAACGATCTTGGTACACACGACACCCGTGTATTTGTTTCCATTCGCCATCGTCGAGAGAGCTGGTGCGACAGTCAGCGTCACTTGCGAAGTGGTCTTGTCGTAGGTGATGCCAGTTATCACAGTCTCGACATTGGCCACTGCTGGTGCACCGCCGTCCTCTGTTGCCGACACAGCAATCTTGCAGCCCACGTAGTACGGGTACTGCGTCTCGGACACCATACCACGCAGATCAGTGCCTGCGGTGCGCTTGTTGTTGATGACCAGCGTTGTCCAGTTGTATGCACCGAGCGGGTCTGCGATATCCTCGAATGTCTTCGCATCGCTCGTGATCGCCTCGGGGATGGTCTGGTAGCCACGGACGAGACCACCAGTACCTGCCGCATCTGGAGCGTTGAGCTCAAGACGGATATGCGTCTGCCCAAGCCGTCGGCCATCGTACAGGCGGATGTTGCCAGCATCCATAATGTCGCCAAGCCGGATCTGGATAGGCGTCTCCTTCTGCGACGACAGCGTAGTGCCCTGCTTGTTGATGTCCTGGAATATGGAATAATGCAGCTGGCCCTTCGGCTCAACAAGTGTGTTCGCATCAAGGTATGCATTGGACGCGTCTTGTCGCTGCGACTTGCCTAGCGATGACGTGGCGGCGTGCAGAATGTCCTGCCTGCGGATATTTTCGAGCTGACCGCGAGCCTGGCATGACATAGAGCAGTTCTTCACAAGCAACGCGTTCTGGATGTGATTTGTGGTGCCGTTCAGCTTGAGGGCAGTGGAGTACACCCCCGTGCCCCGCGCTGCATTGGTTTCGGTGGTGGTCATCGAGGCATAGACCGATACAAATGAGTCGTGAAGGTCGTACACCCCGTCGCCGGGTAGGTAGATGTCAACGACGGATTGACTTTCGTTGAATGGCCCCGCCTGAGTGGCTTGCAGACGGATGAACTGGTCGTTACTCATCTCTCTTGCTATTGACCTGCGATAAGATTCACGGGACTTTGCGCTTCGGGGAGGTTGGGCTGGCGATTTCAGACGCCCTCTTATAGCGTCTGACAGTATGGCGCAGATGGGCATGAGGGCGCCATCCAATAAATCCGAGTATCAAACATACGCTCCAAGTCAATTACAATCCGAATTCTGAGGATGGATTCAACGGCGTGCGCAGCACGGGTGCTGGTGCCTTCTTCTCAAACGATTGTCCCCCGAACAATGTTCCCAGACCCAACGCTAGCGAGAGCACATCGCCCACGACATCTTCAGGCCCTCCTAGCTCGGCGTCCGTCTCCGCGAACTCGGCTGCTGACTTGCCCAGATTCTTACCGATGTTTTCCGCTTCATCGTCACCTCCACCATCAGCCCCTGACTTTGGCGTCACACGCACATTTCCAGCGTCAGCATCTTGTGTAGCACCATCTTGTGTCGCACCATCTTGTGTCGCGCCAGATGGCACTCGCGAGTCAGAGTTGCCCAGCCCATTGTTATTCCCAATTTCACCTAGCGCACGCTGCATGTCGAGCTGCTCGCCAGTTCCTGCGGCCGATGGCTGCGGAGCCGATTCAGGCAGTGATGATGCGATGCCATTATTCATTGGATCTTCAAAATCTTCATCATCATCTGCGTGCCAAATGCGCCAGCGGCCTTTTTTTGTTGACGATATTCCCTCATCCTCGGGCGATATGCCTTTGAAAATGCTCTCATCCTTCATTTCACGGTTCTCATCCAGCAAGTTACGTGCCTGAGACTGCTGAGGGGTACCTCGGGCAGCCGCACGTGACAAGTACTTGGCTTTGACTTTCTCGAACGTATCACGTCCGTCGGCAATCGCACGCTCACGGTCATCTGCGGTCAATACTGGCTCGCCTGAGCGAAACGCCTGTGTGCGTCCCTCAGGATCAAAGCGACCAAATCGTTCATCATCTGGGCCTAAGAAGTTTCGGTGCAGTGCATCACCCTCACCTTTGATGTTCACCTCCGTAGGCCACTTCGGGTTTCCCTGAATCAGCGCCCGGCGCTCTAGCTGCTCGCCAACCCCAGACATTCCGTCTTGGACGCTTGTCAGTCCCTGCTGCAGCTTCTCGCCAGCGACTGACATTTTGTTCCCAACGGCTGTTAATCCCTTCTTGACAACGCCTCGTGCAGCAGCACGCACGTCCACGCGACCTTCAGCCAGCGCATCTGCCGTTTCATTGCTTACCCCCACACTCTTCGCTAGCATGCGAAGTCCAGGGCGTATGGCGTCCTGGCGCAGACCCTCAATCCCCGTCAGTGCTAGTGGGCCAGCTACTGTACCAGTCCCAGCTAGAAGCTTGTTGTTAAAATCATTCCGATCGTTCGTCTCCTTGCGGTACTTGTCGGGATTGTCGATCGTCCCTAGCGAGCTCAGGTACTCGCTGAGCGCCTGGTTGGACTGGTTGTTGTCTGCCCGCGAAAACAGGCTCTCCTCCATTGCTTGTCCAAGACGGCTAAAAAACTTATCACCTCAATGTGTAGCAAACAGTGATGCCTAAGATCTGGCGCATGAAGGACCTCACGGACGAATTCACCGTCAAGAAGCAACCGCTCTTTGATCTCCCGATGCGGCTGTTGATTTGCGGCAGTACTGGCTCTGGCAAGACCTCGGTGCTTGGCAACCTCTTGCTCCGACCCGACATGTACAAGGGTGACTGGAAGCCTGAAAACATCTACATTGTGTCAGGGACCCTGAAAAGTGACTCCAAGCTGAAGACCATCGTTGAGCAGTTAGACGTGCCCCAGAGCAATCTCTTCGGCAAGTACGAGGATCCGCTCATGGACGCCATCTTTGAGATGATTGAGGACAACTACAACGAGGCCATTGCGGACAATAAGAGGCCCGAGCACTCGCTCATCGTCCTGGACGACGTCAGCTACACAGGCCGCCTCGCCGCCGTCAACAAGCAAGACGATCCCCTCCTACGCGTCCTTATGCTGGGTAGGAAACTAATGTGCTCAGTCATATGCACGTCACAAAAATATTCACAGCTCGCCACGAGCGCTCGCGAGAATGCTAGTGCCATGATGCTTGCCACGTGTACTAACAAGCAGTTGAATTTGATCGAGAACGACGTCAACTACCTCAAGACTAAGAAAGATTTTCACGACCTGTTCCGCCGCCAGACCAAGGAGCCGCACGACTACTTCATCGTTGACTACGCTCACCCCGCGCTCTACAAGGACCATAACTTCAGCCCCCTTCCGGACCTGCCGCGCGCTCAAAAGTAGCCCGCTGCCGTGAGCGTCACGTGTGTCATTGTTGCCATGCCATCATTGTTAAAAAACTTAAATCTGTAGTACCGACACCCGCGCGACGCAGAACCGAACTTGCCCTCCACGTTGATCACCTCCACCTGCTTCGTCCCAGCGTATGTGAAAGTACCTGCCCCATCACCATACCAGGTCACGTTGTCTGGGGACACCTCAAGCTGCAGATTCCAATTGAATATGCCTACGGACAGGTTCAGAAATAGTGAAATATCGCTGATGAGGTGTGAGTCCTCACCGAGATCAAACACCGCCGACGTTACGTTTGCCCCATCCGCCACCATCTCCGCGCTGAACAGCGCCTCGGTTGAGTACGTGTACTGGTCCGTGACCACGAGCGTGCCGTTCACTGAAGCGCGAATGGATGCCGCAGTTGTGTTGATACTCGTGACGGCGTTAAGGATGTCAGCCTGGGCAACCTTGCTGCTGTGACCGCGGATGTACGAACTCGATGGCATTGCTAATGCCAAGGACAATATCTCTGTCATTTGCATGCCGCACACCTGCTCAACTGGCGAACACATGTGTCTGTGTGCACAGAACCAAGCCATCGCCGCGCTCACGAAGCCTCCGCCCAAGCCCAAGAAAAAGTCGCTCCAGCAACTGTTTGCTGGTGTGCCGAAACAAGCCACCAAAAAGGTCTCCCGTTAGATGAAGCAATGAGGCTCGTGCGTGTCAGCACTCAGGACAAGGACAGCCGCTTTGACGGACTACTCAATGCGGATCTCAGCGTCAATGAGGGCGCCAGCGTAGCGCTCAAGACCTTGGTCCTTGAGCAGCAGGACAGCCGCATACAGATCACTCCAGCCAACAACCAGATCCAATACGATCACGGAGCAACGTCCTACACCGCTACTCTAACCAACGGTGACTACAGTTCTAACGACAGCAACGACCTGCTGGTTGATATCAGCAATCAGCTGAACGGCACTGCCAACTACGTCCTCCCTGGCGTGGGCCAGGACAACAAGATCATCGGGATGGAATACCGAGGGGCTCTTGACACGGCGCACAAGGTACAGATCCAGGCGCGCAAGGGCTTTGTCGGCGAGATGCCAAACGCATGGGAGTCCGAGAACACCATCACTATGACCAACCCAGGACCTCCCGCATCCATCTGGTATGGTGCACCGGCTGCCGTTGCTGACGGCGAGGGTCGTTGCATGTCGCTCTGGCAGCGGATGCCCAACGGCAATGCCATGTTTGAAGCGCTCATCTACGAGGCAAAGTACAATCTAACAACTACACGGACGACAGCGCAGCGTAATGGTATATGGCTTTGTGCCACCACGGAAGACCTAAGCAAGGTCCCGGTGGACGACCTGGCGGCCGCAATCTTCACGAGTGCCGGCCGAGACAAGTACTGCCAGTGGGGCGTCGGTGTCCAGATCTTGGACGACCCCGCCCCGGGTGTTGGCGGCGACAAGCGGGTGCGCTACTTGTCCATTGAAGGCGGTGCCGCTAGTCTGATCGCCGACAGCGCCTCCACGGTCCTGACCCAGGACATCACCAATCCACGCATCCGACTTCAACGCTCCGCCAACAAAATGTACGCCTGCTACTATGACAAGGACGCCAACGACAGTGTAGAGCTGGCCAACAGCGTCAAGGGTCTTGACCTCTGGCAGTTTGCGATCCTCTGGGACGACGACAACTACATCCAGATCGCCCAGGTCCAGTTTTCAAGCTCACCGTTCTCCACCGACATGGTCGCTCAGCAGTTGCAGCAGGCGCACGTTGACCACGACGTTGCTGGCAAGGTGTCCAGTGAATATGACCAACCACAAGGGTGGAGTAGTGCTGTCAATCTCTACGGTCCAGATTACGCTCCAACCGCTAATGTGCTAGCGTTCCAAAGCCTCACTCTGGCGCAGTACCTCGGGTTCAATCAGGTGCGCATCCCGATCAACGGCGCATACACTAACATCAACTTCGTAGCCACTGCTGGCCAGCGCTTTGGCCCCAGGGTCACTGCCGACAGCATTATCGTGCTAAGCGATACGTGGGACCTGGACAGTTACGACACCTACTACGACAACAACCAGGCCGGGCTTGGGCAGCGCCGCAGCATTCTTGATGTCGTACCAGTTGATCGTGCTAACGATGGACGGGTGACGTACGAGCCCAATACGCTTCAGTTCATCGCGATCCGCAACCTCCAAGCCGAATGGGTGCGCAACTTTCGCTTTCGTCTCGTCGATGGTCAATACACACCCATCTCACTCTACGGACAAGCAAGCCTTGTGATCCTTATCAAGGAGCGCGGCGAGTGATCGCACAACAAATATGATGTGTAAGAGTAGAGCATGCAGAAGCCAGAGAGCGAGGTGTTTGATGTACCGGGTGCAAATGTAGAGGTGACCCCAGAGAGTCCTTCTACCGATGCGCACAAGGCAAAGGCAAAGAAGGAAATCACAGTGGAGCGCAAGCAGCAACTGCTAGAGCAATTGAAGCGCGGCAGAGAGACAGCAGCCGCCAATCGTGCTACCAAGAAGGTGGCCAAAAGCAAGCCCTCGCAGGAGGCACACGGCGCACCCGCGCCAGCCGAGCCACCGACCCAGAAACCA
>Ga0105053_10010996_pt1 | contig 11167 bp, 14 predicted proteins | sample BON01_FD_78093 | JGI IMG/M metagenome (GOLD analysis project Ga0105053, IMG submission 78093) | Freshwater microbial communities from Lake Bonney liftoff mats and glacier meltwater in Antarctica - BON-01 | ecosystem: Environmental > Aquatic > Freshwater > Ice > Glacier meltwater | place: Lake...
GATCACTAAGAAGTTTTTTATAGTTGCTGTTGCGTTGGTATTATCGGCATGCGCAGGCGTTACGCAACCGATAAAATTCGAAGGAAGCAATCTCGTCACGAAGGACTTCTATCTCGAGAATAAAGCAAAAAATGGTGTTGTCTTATTAGATGTGAATTGGGGTCGCAGGTGGGGCTGTGGTGGTCATGAAAACGCCCAACTCATAAGTTTGGCTTTTGACAAACTCCCAATGAGCACAATTGACAACGAAGCCACACCATCCCTCGTTTTGCATAGCCCTTCTCGACTAATGGTAGCTCCAGTATTTTTAAATTATGCATATTCTCTTGAACCGGGAGAGTATGCGATCAGCGCTATCAGTATTAAGGTTGCCGACTCTATTTCTAAAGTAGGTTTTCTAACCGCGCAGAGAGACAAATTATACTCTGGTGGCAGGCCCGTTGGCGGCACTTTTGTGGTCAAGCCAGGCGAGGCAGTGTTTATTGGCAATTTCTATCTAGACTGCTTACATGGCCCAATACTCTGGCGCTACCACTCCGATGGCAAAGAAGCATTTGATGATCAAGTCAAGGAGTACGAAAATCGCTTTCCATTCATAGAGCTAAATGATGTGAAGTTTCGTCTATTTAAAACAAAAGAATTTGGTCATGACTATGAGCTAGTGCCATGAATAAGCCCCCAGTCATAACAAAACAAGCAACCGGACGGTTTCACCGCCGGTTCTTTTGGCGTTATGTGCCTCCCACTTCCACAACGGAGTAATTAGCCTTGAGACCCCTAGGCTTCCTTAAAGCAGACAAGTTGGTAGTTCTGCTCAACTGGGTCGGAATTCCGGTGTCCGCACTATACATCGTTTGCATGTTCGCGGCACCATGGTTTCAGGGAAACTGGAGCTGGGTTTACGTTCAGAGCGTATGGGATCGTTGGCAGAGCGTAAACGTTGGGATGTTGGCTTTTGTGTCGAGCCTTATCGCATTCAATATTGCTAAGTTCAATGCGGAAAAGCAGCGCGAGCGCGAGTTCGCTGCATCGAAGGCATTTCTCCCAGCTGCGCTGAGTGAACTCGTCACCTATTTCAAGGAATCAGCCGCAGTATTTGAGCTTGGGTGGGAAGCTCAAGCTGGAATCCGGCCGGGTTTTGCAAGCCCTACGCTGTTGCAGGGCTACAGGGACGTATTTATTAAATGCATTCAGCATGCTGAACCGGAGGTGGGCGAATATCTGTCCCGAATACTTATGCAAATGCAGATTCATGATGCACGTCTTCGGGAATATATACGCAAAGAAAATGATGAGAGTCAATTTGCGCCTCAAAAGCACAATCTGATCACCTACTTTTATCGGGTCGCTGAGCTACAGGCGCTGGTCGGCAAGCTATTCAACTTCGCAAGAGGCCTGGAACCATTCGACTCAAATGATCTCGAGTGGGAAGATTTCAGAAATGCATTTTTAAATCTAAATGTGTGGGCTGAAAATATTGAAATGGATAACGTCGGCACCTTGGCCGAGTTTACTAAGAGGGCTATTGCGAGAAATGCCAGCCAAGGCACATAACAAATCGTTGCAGCGGAAATTTGACCCGCCAACCATTTTTGCTAACGCAAAAAAAGGCGTCGCCTCAAATGCCGCTGAACTCAGGCGTTAGGCGTCAGAATTCCTACCATATGTTCATCGCACTTGCTCACGTGGCCGGAACTGTTGTCGCCTTGACGGCGTTCGGTTTCCTGCTGATTTGGCTTGGCCAGTGGGAGGCGGAACGCAATCAGAAGCGCGTACTTCAAGAGATCGCGACCAAGCTCGCACTACCCATCTCGGCGCTCGAGAAAGAAGACCACCTTCCAAAGCTAATCAATGTGTTCTTCGAGCGATACAGCAATGAACTTCTGCGCAATCGCCTTTCCGATCTGTGCGGAGTTCTCCGCACACTGTGGGGTTGGGTGGGAGCACTCCTTCAGTACGGAACCGTTGGATATGTGCTTTGGGCAATCTTCTCTGAAGGGCCAGAAATCGGGCCAATCGCATGGTTCGCAGTTGGCATCGCAGTCTTTTTCTGGATTACAAGCGTGCTCTTCTCCTTCGTTTGCTACGTCATCACGGGCCGCTTTCCGGGTGAAGCACGTGCTTCAAGGAACGCCTTGTCCAAGCAAGCCAGTCTCCCAAAGTAGGTACTGCAGTCGCTCATGCTTTCCCCCAGCCGGCACACTGACGCCCAACCCCTCGTTCAAGCGGAGCGCCAACGGCAGGCCACCAAGCCCGGTCTGGCGGTACGCGGTACATTTTCATCAGCCCGGGCTTGGCGTCCTGCCGTCGTCGCCCGCTTAACTCGAACGTTAGAGCGCCAGTATATGACCCTAGATGATCTGAAAATTGTTGCGGAAGATCTTGAGTATCTTTCCGAATGGGGAGGAGAAATTTCCGAGCGTGAAATTCGTCACGGGAGTGCTGTATTGCGTAGATTGCTAGTAGAAGATGTTTATGGCACAGCATGGAGAGCAATTGGAAAGCTTAAGCAGCCCAAACTTATCGCTGTTTCATTGGATACGCTAGCCACTCCAAATGACTTAACCAAAATAGAATTTGCTCTGGCAGCAGGCGCCGAATTCCGCGGTATATATATGGCATGTATGCTGATGAATAAAGGCCATGAGCCAATAGGTGAACTTGGTCCGCCTCTTCGAGAAGACGGCTATCCTGGAGATCACGAATTTACTCTTAGTGAGTATCTTGCTTCCATTTCCGGGGTAGTTGGAGGAAAAACGTTCAACCGTCGTGAAGTCATAAAGTACATCGCGAATGTCAAAGGTGGTGTGCACTTAAGCGCGAAGGAACGGAAGGTTGAGGAGAAGTTGATAGCGCGCTTGGGGAAAATCGAGAAGATGATGATAATTAATACAACTGATGGACTGTTTGTAGAGTTGGTGGCGATTGGCCAAGCGCTGGGCAGGTCGGACGATGCTCGTTCATTTGTAGACCATGTCAAAAAAATGCTCTAACAATGCCAAGCACAGCGACAGCTTTTACGTTGCGGCTTCGCCTTCACTTGAAAGCCGCGCGTGTCGGCGGCGTTTTGCCCCATCAGGAGAAGCTCTCATGCGACACACAATCGTTGGCGCAATACTGATCTGCCTCACGCTCAAGAGATAATTGGGGTCAGATTCCAATTAATTCCACATGTACTGTCGCCATGGACATCGGCCACGGTGGAGACCAAGCCTTCATTCAGGCAAAGAACCAAGCTGTAGAGGGTGAAGAAGAGCACGCGGCAGCTTAAGCACCGGGTGTGATCGAAGATGGCCTGGGCCTGCTCAATGCTGACGATGTCGGGCAGGCGGCTGGTCTTGGGTGGGCGGATGAAGCCGGGCATCTGCCAGGGCTGACCCAACACGTGCAGGGTGAAGAATTTGAGGCCGTACAGATCGAGCTTGACGCCGCTCCAGGAGTGCTGGGCCTTCATCTGGGTGAAGTAGTCGGCGAGCTGCGCCGGGCCGAGGGCACTGACTTCAAAGTCAAAGTGCGCACCGATGCGGCGCATGGCGCGCGCATAAGCATCGATCGTCGTGGGCTGCAGGCCTTTGAGTTGGAGGTGCTGCAGGTGGGATCGGTACAGTCCGGCGAAGGGCTCGGGGAAATCGGCGGGACTGACGCCGCTTGGGTGGGTAAACATGGGCAAACCCCTCGCAGGTTGAAGGCTCGCATCCCCTACCATCAGGGCATGCGCCAACACCTTACGGAATCGCTGCGGTTGTTGCAGTTTTTTCTCCGCGTAGCGGCTTCGTCCAACCCGGCAGTCAACCTCGCTCCCTTCGGTCGATGGACGCTGCTCGATAAAGCCGCGCAGCGCCGGTAACCTCTTCGTTAAAGCCTGCTTGCCACAGTGCTACTATTTTTTATGAACAACGAAACAATCCGTCGAGAAGCACTGTCGCTTCCTGTTCAGGAGCGAGCAGAGCTTGCTGAGCAACTGTTGTCAAGTCTCGATGCGTTGTCCGAGGCTGAGATTGCCCAGCTCTGGTTGCAGGAAGCTGCGCGTCGCGCCGAAGAACTGGACCAGGGTTCTGCGAAGCGTGTTTCGGCTGACGAGGTACGTCGGCAAGCCCAAGCATTGCTGAAGTGAGTTACTTTTTCAGTGAGGCGGCGCGGGTCGAGCATCTTGAGCACGTCGCCTTCTACGAAGAGCAGCGTCCTGGCTTGGGCGCTCGGTATCTCGCTGCGTTCGAGGCGGCGATGACCGAGGTTTGCGCGCATCCGGACAGGTTTCGTGTCGAACTTGCTCCCGGTATCCGACGGTATCGAGTGCCAGGCTTTCCCTACAACGTTCTTTATCGGCAGTCAGGCACGGAGATCGAGGTGCTTGTGGTGGCTTCTCATCGGCGGCGGTCCAGGCTACTGGTTGGGCCGGCTTTAACTGGTCATTCCATCGGATGGCTGCGCCAACCGCTGAATTCCGACGTTAGGCGTCACAAACACGACTTTCTCTCCACGTATGCCCACAGAATTACCTTCGTTGCCCACGCAAGTAGACCTTGAACTTGCACTGGCTTACTACGCAGTACTGGTAGAAGTGGCGCGTTGTTCCCAAACCATTACATACGGCTCACTTGTGGAACGAGCCAAGATGGCCTTTCCGGAAAACGCGACAGTTCAGAACGCTATCCCGGTCTCGGTCGGCAGGCGCTTGGACTTCGTTCGCGCCTTCACCAATCAACGTCAATTGCCGGATCTGTCCTCGTTGGTCGTCAACAGATCAACTGGAGAGTGCGGTGTCGGCTTCACCCGCAGCTTTAACCCAGATGAAGCGAGAGCGCAAGTTTTCGCATACGACTGGCGAAGCGTCGAGACTGAATTCACCGGCGAAGTCGCTGCCGCCAAGGAGCGACGCAAGCCGAAGAAGAAGATTACCGAAGACGAAGCATCAATGCTCATGTACAAATACTTTTCCGAAAACAAGGCTGCGCTTGATCCGGCAATCAAGAACTTCCGCCGTCAAATCATCAACCTAATTATGTCGGGGGCAGAGCCGAAGAATGCCTTCGCACAGGTACTCACGCAGTGACGCCCAACCCTTCGGTCAAGCAGAGCGCCAACGGCGTGTCACGCCCGCTTATCGATCCGGCCCTGTGAAGTCATCGGTGATTTCAACACCTACCGCCCGTGGTGAAAGCTCAATTTCTTCAAACTTCAGCGGGCCGGAGCAATAGCTCAAACTTTAGGCCTCACAATCCAACACCTAGAACCGCATGCCCTCATCAAAGTCTGCCCCAAGACCGAAGAAGTATGAGCCACTAAAGCTTGTCGAAATGTTCCGACTGGCGGCAGAACTTCGCGCGCGCATGTTGACGGGTGGCTTCACTGATAACGGTGGAGCTATCCATAGCGCCGAGCGGATACTCAACATCCTTGGTCTTAAGCTTTGCTATCCAGAACTTTCACACATCAATAATCTACGAAACTTGCCGCAAGCGCCGTTCTCTGAAGAGGCGCATCTTGCCCATCAGGCCGGCCAGAAGGTTTTGATTGAACACGTATGCCCTCACAGGGCTCTAACACGGATGGCGATTGCCAAGATCGAATCCGAAGTAAGCGATTCTGAGTTTCTCAACTTTGTACGAAGTCATTTCCAGCTTGCACTTCTCACCGAAGCCGAGACGATTCGCCTGAATGCCTTGAATCGATCAAGATTCGATCCAAATCGCCTCACCAGAGCCGGAATCCGTCTTGTCGCCAGAATTGAATCCGTAACCAAATGAAGGCAACTGCCCCCTCTCCCTAAGTACGGCCTAACGAGTAAGGATAGATCGCGCGCAGCCATGATCTGATCCGTTTGTTGGACAAGCCCGGTTCAGGAAGAAAGAAAAGGGGAGTTGCGCCGCTGTAGATTGATCCGTGGGATCGGGCGGCGGCGGGCAGATGGCGGCGGTCTGCCCAAGGATTGGCCGCGCGCGATGGCTGTCATTGGTTGGGTTTCAGGCCAGCCGATAGCCCAAAGTGCTGCTCAAAGCACGAGCCGATCCGCCCGGCTGGGCTGAATGGGCTCAGGCCGGGTTGATGGGGTCGGGTGCCAGCCGGTTCAGTGCTTTGTCACCTCCACCGGAACACGCTTGTCGGGCGGTTCGGTTTGTGGCGCGGTGCAAGGCGGCACCGCATCGGGCTTGATGCGCTGCCTCACAACCACCATTGGCCCGCCACAGACGCAGCGCCAGATGGAGCGCTGCACGGGAATGTCCACTGGCGCCTGGGCGGACGATGGCCGCAAGTGCAGCTGTTGCAGTCGTTGCAGCAAGGGCAAGGCGCGGCGGCTGTTGTGGTGCAGAAAGCCGAAGTTTCTGGCGCGCTGCAAGCCTTTGGGCAAGACGTGCTGCAGCAGCGGCCGCAGGAAGCCCAACCCTTCAATCGAGAGGAAAAACACCGGCGAGCCGGTGTTTGTCCTCTCATCTCAAACCTTAGGCACCAGAAAACGCAACCGTTTCGCTCGGTACTGAGATCCGGTACCCTACAGCGCATGAAGCGCGCCCATCAGCGAACACTCGAAGCAGTTTTCGTGCACCCAACGAGCGCGAACATCGCTTGGAAAGAAATCAAAGCCCTCTTCACCCGCCTTGGTGCCGAAGTCAGTGAACACCAGGGAAGTCGAGTTTCCATTTTTCTTTTCAATGAAGTACGCGTCTTCCACAGACCGCACCCCTCGCCGAAGGCTGACAAGGGCGCTGTGGTTCCGGTCAAGAAGCGGCTAGAACAGCATGGAGTGAAGCGATGAACGTGATGACGGTCGACGGCTACAACGCAAAGATCGAATACGACCCTGAGATTGACATGCTCAGAGGGGAGATTCTTGGCCTGACAGGCGGAGCAGACTTCTATGCGAAGAATCCCAAGGAACTCCGGTCAGAGTTCAAGAGTTCATTGGATGTGTTTCTTGCGGTTTGCAAAGAGAAAGGCATCGACCCGAGGCGCAGCTACTCCGGGAAGTTCAATCTTCGGATTTCGCCAGAGCTTCATGAGAAGCTCGCCATCGCCGCGCAGGCCGAAGGGAAAAGCATCAACACGCTGGCCCAGGAAGCCCTTGCGCAGCGCGTCGCGGTCTGATGCAACATTCCTCACCCAAGCGTAGCGCGAACGGCCCATCGGCACGCGGGCTCGCTTCGTTCTGGCCCAGTGCCGCCCTGGCGCTGTTGCCTGCTTCGGTTCAACGGTAGGCCCCGCTGTTCACCCATGGCGCGCTCTTCTGCAACACATCAAACCCTGGGGCTTGCCGGCTGGCTCTTGGCGAGCTTTATCGCGGGTGCAATCGGTGGACTCGCCTCAACCACCGATGCGAGCTTCTATGGGCAGCTGCTGCAGCCAGCTTGGGCACCACCCGCGTGGCTGTTTGGGCCGGTCTGGTCGGTGCTCTTCGTGCTCATGGGCATTTCCGCCTGGTTGGTCTGGCGGCAATACGGCTTTCGCGGTGCCGGTGTCGCGCTGAAGCTCTTCGCAGCCCAGCTGCTGGCCAACGCGCTGTGGCCATGGTTGTTCTTTGCTTGGCAGCAAGGCGCTGTTGCCTTCATAGAGATCTGTCTTCTCTGGCTGCTTATCGCTGCCACCATGGTCGCGTTCTGGCGGCTCCACCGGGTTGCGGCACTCTTGCTGGTCCCTTACCTCGCTTGGGTCAGCTTCGCCGCCGCGCTGAATTTCGCCTTGTTGCGGCTCAATCCGGTGGCGCTTGGGTGAGCTCAGCGCGCGTGAGGCCTGGCCCTTCGCTCAGGCGGAGCGGCACCGGCACCAGCGGGCTCGTCAGACACCCCGGCCTCTGGCGCGCTTAGGATCACCCCCTTCTTCAACCAACCTCTTCTTCACCGCCATGCTGAACCATGTGATGCTCGGATCGAATGACATTGAGCGCTCGAAGCGCTTTTACGACGCTGTCTTGGGCGTGCTGGGCGCGGGCGAGCCGATCCGAAATGTGGCGGCCACCGGCCACATACGCCTCTTCTACCGCCATGAGGGAAGTACTTTCGGGCTGACCCAGCCGATTGACGACCAGCCAGCAACCGCTGCCAACGGCGCGACGATCGGCTTTCTGTGCAATTCAGACGCACAGGCCAAAGCGTTTCACGATACCGCTGTCGCCCATGGCGGCCAGTCGATCGAGCAGCCACCAGGGCTGCGTGCGGGCAGCATGGGTGCCATGCACCTTGCCTATGTCAGAGACCCTGACGGACACAAGCTGTGTGCCATTTGTCGGGTCAAGTAACAGCGCCACCTCGGGTGGTTTCGGCGTGAATGCCATTGACGCCCAACCGCCCGCTCGCGCCGAGCCCCAAGGGCAGGCCAACAAGCGCTTCAGCGCAACCCCGCCTTGCGCCGGCGGTAGCTGAATTGCCACAGGGTCAGGGTCAGGGTCAGGCCCAGGCTTTGGGCGGCGCGGGTTTGGTTGCCTTGGTGCCGCAGCGGCGCGTCGTGCAGGGCCTTAGCGCTGTGCGACTGGGCGCTTGGGCAGCCGCAAACACTGCCAGCTGGGGTGCTGCGGTGGTGGGGCGGCGGTGTGGGCCAGAGGCAGCGCCAACAGACCGGATGCCAAGGGCAAGCTGGGCAGGCGGATCGGGACCACGTTCAGGCGGCAACACAGACCTTGCCGGTAGTGATCATGCTGCACCTCGTGCGCGCGCTGGCGGTTGAAGGCAGCGTCCAGGCGCACGTCGGTGTTGGATCTCGCGCGTGCCGCCACAGCGCATTTGCATGCGCACCGCGTGGCCAACACAGCGTCTGGCGCGGGGTGAGCGGCCGCGAAGCCGCAGGGCCAGGCAAAAACTTCGGTGCGGGAACCACGCTGTCCAGACGCGCCTGCCAGCACCGGGCATGCCCGCTCCAGCTTGCCAACAAGCGCTCGGGCACGCCATGGGTCTGGGCCCATGTTTTGGCCTTGTGGCCAGAGGCCCGAGACGCTACCACCACATTCAGGCAGCGTTGCATTTGTTCTTGCTCCATCGCCGTCTCTTGCTGTGGGTTGGTTGCAGTGAGACGAGGATTCGCAGCTTCAAGCGGGTGCAAGAAGGTGGGTTTGCGGCGCTTTCTCGCATCAGCATTGGCACGAAAGCGCCACCCAAAAGCGGGTTCCGGCATGGCCATTGCCTTTGAGTCGACTAACTCGCAAGACCCTCTCAAAGGTATGCTGATCAGACACGCCCCCCTAACCGGGTTCAAAGTCCAAGCATGAGGAACATCGCATGAGCAAAAGCAAACCCGCCATCAATTTCGACATCGCTGTGATCGGCGCCGGTCAGGCAGGGCCGAGTCTGGCCATGACGCTGGCAGGCCAGGGCAAGAAAGTGGCCCTGATCGAAGCAGGACTGCTGGGCGGCTGTTGCGTCAATTACGGTTGCACGCCGACCAAAACCCTGCGCAAAAGCGCGCGCATTGCGCACCTGGTGCGGCGTGCCGGCGACTTTGGCATTCAGGCCGGTGAGATCCACATCGACTTCGCGGGAGCGATGGAGCGGATGCAGCACCGGGTTGACACCTCGCGCGCGGGGTTGGAAAAGGCAATCGCCGCACAGGAAGGCTTGTCCTTGCTGCGGGGCGTGGGGGCCTTCGTGGGCCGAGACGGCGACCAGTTTGAGTTGACCGCTGGTGACCAGATGCTGCGAGCCACGAAGGTTTTTCTCAACACAGGCACCAGCGCGTTCATTCCGCCGCTGCCAGGCATTGATGAGGTGCCGCACCTGGACAACGTCAGCCTGCTGCGGCTGCGCGAGCTTCCACGCCATCTGATCGTCATCGGCGGCAGCTACATCGGCATCGAAATGGGGCAGATTTTTCGCCGTCTCGGCAGCGAAGTGACCGTGATCGAAACCGGCCCGCGCATCGCTGGACACGAAAACGAAGACATCTCCATGGCGATCACAGAGATGCTGCAAGCAGAGGGAGTCCGATTTCTCACCGGTCACGACGTGAAGCGGGTGGAGAAGGGGTCGGATGCAACTGTTGCTGTCACGGTGGGCGATCAGCGGGTGGAGGGCTCGCACCTGCTGATCGCCACCGGGCGCAGCCCCAACACCAAGCGCCTCAATTTGGCGGCGGTGGGTGTCGAGGCCGACGAGCGCGGCTACGTGCACACCAATGGCAAGCTGGAGACCAACGTGCCCGGCATCTGGGCGCTGGGTGACATCAACAAGCGCGGCGCCTTCACCCACACCAGCTACCAAGACGGCGAGATCGTGCTGGCCAATCTTCAGGGTGGCGCGCGTTCCGCCGATGGGCGGGTGTCGACCTACTCGATGTACACCGACCCGCCGCTGGGGCGGGTTGGTTTGTCGGCGGCGCAAGCCAAAGCGTCAGGCCGCGCCACGCTGGTGGCCAGTATTCAGATGAAGGACGTCGGCAGGGCCAAAGAAGAGAGTGAGACCACGGGCCTGATGCAAATCCTGGTCGACCAGCAAAGCGAAGAAATTGTCGGTGCGTCGCTGCTGGGGTTTTGCTGCGACGAGGTGATCCAGGTGATCAGCGTCTTCATGGCCACTGGCGCTCGCTACCAGGTGCTGCGCGACGCTCTGCCAGTCCACCCCACGGTAGCCGAATTGCTGCCCTCTATGCTGGGCAAGCTCAAACCCCTGGCATAGCGCCGCCCGGCGTTGCTGGGCACGAAAGAAGCACCGGGCTGGGTTGCCATCCGTCCTGAGATAGCGGCTTGGCATGACAGCGCCCGAGCAACTTTCTCGCCACTTCCTGTGCAACACCATGGAAAACCGCGTGTTCGCGCCGCACTGGCCGAAAGAACCCAAATGCTTTTTCCACAGGCCCCTCACCGCAGCCCCGCCTTGCGCAGCCGGTAACCGAACTGCCGCAGCGCGAGCCTCAGGCTTTGCGTGGCGCGGGGCTGGAGGCCGGGGTGGCGGCGCTGGCTGCCGCGCGCCGCAGCAAGGCCGGCTTGCGGGGCATTCGCCAGGCCATGCAGGCGCTGGACGATGCGGTGCGCGAACGCGGCGACGGCTCTGAGCAAGATGTGGCTTTTCACCGTGCCATTGCACTGGCGGCCCGCAATTTCTTTCTGATCAGCACGCTGGACTGTCTGCGCCAGTTCCTGCGTGGCGTGACGCGTGCCACGCGCGCCAGCGAGGCGCGACGCAAAGACTTCGCCCGCCAGGTACACGCTGAGCACGAAGCCATTGCCCAGGCCATCGAAGCTGGCAAC
>Ga0105053_10010999_pt1 | contig 11166 bp, 8 predicted proteins | sample BON01_FD_78093 | JGI IMG/M metagenome (GOLD analysis project Ga0105053, IMG submission 78093) | Freshwater microbial communities from Lake Bonney liftoff mats and glacier meltwater in Antarctica - BON-01 | ecosystem: Environmental > Aquatic > Freshwater > Ice > Glacier meltwater | place: Lake...
CCCCCCCACAAACCGCCAAGTTGAACCTTTTACAAGAAAAAAAAAAATCCCCCAAAAAGTGTTTTTTTAAAATTTTAAAAAAAAACGTTTCCCCCAAAATGCCAATTTTTTTTTTTTTTTTTTTTTTTTCAAATTCTGCCACGCTCCTTGCAAATGTCGGGCAGCGCAACCGCCGCTCCGGCGGACAGCGCAGCCGCTCCTCCGGCGGAGGACCCGGCGAAGATCGGAGGCATGAGCGACAAGGACGTCAAGGACGAGAACATCAACAAGGCGTTCGAAGTAGCAACTAGCGGTCTCGAGAAGGTGCGCAAACTGAGTGGTGCAATCCTGGGGTTAACCCGCAGCGACGTGCACGCGCCGCCGCCGCCGCCGCGCAGAGCGCGATCGTCCGCGGCGCGCGTTGGTCCATGCGCTTACGGTCCTCTCTGGTGCCTTCCCAGCTCGACATGGGCGTCAAGACTTATGGCGACGCGTTTGTGGAGAAGTGCGGCTCGGCCTTCGGAGAGAAGGGCAAAACCCTTGGCTCGGGTCTCAAGACCATGTGCACGCAGATGATTGCGGGCTGCACCTTGTTGCTGCCAAAGTGCAAGGATGAGGCGAATAAAATGTCGGCCGAGTCTGCATCATCGCGCGACTTCAACGCCGCCGTAACAGTCCCGGCTCCCCCGACCTGCCCGCGCCCTGCGCCCAAGTTTGTCACCGGTCGCCGCGCGGAGACGGGCTACACGGCCTAGGCGGCTTCCTCTCACTAGGTCGCCACGGGCTGCCTCGGACAAACGCGGCTCCTTGGCCCTCACCGGAGGCGAGGGTTGATTTGGCCGTCGCTGCTATCGTGATCGTGTGAGTGTGAGCGTTCCGTGTCCCCGCCGCCGGCCAGCGCGAATATCGGCCGCGTGTAGTACATTGCTAGTAGGGTATAGGGTTAGCACTTAGCAGGAAAGGGTATATTTTATAGATTGTGCATGATCATGAGTATGAGTCTGAGATATATTATACTATTGATATACTATTACGCGCGACTGAGAGACGCTGACGCTGACGCTGGCGGCGTTGAACCGCATTGCTATATTGCTTTTGCTTGCCGGCGGTGGCAAAAAGGTGGGTGTATATTCAAGCGTAAAGATGAAGACCCTTTATGCTCTCGCCGCGCAGCAAATACCGCAGCAGCAGCCCAGCAGCAGAGAAGACACGGGGGGATTTCCCTTACCTGCTTCCTACAAGCTCCTCCTTCAAGTTCAGCCAGCAACAGCACCAGCAAAATAGCTAGCCACACTCGCTGCGTCGCTGCGCGCCCTGCCTTTCTCTACCCCTTACCCTGGAGCTGCCCCCTAGCCGCGCGGCCTCTATCGCAGCCTACCGTCGGCCCCCAGCTGTTGCAAGACTCCCCTCGCCAGCTTGGCCCTGTCGTGCGGGATCCAAAAGTGGCGCGCGCCCTTGTGCAGAAACTTGAAGACCTGGTCGCTCCACTCCACCACGCCCAGCACTGCGCTTTGGAAGGGCGGCAGCTCGAGCCACGGCGGCAACGGCGGGCGCTGGAGCCTCGGCTGGCCAGGCACGTGCCGCTTGAGCGCGAGTCCCGCTGTCCACGCGCGCGCGTTGCGACAGAGCACCGCGGGGTGGCCGGGAGTGCGGCAGAGGCTGCAGTGCGTGACGTTGCACGCCTCGGCGCGGCACACCGCGCTGTCGTGCGGGTTGCGCGTCCCGCATTTGCACCTCCAAGCGTCGGGCGGAGGGGCGGCGGCGGCGAGAAAGGAGCTCGACGGTTCGAACTTTCCGTGGTACTGCGGCGACTCCTCCGCGAACGCGAGCGCAGCCCGGAGCACGTGCTTGGGCGCAGCGGTGTGCAGCAGGTGCCACAGAAAGGTGGGCGGGGCGCCCCTCCCCGCGGCGGCGGGCGCGTACGAGTAGGCATGCTCGAGCTTTTCTAATAGGTGTAGTCTTCTCGTCGAGCTCCGCTCGTACGTTTTCCGGATCACCTCGGGCTCCATCCTCATCAGCGGCGGTGGGCAGCGCTCGCCGATGGCGAAGCCAATCAGCTGGCCCGTGAGCTCGGCGCTCGAAATCACAAAGTCGCCGGGGGACACGCCAGCCGGGAGCTCACCACCCCTGGCGTGGATGATATCGTACTGACCCATCGGGCAGGCCCTGTACTTTGGGTCCGCCAGCGTGTGGATTACGTCGGAGATGTTCGGCGGGGGCGCAGCCAGTGACCGGGTCGCCACACGCAGGGGCAAGCTTGCGCTGCAGCGAGCGCGGCGAATGAGCATGATGATTATTCACACCGATGTCGAGTGGCCGCCGACGGCGTGAATGGGGCTGAATTTCGTTAAGGGTGACGAAATTGACGCCCGCAGTTCGCAATGTGGTCGATTTTAGCGCTAGCCATTGTCAGCCCGCACACGGCACTGGTGCCTAGGCGCGCCGCGCTCCACCGGGCGGCATCGGCCGAGGCCCGCGAGGCTGTCCGCTGGGCGACATCAGCGCCGCCGCCACGCCGCCGCGCGGCCGCCCGCGCCACTGTCGCCCTCCTCGATGGCGACATTGACCGGGTTGACGGCCCGCAGACGCCCTACGTCAGCCCCAGAGGCGCCGCGGTCGCGCTGATGCTGTTGTTCTGGACGTGGCCGTGGGCGCTCACCTTTGGCCTGTCAAAGCTGCTGCCCATTCTGGCGCCCAGATCTGGAGTCGCCGGCCTTGTGTTCACAGCGCTCTCCTACATTGCGAGGCAGCTCGACGTCCTGGAGGTGGTGGCGGCCAGGCTGCTGGTCGCCGCCGCGTGCGGCGCGTGCATTGGGCTGGAGCGCAAGGACGCGGACAAGCCGACAGGGCTTAGGTCCATGACGCTCGTCTCGACCGGAAGCGCGCTCTACACCCTTGCCTGCATATACGGCATCAAGGGCGGTGACCCAGTGCGCGCGGCCGCGCAGGTATGCAACCATGCAGCGGCGGTCGAGCGCGCGCAGCAGCCTCACCAGTCTCTCTCTCTCTCGCGCGCGCGCTCTCTCGCGCGCCCACCTCGCTCGCTTGCTCTCCCTCCCTCTCCCCCTCTCCCTCCTTCTTACTATCTTCCTCTCCCTCCCAACCTCCATCCATCCATCCATCCTTCCCTTCCCTCTCTCCCTCCCCCCCTCTCTCTTTGTCAACCCTCCGTCAACAGGAAAAATACTTTGCCATCAAACCTTAGTCTAGCAGGCGGACCACTTAGTCTTGCTTGGCCAGCCTCCGACCATAGCCTTTGGTTACGTTAGTTCATAAGACCAAGAGGAATGTATCCCACCCGCACCGCAGGTGTGCACCGGCGTGGGCTTCATAGGCGCTGGCGTGATCGCCAAAGGCTCAGCGCGCGACCCCGTGCGCGGTGTGACGACTGCGTGCGCGGTTTGGGTCTCTGCCGCGCTGGGCGTGGTTGCAGCCACCGGAATGTGGCTCTTCGCCCTCTACTCTGCAGGAATCACAGTCTCCATCCTACGCATCTCGCGATGGTGCGCTTCTTCCCCAGCTCTCTGCACAGGAGCTCTGCCTCGTAGGATGCGCCTCCAGGAATCGCCTCCAGCGCCGGCGCACGCGCAATGCACGAGTTCACACTGGCAGCTGGATCCCATACGAAGGCCCAGGCCTCTTCACACGCCTCTTCACAGTAGCACACCGCGTCCGTTGCCTGTGGCCACGCGCGGCGCTGCACCGACGCGTTGCTGCCGCTGAGAAACCTAGCTCGCCGAGACGCCAGCCACACACAAACGCATGCGCGCGCACAGCCGCCTGATCTGGCCCTCCCTTACCTCCTTTGCCCCCCCCCCCCTCTCAGGTACAACCGCTTCATTCAGGCCAGCAGCGGAAACCGGCGCGGGGGCAATGGGGGCGATTCCCGCGTCCTGAGCGCGGAGGGCGGTAGCGTCTCGATAGAAGAATGCGTCTTGGCGGTGGAGGAACAGCGCGCGGACGCACAGGAGTTAGAGTTCGAGTGACTCTTCACTACGAGTCCGGAGTCCGTTGGTTGGAGTCTGGCCTTTGACGGTCCAGGCTCCGAGTTGAAAGTCTGTTTTGGTCCCGCTGTGTAAGTTGCGCGGGGTGTGGGGTGTGGCGACGCCGGAGACGCGGGGCCGGCTGTTCCTACGCGCCGCTGACGTGATCCCTGGCTTTAAAGGTGTGACGTGTGACGATGTCGCACACGGCGAAGGTGTCCATCCAGGATGCACATCCATCCGCCTCTTTTTTAGCGGAGGCGAATGCGATATGCGATATTTCGGGGCGTATACGCCCAGGAAGGGCGTTCGTTCGGGCTGGAATCACTTTGCAGTTTTCTGGGTGGAACTTCGTATATTATGTATATAATTTTGCGCACACGCACACGCACACGGCACCCTGTTCAACAGACTGTAACAGACCTGTTCCGATTCCGGTTCCATATGTACATGTACGCACATGCGTTCCATCGCCATCGCACCTCTCCTTTCTTCTTGAAACCTTTGCCTTTATTGCTCTCCTTTATATCCGTTTCCTTTATCTCTGTTCGTCGTCTTTTGTCTTTTATTTTGCCCTATAGGGCCGAGGACGAGGAGAATATGAGCCCTCCCGCCCTGGCGCGTATTTTTGGGAGATATAAATATCAATATCAGATATCCTGCTTGTATTTCACATTCACATGCGTATATCCCGCCTGTATCTCACGACCGTATCCTTGGTATAATTGGTATTGGTATTGGTATTCCGCGGGTATCATCCCTGTATCGACCTATACATATATCTATATCTATATCTATACCTGTATCCAGATCTCTGATCTCTAGATCTATCTAGCCATTTATTTGCAGCAGATCCGCTTCGTCCACTGTGTACTCTCTCCCCTCTCCCGCTTCCGCCCGCTGCCGCTCTGCGCGCTGCCGCTGTACCTTATACGCTGTATCTGCATCTGTATCCCACTGTGTCCAGCTGCCAGCTGTATCCGTACATATCTATAGTTGTGTCTAGTTGCATCTATTTTTATGTGCGATATTGGTGTATATAAGTATGGGCGTTCACATGAATGGACTTTCATTTCGTGCGTTATTCGTTGCGGCCCAGCTGGCGCGACTTAAGCTTGGAAGCGGCATGGCGCGACGAGTCGCCCTCCTCTCAGTCTCGCTCGCTATCGCCGCCGCCACCAGCGCCTCCACGGCCGGGCGGCTGGCCATGGCGCGAGAGGCACTGGCGGCTAGCAGGCCAGAGGCTGCCGCGGCAATTTTGCGCGAGGCTGTCCGCGCCGACGTGTCGTGCGGAGAGGCCCACGGCTCGCTGGGCGTGGCGCTGGCCTCTCTTGGAAGCGAGCACGCCAAGGAGGCCGACGCTGCGTTCGCGGCGAGCATTGCGCTAGAGCCGCGCGACGCGCGCCACCACGTGAACCGCGGCCTCGCGCGCCAGGCTTCCGGGGCGACCGTAGAGGCGCTGGAGTGCTTCGAGGCGGCGCTCGCGGTGGACCCAGGCCACAGTAGCGCGCTCGTCTACCTGGGCGACGCGCTGGCCGAGTTGGGCGAGCTCCACGGCGCGGCGGCGATTCTGAGCCGCGCAGTCGAGGTTGCTCCGCGCTGCGGGCGCGCGTGGAACCGGCTGGGCAAGTTCTGGCACGAGACGGCCGAGTACGACGAGGCGCAGCGGGCGCTGGAGATTGCGTGCGAGGTTGCTCCACACGACGCGGAGGTGCGGCACAACCTCGGCGTCGCCCTGCGCGCCACGGGCCGGTTCGACGAGGCGAGAAGAGCCATGGAGCAGGCAGCGGCGCTGGGAGGCGCGCGCGACCAGGCCCTTGCCTACTACGTCGCCCCGCCCGGCACTGTCGCCTTTGGCGCGTCTAGCACTCCGTCGGTGGAGGCGGGTCGCGCTCCCCTGGCGGCGGTGCCGCCGCTGCCGCACGGCTGGCGCGAGTCCCTGGCGGCGGTGCACGTGAGCGACGTGGCGAGCGCGGCCGAGTGCAGCGCGCTGGTGGCAATGGCCGAGGAGCACGCGGCGGCGGCGGGCGGCTGGGGGAGCGGCGGCCACCACGACGCGCACCCGACGCGCGACCTGGTCGTCGCGTCGGTGCCGCCGATCCTCGCGTGGCTCAACGCCAAGCTCGCCTCGACGCTGCTCCCGCTGCTGGCGGCGCAGTTTGGGGTGCCCGAGGCGGCGCTCTGGCTCACCGACGCGTTTGTGGTCAAGTATGCCCCCGACGGCCAGCCGGGGCTGGGGCCTCACGTGGACGACTCCGAGATCTCCTTCACCATCCTCCTCGCGCCCGACGGCTCCTTCGAGGGCGGCGGCACCCACTTTGACGACCTGGGTGTCACCGTCAGGCCGCGGCAGGGCCAGGCGGTCTCGCACTGCGGGCTGCTGCGCCATGCGGGGTGCGAGGTGACGCAGGGGGCGCGGTATATCCTCGCGGGATTCGTGCGCGCGCAGCCGCTCGCGGAGGAGTGGAGGAGCGTGCGCCAGCACCTGAGGGAGCGGGGGGAGGGCTGAACCTCGCGAGCCCTGAAATGATATAAGTGAAAGTGATCAGCAAGATGCCGTTCTTCCCTTTCTTCTCCTCCCCCGCCCGTGCCATGTGAGTAGTCGCGTAGCCGCTCGTCGGTTTACCGTGTTACCGTACTTATATATAATAACAAGAAGCATAACAGAAGAAGAGAGGTTGGCGTTCTCTCTACCTTGTACTATATCTATATTTTCGCGGTATTCGTATAAGGGCCCCCACAGCCATAGACCATAGACAGGCCACACACCACGCACACGGCCACACGTACCGGGCCAGGAGGACGATATTATTCATCTAAGCGATGTGATCTCTATCTTTACGTCTTACAGTCCGTTTGTATGTACTTCTGTCTTCCACCTCCAATGGCATCTCCTTATTTCCACACAGACATAGATATAGACACGACACATAGACATAGACATAGATAGACACAGAGACGATAGAGATATTAAGACGAGTAAGATGTAAGAGTTATAATAAAATATCTATATCTATATATATATATATATATATATATATATATATATATATATATATATATATATATATATATTATATATATATATATATTATATATATAATCAATAGCTTATTCTACCCCACGCCGCATATCCATATGAGCGAGGTTCAGCCCTTGCTACATCGGCGGCTCGATGTCACCTCAATTCAGAGTGGCGAAAAGACCGTGCAGCCTCGGCCCACTTTAGTATCGACCCCACCCATTAGTTAGAAGATCAAGGAAATGTAAATGTACAGTACACATAAGTAGCGACCCACACAGCACAGGTCACGAGAGCGCGATCCTGTAGAATTACAGTCCGTCCATTGCCAGCAACGATGGCCAGCCACGAGGATATCACTGGCGAGACTCACACTGACCAGACTCACGAGGCTAGTGCTCGAGCCGCGGAACGCACGCGCGAACTGATCAACATCACCGACCTGCTAGATTGCGTGGAACGACGCGTACAGGGTGCAAAGGACGGCCTGGAGATACAAATGAGCCATCAACGCAACTCCGCCGCCCAAGAAGGTGCAGTCGAATGCGCGACCCACGGGCTCGCCGCTGCCATGGAGGCAGTGGATCACGTCGAGGCCCAGGCCAATGACTTCCTCGCCGCAATTGCCGCTCTGCCTCCTGCGGAGCAGGCCGTGGCGGAAGATGACGCCAAAGAGGCAGCGCACATCCTGGCCCGCATTACCAACCTCCGCTCGCAGGACGTCCGACACGCACCAACCACTACGGGGCTCTGAGCTGAGACTGGCGAGCACGCCTGCCGCAGGTCCACAGTCCAGGTGGCCATTGCGCAGTGTCACTGCCCACACACGCCCGCCCTACAGGTTTAGGTTTACTAGTTACTAGGAGCGGCTCATCGCCACGCGCTTTTGACGGCCGGACTCACCCGCTGCGCCGCGTCACCGAGAAGGGGGACCAGATTGGCCGTCTGTGTACGTGATGCGTCCACATCCAACCAACATGCATGTTGCGTGTTGCTTTCCCGGCTCACGACGCTTGGCTCCCCTCGGCGCGGGGCGCGCGCCGCGCGATGCGGTGTGCGCGGTGTTGCTTGTTGCAAGAGGCGCCGCTGATAGCCGCTGAGGCTCGTCGAATGAGAGCCGGGACTCGTAACTTATTTTGATGGATTATGGATGTGTTAGTGTTGTGGTGAGTAGGTGTTTCTAAGTTTTGGGGGGGGAGCACATGACACATGATTAGGATATATATATATTATATATATATATATATAATTATGCAGCAACAATAGTGCCGCAATGTAATATTACACACTCTACACTCCTGTATTTTGTATATTGATATTGACGTATGTTCTGAATGAGGTTCTGGACCTGGACATGTTGGTTGTGATTGTGTGATTGTGCGTAGACTGTGGTCTGTGGTTCACTCTGATTATTTTTGGTTGGCTACATACACCAAACTCAATCCGCCTCCTCATCTGCAGGGTCGGGATCTCGCCGCACACGGCTCCTCCCGAGCCGCAGCCCCACCCCTCCCCGCCTCCCACCGGTATCACGCAGCCCCAGCGCCTCGACGATGCACCCCCTCTGCTTCACCGGGTGCCAGATATCGCCCGACTCGTCCGCCAGCGCGTCGACAAAGTCCTCGCACGAATGCTCCGGCCGGAAGCGGAAGTGGGTCGCTAGCCGTACGCTCAGCAGGCCGATGCCGTGCGACCAGGCGCCGAGCTGGCAGTGCGTCGGTCCCGCGCCCGCGCACGCGACGGGCAGGAGGATCTCCTCGTACATGGTGAGCCCGTTGCGCCAGTACCGGGTGTAGAGCAGGTCGAGGAAGCGACGGGAATAGCGGCCGATTGATACGAGCGAGCGAAGCCGTGACTGCAAAGGGGTGGGGCCGCAGCACGAAAGCGGTGGTCAGGGCGAGGGCAAGCCAGCTGCAAGTAGAAGCGCCTTCTCACCTGGGGCGCTACGCTGCGCAGGTACTCTTCATGCGTGTCCCAGTGGTAGTACGACTCGTTCCTGTGCTGCCTTGCGCGCCGGGACCTCGCCCGCCACGCCAGCTGCGTGTTGCGCTGATCCCACGCTTGGCGCACGTAGCGCGGAAGCAGCAGGTCGGCGTCTATACGAGCCGAGGCCGCGAGCAGCGAGCTCATGTTGCCCGAGAAGAGCACATCGGGCTCGATGCGCCAGGCGTGGCGCCAGCGGGGGAATGCGGGGCCGAGCGTCTCTAGCCAGAGGTGCAGCGACGTGTGCATCCTGCGACGCGGAGGCAGGGCGCACGTGGGAGCAGTGTCCAGTCTCGCAGTGAGTCGTTGTTGCACTGATGGCCCATGGGAGCCCGCAGGTCGTACGTGTAAGGGACTCACCAGTAGTATCGCTGCAAGTGCACGTCCTCCTCCTGGGAGTAGGCGGACGACCCTTCGAGGAACTGCGACAGCGCCGGGAATCGGCTGAATACCTGGGCGCGGCTCCAAGAGCACACGCCAGTGGCCGCAGCTCGCGCGAGATGCGTGGCGTGCTGCGCAGCCACCCCGGCTTCCGAGTCCTCGTGAAAGAGCAAGACCCAGAGCTCAGCGTGGGCAGGCATCTGCGTGACTCGCCATTCGATCAAGCGCGAGTCTATGTCATCAACGGGCGCATGCGTCCCGATGAAAACGACCTCCGTCACCGCCGGTCGCACTGGAAAGTCGTTCGGCGTGATTGGCGCGCCGCCGGCCGCGTAGCACGACAGTTTACGAACCGACATTTCGGCTGTTAGCAACTAGGCGGCGGCAGTGAGGCGACGCGTGTGGCGGCGAAGAATTGAAGGCGGCAACAGCGCAACGGCCATTCACATGAATGGATGTTTTCCTGTGTGTGGTGTGTGTGTTATCGTACGTTGTGTGGGGGCGTGTGTCGTGCTGTGTGTGAGAGTGTAGTGGCAGTGTGTGTGTGTGTGTGTGTGGCCTGCCCACAACCACGCACGAAACGACGGTGCGCGGTGCGTGCAATGTGCGAGAGAGATGCGATATCGATATGCAAAAACTATAAGAGAGAACGACAAACCAGGAGTAGCCGAGAGACGAGCAGCATAGTATGATATAGCACAGGTGCAAGGTGCACAGGTAAATAATTTAATTTAATATTGTACACACATATAGAACGGGAACGGGAATGGGAGCTTCAGCACGAGCACGAGCCAGAGTTGTACACACTCTATACATATATATATATAACTACCGGCCAAATCATGACCGCCGCAGGCGCAAATATACACGCTTATCCATACCTCTATACCTCCTGACTGTTACTATAACAGATAAGGCTCGCGACTTGGCCTTTGCAAGATATGCGTTTGTTCATTCTTCAGGGGATTGTGCACTAACCAATAATACGACTATATTATACGATTCTTGGCACTGAATACCTCCTTCACTGCCGCCGTCTATTTTGCAATACATACATATTTATCCATACGTATTGCGCAATATATGGTTTACCCCCGCCGCCGACCCCCTGTTTCTTTAATCAAAATACACCATAATACAATATTGGTGGTATTGGTAGTGGTGGAAATATTGTGCAAAGGCCAACTCGCAACCAGACACCCACACCAATACACACGCGCACTCGCGCCTTGCAGACGATGGTAGCGCATTCGCGTCCCCTCCCGCGCGCAACTTTGCGCCGACGACGGCTCCTCCTCCCGCTCTCCTCTCCTCTGCTAGATTCTAAAAATGTAGTCTATCTCTGCTGCCCGGCCATAATGCGTCGGTACTCGCGCTGGTCGTCGGTCATCCTGCGGAAGACGCTGTACTTCTTCTCGTGATACGCGAGCACCTGATGGAACCAGGGGCGGGCGTTGGGCTCCACGGGTCACACGGATATGTATGTATACACAGACGCACGGACGCACAGGCATACACACACAAAAAACACACACGCACGCAGGCGCGCGCGCACACACGCACGCGCGCATACACACGCATACACACGCACACGCCACGCACACGCACACACGCACACGACGCACGCACGCACGCACACGCACGCACACACACATGCACGCACACACGCACACACACACATACGCACGCACACACGCACACGCACGCACACACATACGCACGCACGCACACACGCACGCATGCACACGCATGCACACACACACGCACACACATACGCACACACATACGCACGCACGCACGCACACACACACACACACA
>Ga0105053_10011002_pt1 | contig 11163 bp, 10 predicted proteins | sample BON01_FD_78093 | JGI IMG/M metagenome (GOLD analysis project Ga0105053, IMG submission 78093) | Freshwater microbial communities from Lake Bonney liftoff mats and glacier meltwater in Antarctica - BON-01 | ecosystem: Environmental > Aquatic > Freshwater > Ice > Glacier meltwater | place: Lake...
CGATCACATGTCAGCATAATCACAGAAATCCTATATTTTGAAGAGGGTGGTGTGATTGCAGAAATCCTTTACCTTGAAAAGGGTGGTACCGCAGAAAAACAAGCCGAGATTTAAGTGGCTCGAATGGTGTGCGGCAGATTTGGTGCGCGGTGCCTAACCGTGACTGCCGTGTGCCCAATTTGCTAAAATTAGAGGGAGGGGAAACAGGGTGCAAATCCATTCAACAACCTTGCCAGTGAAACCCCCTTTTACCCTCAGAGCGAGATCGAAAGCAAGCGAGAAGAGAGAGAGACAGGCAGAAAATGAATGCGAGTCTCACGACCGTGCATGACAGATATATTGCAGGAGAATCTCAAGGAGGAGGCGATGGCACATGCGAGAAAACGACACACCTCGACATACTAGCATATTCTATACGAGATTTTACTTATTTTCAGTTGCGCTAGGTCTTTCTGAAGTGCGTCATATCATAACAACTTCGCGATCTACCGCCCGCTGATGCAAATGTACAGAATCCGTATAGGTGCGAAGGTAACCAGATGGCGCAGGTGCCGCGCGCCCGAAGCATTCAGAATGGTGCACGGAAAACAAGAATTGCAAGACTCGAATTCCATGAGCCTGGGTAAAAGAACACTCCAGCTCTTGGATCAAGGATGGCCAAAGCACTGGCAAAAGTGCGACCACACGTTTCCTAAAGTGAGCGCGCCACACTTTCTACAGTCGCAAGAGTCCACTTACAGCTCTCGCTGTTTCTTGGCAGTCTCTTTCTCATCCTCCGAGTCGAGAACCTCCTCCGGCATCTCCGGTGAAACCTCGTTAGCAAGCAGACGTGCACGGCCTCTCTTGCGCCCAGCCACGTTATCCAACGATTCCGCTTCATCTCCGGCCCCATCATCTCCTTGCTGCATCCACCGCTCGGCCACATACGCACCACTATCATCCTGCACCGCAGCCTCATGATCGCTCGACGGAACATCTGAAGCAGCGCTTGACGCATAGTCAGCCCGACGCCTGCTCCATTTGTAGTTAATCAGGAAGTCGAAAAGCTCCTCTCCACCCCTGGGCGCAGACAGCCGTTCCTTGCTCAATCTGAAGTTTTCAAGCGCCAGCCAAACCTGCGCCACGGTGCAGCCTTCGCCGTCGTCGCCGTCGAACAAGGCACCATAGAGCTCAGTGATTTGTTTCGAAAGCTCGTCGTTGCCAAACGTCAGATACTTGATGTCGCGGCCCGCCTCGGCAGCAGCCACAATTTGGATTACTGCTTTCAAAACGAGATCCCCACCAAACGCACCACAACCCCAATTGCCAGTAGCAATCCATGGAGCAGTGGCGCCACCCATCACACCCGAGCCATCGCCCCCGTCTCCTGCAGAGCTGCGCTGTTGAAAAGACACGAAGGCCTTATCGAGGTCGCGCCGTATTGCTTGCGTGCGAAATTGCAAGCCATACTCTTGGCGTGAATACGACACAGCATCCATCGCAGTGATGGTGGTCTTGCGACGAAACTCAGCCTTGTGCAGTGTCTGCGCATTGCTATCTGGCGAGCCAACGATATCATTGCTCGCAACATCTTGAAAGTTGCCGCCAAATTTGAAATCCGAAGCGTAGCCTGTGTACGAGCTGAAGCGTTCGCTGCCTGTGATGAGGACATTTTCGAGTGGACCCATGCGTTCCGTGAGAAGCAGCGAGGCGATGAGCTCAGGAGAAAGCAGGAACCTGATCTCTTCTTGTACACAGCCCGAGGCTAAGACACCTCCTCCAATCATGCTGTTGGCAAAGTCAGCCTCCCATGTACTGGCACCTGAGGGATCTGCGTCTTCAATCCTACCGTCAATGTCAACCTGGCACTTGATGTTGGCAATGCGCATGTTACTGCTTGCCCAGTCTCGCCCGCTCGCGAGACAGCGCCGGTGGAAGGTGACAAGAGAACGCGAGAGCTGAGCGTCAGAGCGCTGCTGCTGACGCTCAAAGTAGTTTAGGATGCACAGCAGCTTTTGCGTGTTCTGGGCCACCGGATCACACCTTTTGTGCCAGGATTTTTCAGGCGCGTCAAACAGCACATCAAAGTTGACGCGAGGAAATCGCGTAGTATCCGTCCCCCCTGGGAAAGTGCACAGAAAGGCGTTGGCGAGCAAGCTCACAATCTGCAGAGAACTTAAGTTCACTGCTGTAGGCGTTCCAGCATGAAGCATGGCGATAGCTTCGGGGCAGCGTGAGGGGAGGTCAAGGGCAGACTTGATGATGAAAGGCAGTGTGGTGCCATAGAATCGTGCTCTCTCCTTGGTGTCAAACCAATTGTTCACCAAAGACTCGAGCGCAGGAAACGTCTTGTTTCTTTTCTTCTGTTTTGCTGGCATATAGCTCGAAATAGCACTGATGAGGGCCGACACATCATGGAAGCCACCTGCAGGGCATAGAGTACGCCGAATTTTGAGCCACTTGGAAGATCCGTCTCTTGTCACATTTTTTGGCGAACACGGCAAGCGAATGTAGTTTGTGTTCCACGAATCCGAATACCCCTCAGGAAGCTTGCCTGGCAAGTCTTCATTCTGAACTGGGCTTTTCGAATGTGCATTTCTGTCTGCATCCCCATCCATAGAAGCAGCCTTGTCGTAGGCATCTTCGCGCCGCCAAACCTTGTCCTTGTGTACCGATGCAGCTTTCCAACCAGCTCCAACCCCGCTAGCCCCGCCAGCTCGGCTACTACTGCCAGCGCCACCTGCACTTGCAGTGCTGCTGCCCTCCCCGTCCCCACCAGCACTCGTATCAGCACGCCGCCAAGTCTTGTCTTTATGAAGGTGCACTGAAGCCCCACCAGACCAGCTACTGCTAGCACCACCCCTTGCAGCGCTGCTGCCATCCCCGTCCCCGCCAGCACCCTCATCAACACGTCTCAAAGTCTTATCATTATGAATGTGTACCGAGGCAGGATCAAAGGAGGAATATGTGATACCCTCGCCTTTCGATGACGCAAACGCACCTTGCTTCGGTCCACCTCTCCCCCGCCCGCTTTTGCTACCTGTCTTTCCACGACCCACTTCTCCTCCGTCATATTCCTTCCACTGCAGTTCACTTGCAAGTTCTCTGTCGTCTTTTCCGCTCACTTCTTTTTGAAACTGGTTTAGGTTGGGCACACGCACTGTGTCTACCGTCACCCATTCTTCGTCGTCGTCGTCTATATTGCAAATCTGAACTGCACAGCTGCCATCACCCCCAGCTTCTTCTGCACCTCCCCCCAAAGGGCGTTCGACGGCTTCGCGTCCAGGCTTGGGCCCATTGTTGGCACTAATTCCACCTTGCGCAGCACACTTGGCATGGAAGTAGCGACCTTCGTGCTTGACGCGTAACTCCTGGTTCGTCACTTCATTACGGCACACTTTGCATTTCCCCCGGGACTCAGCACCTTCCGAATCCTCGACCTCATGGCTTTCAGTCTGCTTCTCGAATCTGGAGCCAGCCTTTTCAACCCCGCCGTCGCCCTTGTCGGAACCACGATCCTCATTTTTGGGCTTTTTCTTGATATCCAGACCTTCGATTCCTTCCTCCCAGGTCTTGTCCCACTCTTCGCAAGTCGCCGGCAGCGAGTCTTCTTTTTTGTTCGTCTCTTCCGCTGCCCTCCCGGTGCCGAAAAAGGCACTGATGCTGCGCTGGTTTGGGTCGGGCGCCTTGGTCTTGTCGCTCTTTGTCTTTTCGGTCTTCTCATTCTTTCCCATTTCTTTCCTTCCTGCGGACCCATCGCCAGGCGCCCGGCTTTTGCTGCGCTCCACGCCCCTGTCCTCCCCTGCAAGAAAGGCAGCCCGCTGCGCCCGCTCGAAGATGTTTGGAGGCTGCTGCCCGCCATCATCGCTGCCGCCCTCCTCACCAACATCCCCTTCCATCTCCACCTTCTCCGAACCTTTAGCAACAGCGCTGGTCGGCAGCGCAAACAAATGGCGTGCAGACGGCATGTGGGTTTTTGAAGCAAATGTATATATATAGAGAACGGCAGATTTTGGTCTATGCACCGAAACTAGGTGCGGCGTGAGCCCGCCCAAAGTCTCTTTACGCCCTGATGTGCTGCTGCAGCTGCAGCTCTCTCTCTTTGTTAAACTTCCTGCAGCTGGCGAGACTAGTGAACTCAGAACCCTCAGCTTTTGAAAATGCTCAAAAACGCGGGCAAAAAACCTAGAATCTAGAAAACATGTTAGATTTTTATCCGCCTTTGTGGCATTTTCAGCCATACCATGGCAGCAAGGTGTGCGTTTGGAGGCACACACATCGGGGGGGATGGGGGGGGGGTGGGTTCCCCAGATTCTGGGGGCACTTTCGGTCCTCGGTGTGGGCAAAGAAAGTTCTGACTAGCTATGGGGACTGTGTCGAAGAATGGGGACGTGTATGAAGCACACGCACGCGCACACGCACACACTTATTGATTTGTATTCACTCCCCGTGGCGCCCTCTTCGTCCACCTCATCTGCCTACCCCAGACTCTCATTTCTTTGCTAATGTCTTGTTGCACGCTGAGTTGATAGGAGGGCGGCGATGTCACTGCTGTCCGAGATCAGCGCGGATGACGCGGACACGGCGGAGCCGAAACTGAAACCTGTGGTCACTGCCGAGAGGAAGACGGATGATGCGGTCGAACTAGTGACAGAGAGCTTGGCGGCTGTGGCGGTGGCGCCGGTAGGTGTGCCGGCCGTGGAAGAACAGGCTGCGGAGGAAGACGAACCGACGGGCGGGTTCAAGATGACGTTTGGGAAAAAGAGCAAGAAGCAGCTGCAGAAGGAGAAGAAGGAGGCGGAGGCGAAGAAGCGGTACGACGAGACGAAAGAGTCTATGAAGGACTGGGATGACCCCAAGGTCGCCGAGGACCAGCGGCTTGCCATGCAGCTTGCTCCGCTCAAACTGACTATCAAAGACATCCAGCCCGACGGGCACTGCATGTACCGGGCGCTCGCCGACCAGTGCGTGCAGAACTTGCCTGACCTGGATCCTGAACTTGCATCGCAGGTTTTGTCCTGGGAGAAAGGGGCGGGCCACACTGAAATGCGCAGCATCTGCGCCAGCTTCATGAAGAAGCACATGGATGACTTTGCACCATTTGTTGATACGGACGACTTTGGGGCTTACATCGACAAGATTGACAGCACGGCCGAGTGGGGTGGCGACGTTGAGCTCACCGCCCTCGCGCGCAGATTGCGCTCTCATATCCACGTGTACAGCGCCGCCATGTCAGAGCAAACTTTCAGTCCCGAGGGCTCATCCAGCGTGCACCTTCATCTGTCCTACCACAAGCACGCCTTTGGTCTCGGCGAGCACTACAACTCGGTAGTGTCTGTATGAAAAAAAGCCTTGTCTTCTCCTGGAGAAGTCATGAAAAAAAGCCCTGTCTTCTCTGTTTGCAACAAATCAGATGTGCTGCTCTCGTGCGTCTTTTCCTGTAACACCAGACACGAGAAGAAGAGCAGAAATACTTCAACTTGGGCGCGCAGCAGCAAGGGGATTGGGCGCGTGGCGGCGGAGGGACGCTGCCGCGCGCCACCCGAAGTTCCAAAATCCATCCGGAGGACATGTATCAGAGAGTTTTCGCGACTTTTGGGGCTCATTCCGACGCGACAACGGGCCGACGCAGCACGCCCGAACAGCAGGCCAAACCCCCGGAAAAATAATAATTTCTGACAAATCGGCGGAACATTGCACTATGGCATAGCGTCCGGGCTGAAGCCCTTCCGCCGCCGCGAGCCCATGCCGTTGGTCGTGACCATGTGGCGAGCGGCAGCCCCAAGATGGTCACGACCAAACTCGGCAGATTTCTGAGATATTTTTCTTTTTTGTCGGATGGATGCGTCGATCCAACCAAAACATCGAATTGCGACAACCTCGTCGTGTGTGTATGTGGATGTGTGTTTATGTACGTGTGTGTAAATGTGTGCGTGTGTATGTGGGCAACCTCATCGCAATCCGTGTTTTTCGTCGACTTGCGGCAGCAATCCGAGAAAATCTATAAATCAGAGGGCGCCAAAAAAACGCCAATACATGGTCCGACAAATTCGGATCATGATTGCGACGCCGCAAGTGAAACCAATTTTGTTCCGAGTTTTTAAAGAATGGTACATCGCTGACCGTCCGAACCTACAAACAAGCAATGTTCGGCGGGAAAAAGGGGCAAATACACAAAACCCTCGTCTGGAAATCAAGACATGCGTAGCAATCCGCCACCATCGAAAGGAAAGAACACCTGCAAACAACACTCGGGGCCAAACGTGATCAAGATCAGTGATGATCGAACAAACCATGTCGCAGATAGGAGAGAAAGTAGGTGCGGAGGACTGTCCACGTCCACTGGTCTCAAACAATCTTTAACTGCTCGAACGGGAGCTGTGGCAATAAATTCCGAGTTGACGCCGTGCGTCCCAATGCAAGCAGCACCCCCTCAGGTGTGCCATTCTGGTCACCTGCGCTGCAACATGGAGGGAAAGTTGAGACCTAAACGCGGTGGCGTAAACTGCAAGGGTAGAGACTAGAGAGTCGAGAAGATGGCGAATGTCGGCATTGGGTTTTAAGAAGGAGGGGTGCGGCGGCCTCTTCAATTTACGTGGAACACTGTTATAAATTAGAAAGGAGTCTTTAGGGACTTGACGTCTGGTTCGTGACTGAAGTTATCTATCAACTTTGCGTGTCTCCCTCGAGAAACTGGCAAGGCCAGAGCACTCGAAATAGATTTAAGGCGCGTAGAATCGAACTTGTCTACAGATGAGGAAGAAAAAGTATCAAATAAATACATGCAGAAGGAGATACTACACAGAAATAGATAATAATGCGCGATGATCCATTCAAGGATCAAATGACTACACACAGAAGAAGATACTACAACGATACAGAAAACAATACGCTCCCAGAACACAATATCTGAAGAGAACTGTAGGGATGTAACAATAATAAACCGTCAGAGAAAACCAGAAGGTTTTGACAGAAGGTCAAACTGTGTCAAAATCGTCCGAAAGGGCAATGCTGTAGTCTCAGGCTCCCGAAGAAAAGAACGCGCAAGGCGGTTCTACGAAGTAGGCTGTCCAAAGGTCAAACTCAAGCAGGAAGGGGAAGTGTCTTGCGAAAAGGGCTGCGAAGAAGGTCTTCCAAAGGTCAAAATGAAGCAGGAAGGGGAAGAGTCATGGAAGGAAGGGTCGGATGCGAGCAGAAAATACGTGGCGCGCGTTGGGTTGAAGTTGGAGGTTGCTCTTGTTGTCCGGGTCTGACGCGGGCGCGGGTATTCCGTAAGACGAGACAGACGAGGTATGTAGATGGTCAGAGCTCGAAATGATGGCGCGCAGGGAAAACGCTGCGGCCTCGTTGGGCAAAGTGGACCCAAGTCCTTGTCTGCAGCATTTCTCAACATTCTCCCTGAGAAGGTCACGGTACTGCTCTGTTGCATATTGGCAGTCGTGTGGCGGCGGTGCTGATATACGGAAGCAGGCAACGTTTCTCCACGTCAGCAGACCCCAGCCAAGGGGGGACTTTCGAGGAGAATTTTGCGAGGTGGCTAGCTTTCACAGCAAGCACATTCGTAGCCAAACGAAGACGGGCTGTGAAAAGCCTATTTTGTTCTCGACGCGGAACAAAATATCACAGCGGCAATTTTTGTGGAAGGTCTAGACGCGGAGAACTGTCTCCCCACTGAATATAGTGGGTACGCTTCTGCTGCCGCTGCCGCTGATGCTGCTGCTGCTGCTTTGTGAAGAGATCGATAGTCTCCCGACGAAAAACTTCGTCGAACTGAGGTCGAATGACGTGGGAACCACGGCAGGCGAACGCGGGCTTATTCCAGGGAAAGTTTAGACCTAAACGCGGTGGCGTAAACTGCAAGGGCAGAGACTAGAGAGTCGAGAAGATGGCGAATGTCGGCATTGGGTTTTAAGAAGGAGGGGTGCCTCTTCAATTTATGTGGAACACAGTTATAAATTAGAAAGGAGTCTTTAGGGACTTGACGTCTGATTCGTGACTGAAGTTGTCTATCAACTTTGCGTCATGGCATGTTGGGCGCGCGGCGACGAGGCGGGCACGCACCGAAGCGGCCGCACTTGATTCGAGTAAGTCCACGCGCGGACCTACGTTCGGAGGCTTCTGGTGGATCGACGGGGGGGGAATCTACTGGAGTGCCTTACATCAGAGATGACGATGACGCATCAGAGATGACGATGACTGCTGGCCAGTGCTCAGATGATTCTGAAGAGGCTGTTGTGATAAAGTTCACAACTCGATACGTTGAAATGGCAATACAAGTAAACAATGCATCTCTAGGATAACAACCCCCCATCAACACATGTGTACACAGATTTACCAAAGACAGAAGTCGACACGAATCTCCGAGACGAAAAATATGACTCAATAGTCGGTGGGACAATCCATTTCAAGATTCGTCGGGCAACGACACGTAAGCTGGAAGCCAGAACCGAAGCGTGTGGTGCAATCTTTATGACAATTTCTTCAGAAAACACTCACTCTCTGTGCAAAAAAAATAAAGACCAGATCCCAGTCCCCCCCGGCAGTCACCCTCTGCTCGCAACCAACCCCCTAGCCCTCAGCCACACACAGCAGCCTGAACAGGGTTGCCATCTCGTACCGCCCTTTGAAATGTCGACCGGATTCCATCAAGGCATTTGTTATTTGACTCAAATAACATGTTATTTGACTCGTGCAACCCACCTTCTATGCTGCCCCTCTTCACCACCTTCTGTGCTGCCCCTCTTCACCACCTTCTATGCTGCCCCTCTTCACCACCTTCTGTGCTGCCCCTCTTCACCACTTTCTGTGCTGCCCCTCTTCACCACCTTCTGTGCTGCCCCTCTTCCCCCACCTTCCACTTGCTCTCTCTAGATCGTCTGGGTGTAGCTCCTTCCCATCGTCTATGTCTTCTCAACTTCCCTCTCAAGTGCAATCAACACCCTCTCAGGTGCAACCAACAACCCCCAGCACACTGCCTGCGCCGCACACCCCACCCCCTCTCTCCCCCTCCCAAGCCCAGCTCGTTAATCTCGAGCCGCCATCACAGGAGCAAGAGCACACTTGCTGCAGCCAATCCTCGCACGCCGCACCAAGTATGCCATCATCCCACACAAATCAAGGCTTGACGCGTAATCCAACACGAAGCATACGACTATTTGACACATGTCAATGCTTCATGGCTCATGTGATGCACATGAATACATGACGCCTATTTCGCCATCTCAGGCAGATCAAGACATGATCAACACATCAAATCTCATGCAGATGAATACATCAAGTCTCCAGCGCAGTCTCCCCAGCAGCACCAGTCTCCCCAGCAGCATCAGTCTCCCCAGCAGCACCAGCAATCTCTCCAGTGTTCCTCAACCCCAACGCCGCCTCTTCCGAGTGTTCTTTGAGCAGCTCGCGGATGCACATTGTCGCATACGTGCTCGAGCGCAGGGTGAAGGCGATGATAAGTGCCGTTCGCTCCTGATGTGTGTGCATATATGTCACGTGAAGCATTCATACGTGTGAGATGGCGCATTCGTATTTGTGACGTGACGTATTCCGTTCGTGTATGCGACATGACGCATTCGTACGTGCGATATGACGCATTCATGTGTATGACGTGACTTATTCATGTGTATGGCCTGACTCATTCATATGTTTACTGTGGCGCATTCATATGTATGAAATGACGAATGCACATGTGTGGCATGACGTTTTCACATGTGTGGCACGACGCACTCATTTGTGTGTGACTCATTCACGCGTGTGACGTGACTCATTCATACGTGTGACGTGACTCGTTCATGCGTGTGACCAAACTCTCTCAGATATGTGACATGACTCATTCATATAGATGCTCCGACTCAATCTGCTCCTGATTCATACATGTCAATGACTCATTCCATCACTCAGTGATACATGCGTAACCCACGCCAGATTCAAAGATGCAACGTGCCTCACAATTTCCATTTCTTGATACACACAAACATGCCACCTAAATAAACAAATCATGTCGCCAGCACATTCGCCAAGTCAAGTCCTCAACCGTGTATTTCCGACACAGTCATAGATGCAACACGCCTCTTTGATCAAACCCCCCAAAACCTGCCTCCCAACAATTTCCTCCACAAACCTTGACATTACTCACTCATGTAACATGACAAAATTATGCGACATGACTCATTCATGTAACATGCCTCATTCATGCCGCATGACGGTTGCATATATATGTATATGTATGTATATAAAACCGGCATCACAGCCAATTCCTTTTCCAACCCTGACGTGACTCATTCCAGTGACGTGGCTTATTCAACTATCATGACTCATTCACTGACATCTATAAATATATATATAACCGGCATCGCGGCAATTTCCTCCTCGGAACGTTCTTGACTGGCCTCATCCTTCTCGGCATCGGCACCCATGCGCTTTTGCTTTTTGCCGCTCATAGCAACCTCGCGCACCTTGGCAGCACCACGGCCGTGCAGCTCGTCTTTGTCTGGTGTTGCAGTGTGTTGCAGTGTGTTACAGTGTGTTGCAGTGCGATGCAATGCGTTACAATGTGTTGCAGTGTATTGCAGTGTGTTGCAGTGTGTTGCAGCTCGTCCTCGTCTACAACGCACATCACACATACAAGAGAGTTTGACACCCATTCGAGCGAGTGAGACACTCATACCAGACACCAAGCCAGACACATTTCGTTTGTCGTTTGCAGATTATCGCCTCTTTTATATGTCTCTTTTGCAAAAGAGACCTCTTTTGCAGAAGAGACCTATAATTTTAAGGAGCCTACTAATCGAAGCCACCCCATACGAGACAGCACGCCAGCCACAAGTCAATTGTGTTTTGTCCGTCATGATGAATGTCACATACACAAGTAAGTGTGTAATGCAACATTGTCTTGCATGCAAGACAATGACGCGCGGCACGCATACTATTACGGTAGACACACTCACGAGTGAGCGAGTCAAGAGAGTGTTTCACAGATACATGCAACTCGAGTGATTCACACATAGATGCAACTCGACATGCAACTCGCGGCATTCACACACACATGCAACTCGAGGGATTCACACATAGATGCAACTCGAATGATTCACACGTAAATGCAACTCGAGTGATTGACAGACACATGCAACTTGCGTGATTCACACACACATGCAACTCGACATGCAACTCAACATGCAACTC
>Ga0105053_10011009_pt1 | contig 11161 bp, 6 predicted proteins | sample BON01_FD_78093 | JGI IMG/M metagenome (GOLD analysis project Ga0105053, IMG submission 78093) | Freshwater microbial communities from Lake Bonney liftoff mats and glacier meltwater in Antarctica - BON-01 | ecosystem: Environmental > Aquatic > Freshwater > Ice > Glacier meltwater | place: Lake...
CGCCGGTCACTGTAACTGCCGGTCAGTTCACCCGTGATACGAACTTTGTGCTGGGTGATGCCGCCGATGCCGCCACTATTAGCGGCACAGTGCACGCGCCAGATGGACAGCCGCTGCCCGGTATTGCGGTAAGACCGTATTGTCTCGACTGTCCTACTCCACCCATTCCAGCGCCGGTCACTATCTATGCCCCGATCACCACCGACAGCCATGGCCAATATCGTGTCACAGGTCTGACGCCGGGGCGTTATCGGTTACGCTTTGGCACGTATACCGGACTCAACAATGCTAACTATGCCTTCGAGTATTACGATGATGCCATTGATCTGGCTTCGGCCACGGATCTGGAATTGACCCCACGGCTACAACGGGGTGGCATTGATGCGACGCTAGGCCCTGGCGGTACGATGACAGGTAAGATCACGTTAGACGACGGCTCGCCGTTGCGGGATGGGCTCGTCGGTTTGTATTTCTGGGATGGTTATACCTGGGTGGAACTGGGCTCGGTAGCCGTGGATGCGCTGACAGGTGAGTACGTCAGACCCTTCTTGCAGACAGGTACGTACCGCACGGAGGTGCACGGTTACTTAGGTCGGTTCTTCCGCTATTTCTACGGCAACACCACTGTGTTAACCAATGCGATTGATATTGCCGTAACGGCCGGCATAACTGTACCGGACATCAACATTACCCTTCCGGTCGCCGCGTTTCTGAATGCTGGCGTCACAGGAACCGTAACCGCTAACGGTCAACCGGTTGCCGGCATCCGCGTTGACCTCTACGCCTACTACGCAAATGATGTACCGGTGATCTACTCGACAACCGATGCCGCGGGTCGCTATGCCTTCGGCAACTTAAGCGCAGGTAGCTATTTTGTCAGCTTTGTTGACCCAACCGGCGCCTATGCGGTGGCCTACAGCAATCATGCCAGGACTTTCGAAGCAGCGAACAACGCGGCTTTCGGCCTCGATGACAATGAGATTATCACGAATGTGAATGCTGCGCTTGAAGCCGGGGGCGCAATCAGTGGTCGCATTCTTGATCTGCTGGGCAAAGGCGCGAGCCAGATCGAGGTTGAAGCAAAAATCAAGGTTGACGGGAAATGGGTGCAGGTGGTGGCCATTGTCCAGAGTGACAGCCAGGGCCGCTATATCATCCACGGCTTGCCTTCCGGCGCTTATCGTCTCTATTTTTCCGATCCGATTGAACGCTATAGCAGCCGCTATTATGGCGATGTCCAGTCTGTGGAAGCATCGCCAGATATTGCCGTTGTTACTGGTGCAACGACAGCCGACATTAATGTTATGATGGCGACAACGGTGCCGGCGCTGAATCGACGCGTGCTGCTGCCCTTTGTTGCTCGCTAAATCAGGTAGCGTCTGCACACGGCGGTATCCCTCATTGGATGTAAAGCTCAAACTTCGCGCTGGACGAAATGAGTTTTACCCAATTGTGGGATACCGCCCTGCACCCGCTGTAGAGTTCGTATCGGGTGACGTTCAGTCGACGCTCAATCAACGCACAGTCCTTTATCTGCTGGTCACTGCGCGATCGGCGCGCAGCCTATGGTATTACACCGTTGGAATAGGCGCTACCATCAACAAGATCTTGTCGATCTTCCCGTTCCGTCAGAGCCAGAATAATTAATAATTAATTATTCTGGCTCTGAATCGTGGCCGTTGGGAGTCATTCAATGCGTGAACAAAACACCCTACCCATTCTCTTCCTCGCCTTTGCCAATGACCGTCAGGCAGATGGCACCTACTTGCGCAACCTGGGGCAAGAGGCCGAGCAGTTGCGTGAGGTGCTGGCGTCTGCTGAAAAGGCCGGTCTCTGCCAGGTTGAGACGCGCACCAGCGTCAGTGCGGAGGGCATCCTCAAACGCTTCAACGACCCGACGCACAAAGGGCGCATCGCCCTCTTTCATTATGCGGGCCACGCCGACGATTACGACCTGCTGCTGGAAAGTGCCACCGGCGAACGCGCCATCGCCGACGGGCGCGGATTGGCCGCTTTTCTGCGCCAACAGAATGGGCTACAACTGGTTTTTCTCAACGCCTGTTCGACGCGCACGCAGGTCGAAGGGTTGCTCGACGCCGGCATCGCCGCGGTGATCGCCACCTCGCGTGCCATTGATGATCAGACCGCCAGCGACTTTGCCCGTCACTTCTACACTGCGCTGGCTGGCGGCGACAGCATCAGCGCGGCCTTTGAGAAGGCGCAGGCCGCCCTGCACTTTGTGCGCGGCGATCTCACGCGCCATCTGCGTCCGCAGCAAGACCCCCATGCTGAACACAGTGCGGCGGGCTGGCCGTGGGCGCTCTATCTGCGCAAAGGGGCTGAAGAAGTCGCGGCCTGGAATCTACCAGGCGCAGCCAACGATCCGCTGTTTGGGCTGCCAGCGCTGCCAGCGCTGGACCTGCCCGCCAAGCCCTTTCGCGACCTCAGTTGGTTTCGCCGCGCCGATGCACCGATCTTCTTTGGGCGTGGCCAGCAAATTCGCCAACTTTACACGGTGGTTACGGATCCCAAAACGGCGCCGATTGTGCTTTTCTATGGTCAGTCGGGCGTGGGCAAATCCTCCCTGCTCGACGCCGGTCTGCTGCCACGGCTGGAGCAAGTGCATAGCGTGGTCTATCTGCGGCGTGAGCAGGAGAAAGGGCTGCTGGGGACGTTGGCGGGGGCATTACCCCCGCCTAACTTCCCCCTCCTTCGACAAGCTCAGGAGCCGGGGGGAGGAACTGATCCTTCCTCGACGAGAGTACAGCGCTCTCCCCAGCGTTCGACTGAGCTCACGCCGCAGTCTGGGGAGGGCTGGGGTGGGGTTTGGCGCACCGCCGAGCAACAGGCCAACAAACCCCTTACGCTGATTCTTGACCAGGTAGAGGAGCATTTTACGCGGCCCAACCTAGCCATCCGTAATGAGATGGCGCAATTTCTAGACGCGCTCGTCGCCCTCTTTGGGGACCGCAGCCAGCGCCCACAGGGTAAGTTGATCCTCAGCTTTCGCAAAGAGTGGCTGGCCGAGATTGAAAAGCGCCTGAGCGAGTGCGCGTTGCCCTTTAGCAAGGTGTTTCTGGAACGGTTGGACAAAGCGGGCGTGGTCGAAGCGGTGCGTGGCGTGGCGCGGACACCCACCTTGCAGCAGCACTATGGGTTGAGCCTTGAGGACGGATTGGCGGACGAGATCGCCAACGACCTGCTCAAGGATCGCGAGGCGGCGGTGGCGCCCATGTTGCAAATTTTGCTCACTCGATTGTGGGAAGAGGCAACGCAGCGCGAGCGCGCCAAGCCGCGCTTTGACCGCACGCTCTATGACCAATTGCGCCGTGACGGGCTCAAGCTCAAGGAATTCCTTGACCGGCAGTTGGCACGGCTGAAAGAACAGCAGAGGGAGGTGGTCGATTCGGGGCTAGCGCTTGACCTGCTTGGCTTTCACACCACGCCGCTGGGTACAGCCGAACAGCGCGACTTTGCCGCCGTGCAAAAAGAGTACCAACACCACACTGACATCCTGGCCGAACTGGTGCGTAACTTCCAGAACCTCTATCTGCTGGTAGACCCCGCAATGGACCAGGCTGACATGGCGCAAAAGAGCCGTCTGGCCCACGATACGCTGGCCCCACTGGTGCGCGTGCGGTTTGATGAATCTGATCTGCCCGGCCAGCGCGCGCGGCGGATTTTGGAGACGCGGGCGGTAGATTGGGATAATGGCGAGGATGGGTCGCCACTGGACAACGCTGATCTATCGGTAGTAGAAGTGGGACAAGCGGGAATGCGCCTGTGGACAAGTGACGAACAACGGCTGGTGGAAGGAAGTCGCGTTGCGCGTCAACGACGTGAAGCAGAAAGACAACGCCAAGAGAAAGAACGCGAGGAATCACGGCAACGTGAGTTGATATTAGAGCGACGCGATCGTCAGCGTTTGCAAGCTATCGCTGGACTTTTAGCAATAGCGACCATCATCCTATTCGGAAACTTCAGCTATCCCTACTTTCTAAGCCGATACATCCGCACGCATATGGTTTATGTTCTCGCTGATACAGCACTGATCGGAACAAACGATCCAAAAGCAAAGGGGACAGAAGGTCCTCAAATCCCGGTTAAATTCAAGGCCTATTACATTGAGAAATATGAAGTGACAAATGCCCAATATCAGGGCTGTTTTAGCGTCAACGCATGTTCATCACCCACGAATCCCCGCCAATTTGAAGATAAGCAATACGGTGAATATCCGGTGGTCTATGTCACAGCGATCCAGGCTGCCAGTTATTGCCGTTGGGTTGGTAGACGATTGCCAACCGAGTTGGAATGGGAGCGTGCCGCGCGCAGTGATCCCAACAAGCCTTGGCCCTGGGGTGACGAGCCACCCACCGCAGAGCGTGTCAATATGCCGCCAGCCGGTGGAAAAGCGCTCGAATCCAGCGTACCAGTGACCGCGCTGGCCGCCGGTGCAAGTCGTCCGGAGGGCGTTTTTCAGCTGATTGGCAACGCTTGGGAGTGGACTTCGTCGCCCGTCCAATTTTACCAGGATTATGACACGACGCTGTTCTGGAATGGTAAAGCGGCTTCATTAAAGCCCGATGAGTTGCTCGTGATGCGTGGGGGAGGCCACGACAGAGCGATTGAACGGGTGACCGAACGAAGTATGTTCCCGGCTGATGAATCAGCAGCTTCCATAGGTTTCCGCTGTGCGCTGGATGGTGAGTTGTATAATCCGCTGGATTGGTTGTATGTTGAAATATTTCATGCTGAAAGGAAATAACATCTATGTCCGTAGAATTGGTTTCACTATTCACTGAAGACGAAATACGAAGGCTGGACCCAGGGGAGATTCATGATATTGCGCCTACCCCGGGCGCGCGCAGCTTATATACAACCGTAAAGTGCTCTACGAATATTTACGTGCATCCTGACCTCGGTCAAGAATTCGAGGTAAAAATCGTAACCGGGAAGACAGAGGAGGAACACCGCGCGGTGCAGACAGGTATCCGCATCGCGGCCAAGATCGTATCAGACACAGATGCCCCGCTAGAGGAGTCTGGGTTCGCAGATACGGATGAATCTACGCTCATGGCAGCAGAGATGGCAGCCGACGCGCAAAATGACCCCGATATGGCAAAAATTCGATTCGCCCTTACTCACCCCCAAAAATATAAATCACCTTATCAGGTGCAATTCCTGATCCGCCCATCACAAATAGAAGAGATGACTAGGATCGACCCACCCCAAGCAGAAGGGATGCCCAGAGAAGTAACATTCGACGGTGGAAAACATACAAGTAAAAATCCGCCGTACGAGGGTTCCTTTGCAGGCACCTGGATCACCGTTTGGGTTGATCCCGATCAGGTAGATGGGACCAACTCGATTACCGCCTCTCTTTCTTGGCCGGACAACGGGTTCAAGAGCGAGGGACGATCCGCTGAGTCGGCAAAGAAGGGTCGTATCACCTTGCAACCCGACGGCCTTTTCACCAGTTCGGATATCAAATTCACAGTCACAGTCAGAGCACAGTTGTCCGGCAGTGCCAGTTATAATGTGAGCGGAACATACCGGCGTAAACACCCGTAAAAACAAGTTTGACATTACCCGCAATCGAATGAAAGGTAAGCCGGAAAGGATGAGGATAGAGGCAACCTATGGACTATCAAAACTTCGATCTACTGATTGAGCAGCTCTCCGCCACCGCTGGTGCCTATCGGGCGCGCGTGGTTCGCTCACCCGAAGGTGATGCACGGGTCGATTTCGAGTTGCCCTTTGCCACCGACGAGTTACACGCCTTCGACTGGCTTGTCACGCGAAACTTTCGCCATCTGGCAGTGGTGAAGGAGGGGCGAGTGCCAACTGAACCATTCAATCCCAGGCAGTTTGGGACGCGCCTGTTTGACGCTGTTTTCCAGGGCAAAGTACGCGATCTGTTGATTGGCAGCCTCAGACGCGCCGAGGCGCAAGGCACTGGACTGCGGATTCGGCTGCAACTCGAAGATGCCGAGTTAGCCGCTTTGCCCTGGGAATATCTCTATTTCCAAAGCGCAGAACAATTCCTTGCCCTGAACAGCAATACACCCTTGGTACGCTATCTAATTATGGATCGGGGCGTGCGCCAGCCTCAGCTGATTCCGCCCCTCCGTATCCTGGTCATGGTCGCCCAGCCCAAGGATGCACTTGGCCTAAAGGTTGAAGATGAATGGCAGCGCCTCAATCTAGCCCTTCAAGATCTGCAACAGCGCGACTTGATTGTGATCGAACGGCTGGCCGCCCCTACCTTCTCGGCATTGCAGGATCGCTTGCGCGGCGAGCCGGTGCATATCTTCCATTTCATCGGCCACGGCTACTTTGAACCTGACCCGCAGGCCGAGGCGAGTGGCTTAGTCTTTGCCGACGAAAATGGCAACAGCGATCTCGTTTCCGCCGAACAGCTAGGCACCCTGTTGCGCGACCATCCATCACTCGCATTAGTCTTTTTGAATGCTTGTGAGGGCGCGCGCAACGGTCGCGATGATGCCTTCTCGGGTACGGGACAGCGCCTGGTGCAACAGGGAATTCCGGCGGTGGTAGCCATGCAATTCCCCATCAGCGACCAAGCCGCCATCCTGTTGGCGCATGAATTTTATGCGGCGGTTGCCGATGGCTATGCGCTGGAGGCGGCATTGACTGAAGCGCGCAAAGCCGTGTATGGCAAAGATAACCTGACCGAATGGGCAACGCCCGTCCTCTTTAGCCGGCTGGAAGATAATCGACTGATCGATCCTGAAATCATGAAACCCGTCGTGTTAGCGGATTATGTACTCACTGCCTACCCGAAACGCAAAGCAGATTTGGAGGAACTGGAACGGGTGATTGACGCTAACCAAAAGGTCAGCGGCTTTATATTTGCCCCGCGTCGCCTTACACTGCATGACCATGTTGAAGTGGAGCAATCCGTTTATGCGGGTGCCATCCTCGTCGTTGGTAAACGTTGTCGGCTTCGACACAACGTATTGGGTGCAGATACGGTCGTGCTGGACAAGGGAACGGTGGTTGATGGGGATATTTGGTCGGGTGGCGAAAAGTTGGTATTGGGCGATAGCTGCAGCGTGAAAGGTGGCATCTGGTCAGAGCAAGATGTGTTTATCGGCCAACGCTGCAACGTTCGCAGTGTGATTGGGCGCCATATTACCATCGGCCAGGGCAGTAAGGTCGGTGTTGTGCGGGCCAGCGGCAATGTAAGCTTAGCCGACGGCGTCGTTATCGAACAATGTGAGATCGAGGGCCAGCTCATCTTAAACAATTCGGCAACGGGTGAAATCCAGATTCAGGGGATGGATAGTGTTGTCGCCAATCGTTTGCACCTACAGTCCACACTGCGCTTGCGCCTCCAAGACCAGGTTGTCGGCCCTGAGCATATCTTTATCTTGGCCAATAACCAATTACTTCCCTACGTCTCGCCGCAAAGTGACAAGGGGAAAATTGTTATTTCCACGCTGTTAGATCACGAACTGGTCAAAAGCATCCAGGGATAGGAGGGCATCATGCGCGGTATATCATCAATTGTTGAACGTGCGGATATCAATGAAACCGCCTATGTGGTTGCAATCTTCTATGCGACGGAATTCGAAGAAAAACGGCGCATCGCTCAAGCAAATAGCGAAGCAAAAGCAACGGCACAGAAGCTAGGTCTGATCGGCGGTGGGATTGCGCTTTTGCTTGTGCTTGTCAGTGCCGCGTTTTACTTCATGGCCGATCAACCACTCATAGCCGGCATTTTCTTGGTCTTGAGCATTGGGTTGGGTGTTTTTGCTTTTGTGCGCTGGCGTGGCGGACAAAAAGCACAGAAAGTCTATGCACCCAAACAGGTCGCTCTCGCTAAGGGCTATTGGCGTCTCACTCTTTTCCCCACCGCCGACCAACAGGTGTACGTTTGGGACACCTTGGGCACCGATCAGACAGTGATCGATCTCCCACGCCTAGACTGCACGGCGCTGCGTAAGGCTGCCCAACAAGCAGAGGAAATGCCGCCAGCAACGGATAACGCACGCTTCATGCAGTTGCGCCAGGTGTACCATCGATTGCAGCCAACGTATGATCACTTTCAATTTGCCTTGATCCGCAAAGCTACCGACATCGATTCGTCCGTACAACAGCTGTTGACCTTAGCCCAGGATGCGGCCAACTTTGAGCCGGTGCTCGTTGCAGACGAACAGGCTGATCCAGAGCAAATTCGGGCGCAGATTGAGCAGGTCGTCGCTGCGATTCAGCATCCTCTCGGCGTTACACCAGGGGAAGTTCAGGCAATCTTTGGGCGTGTCCAAAGCCAGGCTGAGCACATTGGCCGTGAATTGCGGCAAAACTTTGCGGAATTGGCGGCGCGTACGCCGCCAACTGGAGACCCGGAAAGCAAGGCAGCCAATCCACCAGTCGCCATTCCAACCCCTGCTGACGCTATCAAGACCATGTTTGATCAGGTGATCAACCACTTGCAAGCTGAGGTAAGCGTGCCATTCCAAAATCTAGCCGCGCGCCAAAAGCAGAGTGAAGCGCAAGCGGAAGCAGAGCAGCGCGCCGCGCAGAAAGCAGCAGAAGATCAACGACTGAACGCAACGAAGGTAACTGACGAACAGCTGCACAGGCATAGCGAGGCGTTGGCAGAGGCGGAAAGACAGGTGACGATCGTGAATCGTGGATTGGCGCCGGTTGAGCAAGCGGTCAAAATCGCCCAGCAGAAATTAAAAGAGCACGCAGAAGAGCCGAATAAAATTGCCATCCAGATAGCAGATGCAACCAAGGATTTGCAAACTACAGAAGCCGCGATCAAGCATACCGAAGCTACTTTGCGCAAACTAACACCCCAGGCGTCACATATGGGCCAGGCCGCCTTACAGGGCAAGGAACTGAGCAATCTAAAGCAGAAGGCAGCGGCTTTGCGTCAAACGCTGCAGACCCTGGAAGCGACACAGAAGGACAAGGGGCTAGAAAGCTTGCGTTTCGATCTGGAGCAAGTACAGCCATTACTCAGGCAGTTGGAGCAGCAAAACGAGAAGGTCGCAACGGCCAAAGACGCGGTGAAGCAATGGCAAGACGAAATTGCGGATACAAAGAAAACCCAACAAGCGAATGCTGATGCCCAGCAACAAGCGGATAAACGGCTCAAAGCAGACAGCGAGCAGCAACAGGTTGCGCTCAAGCAGACCTTTAGCAACGAACGTGATCAGATTGCGGGTCACATTGACAAACTTGAACAGGATAAAACAGCCCTGCGCCGCCAGGTTTCGGCGCTTGCCAGAATAGCGGCATCATCTCCAACCTTGAACAGTGCCCGCAAAACTGTGCTTGACTTTCGCCGCCAAGCCATCGATCAGGTAACTGCGGATGTAGCGCAGGCGCTCCAGCAGCTATCACAGCAACTAGAAGATGTGCAACATACCCTGACCATGTGCCAGTGGTCGTTGGCGCAGCCACCCACGGATCCTACCGATTACCTGATTCCGCTCTGGTTTATCAAGGACCAGGCCAACGAACGCTGGCAGCTATTCCTGGCCGGCCCCCAACCAGTTGCGCCACTCGATGCCAATTTTATTCACACGGTGCGGGCTGGCGCCTTATACAAATATTTGGCAGAAGCGACAGCAAAGCTGCCCGTTGTCCAAAAGCTCACGCCGCAAGTAGACCTGAACACACCAGGCGTCTTTGCGCAGTTGCAGAGTGACATGCAACGGTTATATGAACAAAAGCTCATTGATCAGACGTTGCTTGACCTTGCAAGCGTCTAGCGTCGTCGATAAAAAGGCGGCAACCACCATGATCCTCGTCACCGGCGCGACCGGCATGACCGGTCAGGATCAGCTGGTCGACTGGGTGCAACATCTACTTTTTGGCATCCAGTTGAGCATCATTCAGCAGACCGATTAACTGCACCTGGCTGCCGTCGCCGACCTGGCCACTGCGCAACAGATGATTGTTGATGCCGCCAACGAGGCCATCCGGCAACTTGATGGGCTGCGCGGCCAACGCTAGAATCGTCCAAGCATAAGATAGAGGGATTGGGTAATCGATGAACACACAGCTAGATCAACCGAAGCAAACCATCACCTGTCCATCTTGCACGTATGCAAATGGTGCGTGGCGCTCGCGGTGCGAATCGTGTGGCGCGGCGCCCGGGCGCAACGAGCTATAGCTATACAACCGACCGCATTTTGTTACCCTTTGCGCCGAACAACGCATCTGCATCTTTCAATATGGCCGCGCTGGTAGTCAACCATTAACGCCAAGCGAATGGGACATGTTGGCGCAGATTGCCGCTTCAGTTAGATTTGTCGATGGCGCGCATGACGCCGTTGATCCAGCCGTGGATGGGCCGTTGCCGCCGCCTTCGCCGTTGCTGGAAAAGCAAAAAGGAGGTAATCTATGATCCGCAAGCATCAAGTTTACAACAGCGTTTCGGCTTCTGGCACCCGATCGCTTGAGCTTCCACACAGCGGATGCGTTTACAGACTTGGGCCACGCTTCAAAGGCTATGTGTCGCTATGACCACTCAAACAACCAAACCCATCATCTTCCTCGCCTTTGCTAATGACCGTCAGGCTGGTGGTGCCTACCTACGCAACTTGGGGCAAGAGGCCGAGCGGCTGCGCGATGTGCTGACGCCTGCCGAAAAAGCTGGGCTCTGCCAGGTTGAAATTCGCACCAGCGTCAGTGCCGAAGGTGTCCTGAGCCCATTCTATGACCCAGCCGGCAAAGATCGCATTGCGATTTTTCACTATGCTGGCCATGCCGAGGATTACGCTTTGCTGCTGGAAAGCGCTACTGGCGACCAAGCGCTGGCCGACGGACGCGGGCTGGCCGCTTTTCTGCGTTATCAACGCGGGCTGCAACTGGTCTTTCTCAACGCCTGCTCCACCCAGGCACAGGTCGCAGGGCTGCTCGATGCCGGTGTCGCCGCGGTGGTCGCCACCTCGCGTGCCATTGATGATCAGACGGCCAGCGACTTTGCCCGTCACTTCTACACTGCGCTGGTTGGCGGCGACAGCATCAGCGCGGCCTTTGAGAAGGCGCAGGCTGCCCTGCACTTTGTGCGCGGCGATCTCACCCGTCATCTGCGTCCGCTGCAAGACCCCCATGCTGAACACAGTGCGGCGGGCTGGCCGTGGGCGCTCTATCTGCGCAAAGGGGCTGAAGAAGTCGC
>Ga0105053_10011011_pt1 | contig 11160 bp, 7 predicted proteins | sample BON01_FD_78093 | JGI IMG/M metagenome (GOLD analysis project Ga0105053, IMG submission 78093) | Freshwater microbial communities from Lake Bonney liftoff mats and glacier meltwater in Antarctica - BON-01 | ecosystem: Environmental > Aquatic > Freshwater > Ice > Glacier meltwater | place: Lake...
ACAGAACCCTTCATCACACCCAGATGTTGACAAAGACACGGACCTACACCCGAATAGTGCTGGAGAGGACTCTGAGGGGCACAGAGTCATCACACGAGCCCAGGCCTTACTTTACAGACTGGAAATCGAAACACATACGATCGAACGAGTCACCCGGACCCTACAGAACCACCCCTCACATCACCACATCACATAGTGTATGGGAATAAGAATCCTCCAAGCCCTAACACCAAGAAGATTCATCCTGGCTGAAAGAACACCTGGGGAACGAGACCTGAAGTGGTCCCACCCCGTCTCGGGCACTGACTTCGACACATTCCCAGACCTGGCTGCGGTATCAATAAACCTGACATACTGGCACTGTTATAAGGCCACATGGCAGACAATGGAAGGAACAATCTCGGTCCCGTCCTCTGGAAACATCATAGAATTGATCCAGATGCTCCTGTGGAATCATCCCTACGTAGCTGTGGAATCCTTCCTCCAAGGAACGACAGCCTACAACAAGACACGGGGTGCCCGGATAATGTTTCCCCTGAACACCAGCATACGGGCCCTAGGATCGATAGCCCAGAAACCTACAATACATCTTCTACTTCCAAACTGGGAGACAGGTCATTTAGACCTGACCCCGCGATCAAGAAGACACCTGCAGGATGAGAATACGATCGATAACGAACATACGAATCCAGAGGAGAACAGAGCATCTACCTGGAGCCACGATGGAGGCGAGGCCTTAGGCAGGCTCGAAAATCAGATCATCGGTGGTCACAAATTTACTTACCCTGCCAACCCCACTCCCCCTGAACGGCTGCGTGTCACGATCATCGACCATTGTATGAACCAACATACACCCTGGTCCACAGACACGCAGACCCAACCCAACAGACTTCGCATCCTAGGGAACCCCTACTCCAAAACCATAGACCTCCAAATTCCCACGCAACAAGGACAAACATGCATGGACGCTATCCTACTTACACTACAGATAGTAGGATGCCAGAAAGAAAGAATACACAAGGAGGGTGAGGGAATCCAGGCATTCACGCCTGACTGTATAACCAAGGGAGGACTACGTTACCCCGGACCTACACAGAGCGAATCCACAGGCCTTCTGAATCTCCCTCACCATTCCACCCTAGCAGACTACATGAAACCGAATGATCGATTAACGATGTTCTTGCTTAAAGAAAATAACACGATAACATGGCGATCAGCATGCCTGGCCGAGGACACAGAAATCTGTATGGCGGACGGAACCTTCTCCATAATACAGAATTCTGTAGGTAAGGAGATATGGACGGATCAGCAGGGGACAAGGAAGATCAGACGGATCCACAAGTTCGACACGCTCGAAACAAACCCTCCTCTTTATGGAATTGGGGGTAACTGGATGACAGAATTTGATTTCATCTGGGGACGAATAGATTCCAAATAGCAAGGGGCGCTCGAATTTTGAGGGGTCAATAAAGCAAAGAGGAAAACCCCGAAGGGACCTGTCTTTGCGGTGGAACTAGACACGGATGATTACCTGACACTTCGAGGGGGCATTCAAGCAGCAACTTTTGGAAACTGCCTCATAGTAGAACCACTCAGACAGGGATATACACAAGACTTTCGCTTCAAAATGGACCAGGCCCTGCGGGGAAGGGGACTACAGAAAGCACACATCACATCAGTGAATGGCACCATGGGGGAGTGGGACATAGATTAGACGGCTCCTTAATCCTAGACACGGGGCGTATTAAACCTCCGCAACGGACAACGAGGGAACAAGAGATGGACACCAGAATATCTCACCAACCCAAGCAACGAGTATACCGGGAATGCGGCAGGTGTCGGAAGCCAGATGCAAAATTAAAATGTGCATGCCTGGCAACCCACTAGTACGACACACAGTGCCAACGGGAGGACATGCCAGAACATAGACAGGACTGCACATATATGATCCTCAAAGAAATCAATCTTATCCAAAGCCAACTACAACAGCACAAGGATACCCATGGAAAGTTCACAATAGAAGTCGCAAAGCAAGAACTCCTATTAACTGAGACACACGTTAAACTCGCAGACCTACTCCGATCTTCAAGGCTGGGGACCAATCAGAAAGAATCGGAACACCACTATCTACAAGCCCTCCAGGAAGTGGCCAGGCTTGAGAACCTAACATTTCTGGGAAAAAGACCTTCCCTGCTTTATAACCTACGGATAGACCAGGCAACTGCGCACCTTGGCCTAGGCAGTCTATATCGGGACCAGTATTCAATCCAAAAAGCATTGGAACAGTTAACTAAGGCCCACGATCTAACCCAGGAGCTCATCATCATTGAGGATTCCCCAGGTCAACAAGACAGACCTGGCGTCATTCTGACCACTCACGGAGAAATTCTCAATATACCTGATCAGGCCACACCTGAGGATGTTCGCAGTGCCCTAGATAAACAGCAAAGGGCCGTAGCAAAATTCCGCCAGCTGGAACAGACCACCATAGGCCCTTTACCAGAACAGACACTTCGCAAACTAATCGAAGCGTTATTATCCATGGCAGACACACTAGAGAATCTAGAACTTTACAAAGAATCCCAAGAGGCAATGCGAGAGTCCCAAGTCATAGGCAAAAGAGCGCAGATCGAAAACAACCCAAGCTCCCTACACCTACATCAACAAATATTTGCCAGCACTAAAGAAACGATGACCGCCAGAAGAGAGCTCGATGACCACACCTCCACCCTACACGTCGGAAGCAAGATTTGCCTACACGGCCTAATTAACCAGATAATGAATGGGAAAAAGGGAACTGTGCTAGGACCTGCCATTAACAATAGGATCGGCATCCAATTACAAGGGGAGAAGCGACAAGTGAGTATCCGAATCTTCAACATACGATATTGGGAAGGCCTGGAACAGAACTGCCGAACACTCTACGACAAGGTAGTGGCTAAGGCCCAAGTTGAAATCGAATTCTTAAGAGTGGAACTACAAATACAAATCAAAAAACAGGAAATAAGCATATCGATACGGCACTGGCGCAATACAACCTGGGAAGAGCACTATGGCTATCCAATAAACCCCTAGAAACTTACCGGTGTAGAAAATCGGCAAAGAATTCGCAATGAGTTGCATAAATTAAACAAAAATGATGGTTTTGGTCGTGACTCATGGTGCAACGCGCTTCTGAGCGGGGGTTCCCCCTACAAAGAACCGTTATGAACGATCGCCACTTAAAAAAACTTTGTGCCTCAATGAATCTTGATGGATACACCATAAGAAATCCATTCAAAAACCGTGACATTGCTTGAACGAAAACAAATTGTTTACACAGTACATTGACACTTGTCGCGTGGGGTAGGCGTCATGTGATTGATGATTGCTTGATTACTTGAAATCGTAATTTAGTACCCTTGCTTGAGGGTCTATGTAGCTCAAATCCATGTAGATTTGAGTTCTCTGTTTTTTCTCGGGGGGTTTTTGCCAGAATCGAACTGATGACCTCGAAATTGACAGTCCCGAGCCCTGACCAACTGAGCTAGATTTACATTGTCTCAGATGGAGATCATCTCAAAATAAATCCAAAAACATCGCGGGGACACGTGTACATCCGGAGATTTGCATCCAGATTGTTTGATATCTTGAAATTAAGGTACCAAAATTAATGTCGACACAGGCAGAACTGTGCCTGGATAGCACATCCTTGACGGAATTCCATATCTCTTTCAAATTAAGAGACCTGTGATTTAAACTTTGGTACAACCACGTCTAACCCACGCGACGAGTGATCAAAGTCTGATCTGTCTACCAAAAAGATTGAAAATATAAAACGATTGAGAAAAAAAGACATGTTTCTTGGAGAATTTTCAATGGCTGAACCAAAAAACAACTTAAAACAGGGTGTGAGCGAAAAAAATTGGTGTACTCTGGACATCAAAGTCTGATCCGACAAAAAAAATAAAAAAGTACCAAAGAGATTTTTTTCTCCGTGTGAAACACGGGTTGCAGGCTCAGTAATGACATTAGCAAACCACGTTTGGTGATACAAATCAACTTCTTACCGGTGTAGAAAATCGACAAAGAATTCGCAATGAGTTGCATAAATTAAACAAGAATGATGGTTTTGGTTGTGACTCATGGTGCAACGCGCTTCTGAGCGGGAGGTCCCAGGTTCTATTTCGACTTACGGTGCTCATCAATTCGAATGTTTCATTTCATAAGTACAAAAAAGCCCTGCAAACGTGCGAGGGGAAAAAAAAGATCAACAATTTCCGCAAAGGATTGCTGTAGGTATAGAATGCGCAGTGGTGTTGTATTTGAAAGGGACGTGGTCTACACTACTACACAGGCCTAGATCATAGTCTCCTCCGCAGATCGATATGGGGAACTTATACGAAATTTGCATGATACATGAAATGCTTAGTGCTCAGCGTTTGCTGTTCCTACACCTCAAAGCGTCCTTCCGCAGATTTTTTCTGTTACAAACAGAGGAAATATTGATGAGACGAGATTAACCTCTAAATTCTACAACTTGATTGAATCCCCAGGACCTCAATTGAGCAAAAAACTACATATTTTTCTGCAAAGGTTAATGCTTCAAGGTAGGGTTGGGAAATCTCCAACAAACGCGAATTCTCGGTTTATAGTGAAAGGGAAAATTGCAAAATCTCCAGTCAAGTAAGATTTAAAATTGGGACCACAAACGCACTTGGGTGCCAAGTCCCAAAAACCGCGAAAAATGGCAATGATTATTGCACGGCACCGAAGAGGAACATGGCCCAGTGGGAAGGAGTGCCGGTGGCAACTTAGTGCAGTAAGTGAATCTATAGAACGGAAGGATGACTAATTCCTCATATACTCATTATTCCTTCTGCATTATCTCTCCCACTGTTGCGGAGTGCAGCAGTAGTTCGTGCACTGACAATACTTCCAACTGACTGTTTTTTACCAGCTTCTCCTGACTCAGATTTTTCAATCCTCCAGTTTTTCCAGCCACTTAGTTTTCAATCCAGTTTACCAGAATGGTTATGTTTGCAGAAACGAGAGCAAAATGGCTGTCTTGTTTTGAACAGCCAATAGCGCCCTCCACACGTGCTGGCATAGTGTGGTTGTAAGCGACTACTGGTTGTAGGATGATATTGCTATCCCTGCAGTAATCCACCCTCTCTTGTCAGTGAATTCTTTAGCATTATCAACACTGAGATATCGTGGTTTGCAGTCCATGTGACAATATTTTGTTCGAGTAACTCCACAGGGGTGCCACTGTCAGATGTTTTGCTGAGATAGGCAATCTAGTACTCTGTACCTTTATCGAGAATCAACAAGAAATATCAATCCAAACATGGCAGTCAGCAAAGACTGCAGGCATCATCTCAATCCATTCGAAGATTGCTATGCGGTGGAGAATGAACCACGTCTTTCTCATGATCGTATTCAGCCGAAATATTCGCACCAGGTTTTTCATTGAGATTGTGGAAAGCAACTTTCTCATCAAGTTGAAACACGACTGATACCGAAGGGTTTTGCTAACCATGTGGCAGAAGGTGTCTCCTTTAACAAAGAGATTGGGAGTAGAGGGCTTAAGGGTCGGACACTTAAACCTATGTAAAGGTGCAGTGGATTCATGGATACGTGCCAGAGATTCCGTGGTGGTAGATGCGGGATCCACACTGTCCGTAATGGAACGGAATTCGAGCGCATCCAAATCATCTGAATGGATGCCAGAAATCAGATCAGATTTCTGTGCAATAGGAAGCCAATTTGCGCTGGGTCTTGTCAGCTTTCTTCTTCTGGGTAATGTTTGGTCTTTTCGTGAGAGTGACTGTTGACTTTTTATTGTCACATTTGCCAGTAGCTGCCCTACAGGCATCGCATGACATGGCCAATAAATAGTGCTTCAAATGTTTGTGCTCGATGCCTTTAGCTTTGTTTGATTATTGGGGTGTTGGTGTGCCTGATGTTGAGTCAAGGTTTTCTTTGTGATGTTGGCACATGAGTTTGAAATATTGATGCATTCTTCCTTCAACGGGCTCTGTTGAGAGGAAATTCACTGCTTCAGCCAAAGACCCAAGGTAGAGACGAGAAACTGATCGCTTGCAGTTATGAAAACGCTAATAATTTCCTTTTCTGATTTTTGAGATGAGGGCAGACATAATTTTATGAATGGGGCTGAAACTGTGGAAGAGCCTGGTTTAGCAAACACCAAATGTGGTTCACAAACTTCCATGACGATTATAGTCAAGCCATCTGGAAGTATTAAACTGCCTCTATCACATGGAGATTCTTTTTGAACGGAACCCCGTTATCTTTTAAAACGGAAACCCATTACCGCGTTAGACAGTACTCGAAAAATGACCCCGTAGTCTGTTTCCGTAAGGCGTACTGCAGAGACACTGAGGCTGTCTGACATAAATAGATCAAACACGGATACATCTAGGATGACAGGGACATATGGGATGCCATAATGGTTGACTGTTCCAGTGCTTATTAGGATGCCTGTCATCCGGCTCAGATGGGCTGCTGGCTACATAGCCAAAGTGTGTCCAGTTTTCTTCCAAATTTCGGTTCGTGCCGCATGCACCTGTAGCACCACGTTGTGCCCAAATGTCCATAACAGCTCCAAGCAGTGGGGAAAACAAACGTACTATAGGCCAGCCAAAGGTTCATTAATTGATATTTAATTAATTCACTAATAAATTAATGGATTAATTTTAAAAAAACAATTCTGAGCTGTGGTTTGTGAAAAATGAATAACATACTATATCAATAGGATAGAGTAATAATTAGGACTTAGTCAAAAAATCTGGCCTGCAGCGCATTTGGTATATAAGTCTTGCCTGCGGCGCATTTTGTTTATAAGAAACCTGGCCTGCGGCGCATGTTTTTCATAATTTTTTTTCTCAAACTGGCATGCATTTGATTTGAAGTTTGTTATTCTGTCTACATATTCATTGTGGAGAAAATGATTTGAACTCCAATACTGAGTGTTCACAACGACACAATTTATACCAAACGGTAATTAAGAAAGTGTCAAATAACAAACCCTTTGCCGAATCAGACCTCTTGAGATACAAATCGCACAACACCATTTCAATTCCAAAACAGCTTAGAAGAAACAACGTACAGCAGGGGAAATGCCTCACCTAAAGCCTACACATTTTGACGCTTGGAATCTGCTCGCTCTGTGCAGGCAATAAGTTTTTCCTGCCCAATGCAACTCTTCGTCCACAGCCGCGCCTGCCGACGCCTTGAATTAATTCACATTAATTCGGGACCGAAGATTCTGAGAAGTTATTTTCTTCGCTGGCTCCAAGTAACGTTGTGTTAGTAGGGCTTTCCGAATTAGAAGTCCTATTTTTTCTGAGAGTTACTAGTGGCCCAGTAGTAGTGTGTCTTCCAATAATCAAATGCACAGTGACTTGAAGTGCCCCTAGATACCACTTGAATATTAATTTTCCCCGACTCTGCCAAGCCCGAAAGCGACTCTGGTCGCTTAATTATACGTTCACTTTTGCGACCTAACGGCTGAGCCATAGGGTGTATCCAAAAGAGGTGTACTTGCAGGAATTGAATGTATTCCTAAGAACTGATGTAATGTGCGACTACCCCACGTCATGTATTGCAAATGGTACGTTGAGTAATCATGTATTTATATATACATCAAGATTGTTTTGTATAAATCAAAATACAAATAAGAATGATAAATATTAACAAATGAATACAAATATATATAAATATATTTGCATGATGATAATCATAATAATAGTAGCAATAATATTATTTTAAATATACATACATATATGTATGTTTATATATATGTAATTTCAAAAAAAAAAATTATAATTTTCGAAGTGAATCACTACTTCGAATTCTCTTTATTTGGTTTTTATTTTGTCTTGTTCTGTGCTCTATTCGTACATGGTGCGCGTTGGTGACTGTGTTTTTTGTTCTCTTGCTTTTCTGTTTGCCTTTTTGTGTATACGTAAAACTTTAAATCCATTGCGGGAGTGCCATCGCGCCAGGAATTCCACGGGCACCCCATTATTGTGCACCACTTGTTTGCGTTCTCAACTTTCAGAGAGAATTGGCATTGAGTCGGCTTAAGGGTGGACCTAAACCCCTTCAAAAAGAAATCAACGAGATCTTAGGTTCGAAACGTGGGGACAAATTTTCCAACCTTTTTTTTGAACTGGTACCAAAAACATTTATTGTATATTTTTTGTACCTTATTCGGCACGGAATATATGTAAGGGCCCGTGGACACTGGAAAATTTCTCGCAGAAGTGTCAGAAGATGGTCAGTTGTTGACAGTGCGCCGTTTACATTGCAGTCCTTCAATCACCTCGAATTTAGCTCATCCCCTCCGCAACCACCAGGTCTAGGCAATATGAAACTATTAATGTCTAGACCTGGTTGTTCCGGAGCCTGAGGGGATGAGCTAGGATTCGAGGTTATTGAAGGTCTGCAATATCAATGGCACACTTTCAACACCCGGCTATCTCTTGGCACTTCTGCAGGAACTTTCGCATTTTCCTCAGGCCCGTACAGCAATTATTGAGCCAAATCAGATACGAAAAACGAACTGAGTACGTATTTTGTACCAGATCAAACAGAAATGTCGCAACATTGGGCCTTTTAATCTCAAAATCTGGTGTATGTTGTTTTGAAGGGGTTCAGGTCCACCCTTCCAACCAACACCAAAATTAAAACCAGTCCGTGCAGTTTAGGGAAGAAGAAATGCAAGACCAAAAATCTTGAGAAATGGATTGGGTCACACAAAGAGTGGATTGAGATACTGAGTCGAAGTCTCCCTGGCATGTCTCCACCATTGCGCGTGACTCCGCATCCGGCTCCGCGTCCTACGTTGCGTCCACCATGTCTGTCACCATCAATACCTCCGCGTCCGCCGTGTCCTTTATTGTGGGTGCCTCTCTTGTCTTCGTTTAGTTGACGAACTTCATCCGACTTGTTGGGGCTCATAACCATTGGTAGCACGGCACTGTTCGGAGATGAGGTCAACACTGTGAGACGAACAGAGCAACGAGTATGCTTGTTTTATTGGTTAAAATCCGTAAATCAAATCAAGTTTGGTTCTGCTGGTTCGTATGTACATATCCTAAAATAGAAATGCATTTTGTCAAAAAAATGTTCAAGATGTCGTCGACTCTGCAGTCGTGAAAACTTGCAAAAGAGTCGAAACCAATCTAGACTAAACTATCTCGTTCGTGATTTAATCTTGTTCGTGAGCGGCCTGTAGCACGCAACTGCCTGGATCTGATTCGTAGGCGTGTTGTCATTACACTTTGTGCCTTGTGTGAGTTTCTGTGTGAGTCGTAGGTTTATCGAATTCCAAGACTCGGAATGACCACAGGCGCTACGTCGATTTCAGAAAATATTTTTCATAGAGGAATCAGTCATGGCATACATACTGAATGAACGAATTAGGCTTGTCACACACTGTGAAATGCAGAATGTGTTTGCAGTGGATGCTCCAATTAATTTTTAATCTGGCCAAAATTCGCCGCCAGATCTTCTGGGGGCCCACGGCAATTGGTCATCTATGATGGTCCTATATTTGGGGCCCGAAATATTGAGAGAGACAGTTTTTGTACATTTATCGTTCAGATTTATGATGTGGGATGCATTCTCAGACACACCCTATTCGGGTGATATGAGAGATCGCAGCCAAGTGGACCTCTTGTTCGATCTGTACAGGTGCTTGCTTTCTAATTTGTGTATGTTCGTGCAATATCATTGGTCACTCGCGCTGGTGCAAGCTTCAAAGTTTTGCAGCTTATCTACCAAAAACCTGCAGCATGCATAATGATAATGATTGTATTTATTATTATAAACTGTAGTTTAGGACCCCTAATTGAGGGTCTATGTGCTCAAATCCTTTTTTGGATTTGAGATGTTGGTATTACGTTCACATCTTTTGCTTTTCGTTTGAGGAGGGAAAATATGTTAAGAAAAAAAGCAGTTAGTCAAAGATCTCATCCCGCCTCCTAGTATATACATACACATGTGTACTTTGTACACATATACGAATACATGCATGCCGAGATTTAGTCCATCTGGATTCTTCAGGCCCTTCAGGTGTCTCATCCCGACCCCTGGGCTAAAATCTGAGTACCCCATGTGCAGCGTGTGAGAGTGTGTGCGTATACACACACATACACTCACATACACTCCCACCCGCATCAAAAATAGAAAAGACACAGACCACAACCATATCCTTCCTTCTGTCAAAATTTATCCCCCACGCCAAGCAACAAGTGCAATTCATAGACCAGTTGAAATCCCCAACCCTCGTCCCCCAACGCGGAAAAAATAAACTGCGCAAACATGAGCGCGTGTGTACACCCTGCAGCGAGTGTGTACGCAAATGTGTATGCTGATGTCAAAAAACCTATTTAACATACACCACCGCACATGCATTGGTGCTCAAAAACACCTGTTTAATACATGACACACTCTCCACACAAACTGCATATGCATCCGTGCATGCGCGCGTATGCAACAGTGCAGAAACTTCTTTGCTATGGAAACTACTGTGAACTATCTTGAGTCTTGTGCAAGCATCGTGCAGGCTGTCACTTTTGTTTGGCGCACACCCTGCTGCTGTCTGGAAGAAATCAGTCACCTGACGCTGCTCGCTCAAGAAAACCGTCCAAATACATGCTAGCGCATGATACAGTCACCACTGCGTTGCCGCACAAGCATCATCTGATCATCTGCGTTGGTGCAAGCCTCGTCCAGATGGTCTATGCTTCACACTTGCCCGTGGCTGCGAAGCTCATTCTCGATTAAAATGTATTTCCACCATTTATTTTGCGGACATTTTCATGCATGTACAGAGAACCAGTGACAAGAGCCTTAGGGGACCCTGCGGCACGCAGGCAGTCCGTGACACGAGCCCTACTTGCTTGCTACCCTGCCTGATGTTGCCACCTGCTGCCACTATCTGCTAAATCTGCTGCCACCGCTTGTTTTGCGAAAACCAGGCCTGATCCTACACCTGAGGTTACTTGGGTTTGGAGGCCATCCTGGAAATCAGGACCACACACGATGCACGCACTTGCACTTTAATGCCTAATAAGTCTGTGGCACTGAGTGCAAGTGCCTGTCAGGTCAGCCTGCACTGAGTGCTGAGTGCATGTGAGTGCTCAAGAT
>Ga0105053_10011012_pt1 | contig 11159 bp, 14 predicted proteins | sample BON01_FD_78093 | JGI IMG/M metagenome (GOLD analysis project Ga0105053, IMG submission 78093) | Freshwater microbial communities from Lake Bonney liftoff mats and glacier meltwater in Antarctica - BON-01 | ecosystem: Environmental > Aquatic > Freshwater > Ice > Glacier meltwater | place: Lake...
CGGAAATGTACCAAAAATCGAGAACACGAGACCTCTGTCAGCACAAAAAACGTACACCCATACCCATGAAAAGAAAAAAGAATTTCCAAAAGTACCAAAAAAACGCGATCGCGGCAACAATTGGTACCTCGGCACACAGCAGCATGGTGGATGGCAGCGTCGTCGAGATTGGCATCAACTGCCCGTCGGAGTCCCGCCTGATGCTCAAAGTGAAGCCCGCGACCAGCCTGCAGGCATACTGCGAGGCCAAGGGCTTGCGACAGGACTCTCTGCGCTTTCTCTTTGACGGGATGCGCATTCCAGAGGATGCCACTGTCTCGTCCCTCGGTCTGGAAGAAGGCGACTGGTGAGTGCCGCATGTACGATTGAGCACGATATGCGCACCGCGATTCGGTTCTGACCAGCTTGCATGCATGCGTGTGCTTGCTGCTCTCCTGCAGTCTGGACGCATTCACACACCAAGTCAGTGGAACGAGCCAGTGACAGCCGTCGTCGCCCACGTTACTGTCAAGAACCGCCCATGCTGCACGCACATGTGCCATGGACACAAGCTGCATGTGCTGGCAGCATGCTTTGCCCGAACCCAGGCCGCCATGCACTTGGCGACACAAAGCAATGGCAAACACAAGGAGACAAAGAGAAGTGCGTAGTTCCCGTCAAGCGGGCCAAAGTCAAACAGACAGACCCTAGTGTGTATATTACTAATGAACAAATTGAAAGCTGCATGGCATTGTTTCGTTGCCGTACAACGCACCAGCCCCTGTCTCTCCGGGCCACTCAAATCCTTGTTTTTTCACATGACCAAAAGTTGTGAGACATGCACATAGACACATGGTCACACTCCAATGAAGACATGTATGAACTCGCACTTTACTCTCGTCTCGAGAACACGGAAGTGTGTCAGGTTGAGCCCGGGCAAGTCGACGAAGATGACGAAGACAACGCTCCTTGGTGCATCGTCAAAGACGGAGTCTCAGCGTGCACTGGTGATCATACTGAAACTTGTGCTGAATGGGCGAATAAACCGAAAAATGTCAACAAAGAAATGGCAGAGAGTCTCACGTATATCGACAGCGGGTATACTTCGGTGTTTTTGTTGAAGTTGACTAAATATCCCAGTTAGTATTTGGATGTATGTTTACATCCAAATACTAAAAAACGGTTAACCCATGTCTGGTATTGATTTTAATACCATATTCCCAGCAGTACCGGAATATGAATTTTCTCATTACGTGCAGGGTGGCAAGCTCACACTTGCAGATTCGGCCGTTTTTGTGATCATTACGATGCGTCACACGAAGACGTCACACCTCCGTCATGCGGCTGGCATTACCCACGTCGAGGTCGATTTTCCTGGTATACGGATCGTCAAAGACGGCGTCTCAGCGTGTACTGGTGATCCGACTGAAACTTGTACTGAATGGGCGAATAAACTGAAAAAAGTCGTCAAAGGCATGCCAAAGAGCCTCACATACATCAACATTGGACACCAATCTGTGAGTTTCATAAAGTTGACTACAAATATATATCATTAAAAATTAATCAATATAATATTGAACATTAGTACTCATTGTCCACTTCGACAATGAATACTATAAATCAGTCAACTTTTTTCAGGTACTGTTTTATATACCGTGTTTTATTGGTACTGATTGAATGTCTTATTTCATACACGCAGGGTGCCAAGGTCGCTGCAGTCAGTTCGCAAGACCTCATCAAAATTCTCACGATACACGCGAAGATGTCGCCCCTCCGTCATGCGGCTGGCAGTACCCACGTCGAGATCGATTCGGGCGAGGCAGTGGTCGTTGCGCGCGCCGTCGAGGGCATCACCTGTGAAACGTGAAATGGACACGTTGTAAAAAGAAAATCGCCAACACAACAAGCGAATGCACCCGCACTTCATACATCAGCCCGCGTCGACAAAGCTCCATGAACTGCTACAATTTTACCCGAGATGCGGACATTTTCCGGCAAGTTCTGGAACATTGCGACGCATCGATAGAGAGTTATGTAATGCTACTCCGTCTGCAATCAACCTGTCGCATCGCCAAGCGCACAGTGGACGCGTTTCTGCTACCAGGACAAAAAGACGTCCCACGGTGGCTCGCCGTGCTGCATGCGAGGACGAACACCATTACGGAGGACGAGGTTTTAGCTCACGTTAATGGCGGCCCAGGCACCAAAGAACACCCGCGGATTGGGAGAAGGTACAAATACATCAAGAGGGCAGAAGTGTTTCGTGTGCTTCAGGACAATTATTTTTTCGACGAGCGGCTGGTCGGGATGATTTTTCACCACATGCGCACTGAAGTCCACCAAATGATCGAAGCCATAGACACCTCAATCACGCACGATTTCTACGAGGGCACTTTGCTGTTGGCAGACGTGTGCATCAAGGCGATGTGGCATCACGTCAAAAACCGCAACATTGTGCTGCACGGGTGCCGCATCCTCGCGGATATTCAGAACAAAGCAAGCAATCAATGCGCATTCATCGGCAAGCAACTGCCAGTGCTGAACGGAGGCCGCATCCTGGCGAATGTTCAGAACAAAGCAAGCAATCCGTGCACACTTATCTGTCGACAACTGGCAGTGTTGACCAACGCGCTGCATTACCACAGGAGCGATGTGGCAGTTGTGTCAATCGTGCTGCGCTTTGTTGATCATATCAATCAAGAGTGCATTTTTTTCGGGCGTCCAAGCCTTGGCGACTGCAGTGTGCAGACGTGCGACGAATTTTCGGCAGCACTCGCCGACGTCATGCAGTACCACGTGCACGCCACGGAGTGGATGGACGTGCAAGTTGGCGTGCAATGCCATACGCAAAACAGGCCCAGTGTGGTCGTTGCGTGTGGTATTCTGGCGCGACTATGGAGGAATACACACAATCAATATTACGCGAGTGCCGGCTTCGCGAAATCCGTTGATGCCCTTGCGAATACGGTTCGACTCAACAAAGGGCAGACCATTCTGCGCTGTGCTGCCCATGCAGCGAGCGGCTGCCTGTTTGGACGATCTGTCGCATGTTCAGAAACCCACAAAAACGTGGCGCACATGTTGCAGGTGTCTGGGTTGACACCCACCGTGTGCAGCACAAAGGATGCAGTGAAAACGCCACAAAATGCCCCCCAAATCGCCCACCACGAAGACAGACCCGAAATGAACAAAACCGAGGTTGCCACCATGGGGGACTCTACCGCTATAAAATCATGCACATACACACACGCGCTGTACTGTTCCTTTTAATACAAAATAAAAAACCACCAGCGAACAGTCTCTGTTGTGTCACCCTATTCGTACCGACCACGTGCGACGGTGCATCACACTGTCCCCTCTGTAACGGAAGTGTCTGGTGCTTTCATCTGCAGCGTGAGCATCCCGTACTCGGCCGCACCTTGGTCTCTGAAGGCGTGTGCTGTGGTGGCCACAGAGAGCAGATTCGCTGACGTTTTTTTTGCCGTTGGCGAACACACGCCTGCCACTCGGAAGAGATGAGCAAAGTTCAGGATGAAACGAGCCACGCGCCACCCTTGCTGCCAGAAGGGCAGGACCTCTGCCGTCAGGTCCTGGTCCTGCACCACGTTGAAATTGTGCTCGCTGGCGTGCGACTTCCAGGCGCTCTTGGTGGCCATCTCGTTGATTTGGAACCCCCGTTCGGCGATGCGCATGGCCATTTGCTGTTCGGAGGAGGCCTGTTCAAAGTTGGGCGACCGAAACCCATCAATGATCACCAGCTGTCCCCCATTGTTGAGACGCTTCGCTGCACACGTCATAAAGTCGTTCCTTTTCTGCCGAGAGTCGAGATGGCACAGTGCCTCCACGGCAAAGATGAGATCAAAGGTATGGCCCTCGAAAGCGTTCAAGGTGCACGCATCACACATGGCAAACTCGGTGTTTTCATAGCACTTGAAACTACTGCACTGTTTGGCAATTTCAATGTGTCGGTCAAGCACGTTGATGCCCTTGAACACGACATCGGGACACAACACAGCTAGCATCTGTGTGCAATACCCCTGTCCACAGCCAACTTCAAGCACGCTCTTGCACTGCGCTTTGTGGATCTTGTCGAGAACCATCAGGGGCTGCACACTGGTGCCCATGTTACGCAGGATCAGAGCAGGCAAGCTGAGCGTGGAGTGAAGCCCAGGACCGCGGAAAAATTGCAACAGCAGATAGTCGCGTTTGGTGGTTGCGTCGTAGTAGTCCTTCACATTGCTTGGCCCCACAGGCTTGGAAAAAATTGCAGCAAAATCAAAGAGTTTGCCCAGTTGCTCAAGGTCCTGTACAATTACACCTCCCACGTCAAAAACAACAAAGCACACAACCACCAGTGCACCCGGACACCTTCCGCGCAACAAAACACATTTCAAAAATACACACACGCACCTGTACGAGCGAGGCTTGTTCCAGCTTGCAAAAGTAGGCTTCGCCTGCAAGCACGGCGCATACCGAACACATGGCGTATAGCAGCGTCTGCAAAATGCAGAAGTGGGACAGAGACACGAGAAACGCGAAGCAACCCAACAGTATTCGGTGGTGCAGTGATACTTTCATTGCGAGGAGGTAGGTTGGTCGTGTTATTTGTTGCACACGAGAACAGTAATCGTGATTATTTTTTTTTGCAACGGGAGGAGGAGTCTGTATTGTCCACGCACAAGCGCCCAGGTGCGCAACGACCGCATCCCGCCTGAAATGACAGCGACGTGGGTAACCCCAGCCGCATCACGGAGGTATGACATCTTCGCGTGACCCATCACAATTTCCACAAAATCAGCCGAATTGGCAGCAGCGAGCGTGCCACCCTGCATATGTGTAACAGATGTATATTTAAGTATTGATATAACTTAAATTTCTCTTTAGTATTTCAAAAGAACTCTCTTTTGAAATACTAAATTGAATATTTTAGTCAACTTTCGACAAACTCACCGAAGTATGTCCGCTGTCGACATACGTGGTGTGTAAGCCACACGACACACTCGAAACGACCGCATCCCGCCTGAATTGACAGCGAAGTGGGTAACGCCGGCCGCATCACGGAGGTGTGACATCTTCGCGTGACCCATCACAATTTCCACAAAAACGGGCGAATTGGCAGCAGCGAGCGTGCCACCGTGCATATGTGTAACAGATGTATATTTCAGTATTAATATAACTAAAATTTCTAATTAGTATTGGAAATACACTTGTCTTTCCAATACTACATGCATATTTTAGTCGACTGTTGACTAAAACACCGAAGTATGTCCGATGTCGATATACGTGAGGTTCTCTGTCATTTCTCTGTTGACATTTTCCGGATTATCCACCCATTGAGTACCGTTTTCTGCCGGGTCTCCAGTGGCAAATGGCCGATTTGGTAGTTGCGAGCCTGTCACCCTTCAAATATGTAACAGGTGTATATTTTAGTATTGAGATAACTAAAATTTCTATTTAGTATTCGGGAATAATTTTATTCCCGATATTATTTTGTATAATTCAGTCAATTGTCAACTAAAACATCAAAGTATTCTCACTGTCGATATACGCGCGGTACTTTTGCCATTTCTCTGTTGACATTTTTCGGATGATTCACGCATCGAGTACAGTTGCCGGGTCCACAGCGCCAAATGCGCCCATGCAAATGCGAGCGACACGGATGCACTGAATGTAGCAAGTAACGAATTTTATTTCAAATAAAACGTTGTGCAGTTTCGGGGACTGTTCTCGCCCCCGCTCTTTCTCTCCCCGTCTATTGGGCTGAGCGCGCCGCGATTTGTTGCCGTATCAATGCTAGCATGAAAGTCCTTAGCAGCTTTCAGTTCCACTTGCACAAATTCCCCGTCGTCCCCTCGGACACAGAACAGAAGCAGTGGTGTCGGGTGCCGTCTTGGTCAACTTGTTGGGTTGTGACGCTCTTGGCATCCGTTTTGGGCGTACTTTGGCAGACAGAGACGCCGCGCTGGGCGACACCGGACACAAACGCATGCTGCCAGCGCGTTCGAAATTATACACGGTAAGTACGCATGCAAACACTGTGGAGTACCGTGGGTTCAAGTAGCGAATGATGCGAGCGACACGCAACGCATGAGCGAGGCACTCCTGGAACTGGCACACACGATCACAGACAACGATGGCATACACGTGCCTTTTTTTCGCGTTGAAGGCAAGGATGTCACAGTGCACAATCTTCTTGCAACTGCCCTTGCTTCTGTCGCCGTCACCATCTGGCACACCCAACGGGCTGGGCTGGTCCGCACCCGTGGCAGCATCGCGGTTGACCGACTCCAACACTCCCACGTTTCTGGTAGAGATGTATATTCCGCGTTCCAGGAGCTTGAAGACCAGGAAAATAAGAAACTCGCGATTCTTGTGTATGCTGCTTTGGACTAGTCTGTAGTGCTGCAGGTGGTACTGCAACACCAGCGCGCTGCTGTCCAGCCGTACCCCAGAATGCAGCGTCGACTTGGAGACGTGTTTCTGCTTGAGGGTGTCTAAACGAAACATAGAAGGGTGGTGCAGCATGTCGTTCAAGTACGACAAACTCTTGTCGACCTGCAGCATGCAAACCGAGCCGGTGAACTTTCTCAGCCGCTCTTGGCTGCTCTCCTTGATGCACCACCACGGAGCTCGTCCGCCCAAGACATTTATATACTAAAGACCCGTACATCCCCGCAATGCCACCAAGCAGCAGTGCCGTACGCCACACGGCACAGCAATCGCGCACGTGTCTCATGTGACATTGCGGAAAATGTCCAAATGGTACTGCATTGGATCAATGTCGGCTTGCTTGGTAAAACACACTTCATGGCACGAATATCGCGTGCGCAGCAAGGCGCGTAGCTCGTGAAACGACATGGCAACATAAAATAACATTTCATTTGGATTCTTGGTATCGACAGCCACCATCAACTGACAAGTGCGCATTGGCAACACACGTCTGTCCTGTCTTGCACAGGATTGAATGTATACTCAAAGTGGAAAAACGTCAAGAAATGAAAGGCGGCCACGCCATTCGCGTATTGCTCCGGTGTTATGCGTGAAAACGGAGGCAAAAAGTTCTTGAGTAAAATCTTACCCGTGTGCATTAACTCCAATTCTGCCGTGACTTTGTCGAAGAAATTCCGCAACTCTTGTTGTACACAGTGGTTGACGTAGGACACAATGTTGCGTTGCATTAAATTGTCGCAACGCTCTTGTGGATCGTCTGAAAACAGGCGTGGTGTTTTGATGTACGAAGATATGATGAGCTGTTGTATGCTGTAACACATCTGGTATACAATTTCACCAGGGTGGTCATTGCATGCGAGCAGCAAGACATCGAATAAGCCACACTTGTCAGTGTAGATTTTGAATTTTGCGTCTGTGCATAAGAAATTCATTTTGTGGACCGTGCCAAAGTCCCCGTTCTGGTACACCAAGTCCACAGCTCTGTTGGTTCTCGTGCGCATAATTCGAAATGAAATAATGTGACACGTACGCTTGCTTATATACAAACTACAAGCAGCGTTGGCAAAACAAAATGTCGCACTGTAACACACAGTAAATTTGATACAACCCATCAAATCACAACACACATGGACCCACGCCATGTTTGTCAAATGCGTACACGTGCAATGTGTTGTCAGCGTGTTGCTGCGGCCCACGGAAGCGGGTGTGTAGCAGGCGTTTTACGTGCATTGCGTTCGTTTTTGCGTGTGCCGAAGCAGACAGACGCCAAACAACCTGCTCAGAGATCAGCTGTATATATGCACGCGCATCTGCCCTGGAGCCCGGAGCTATGCGCTTCATCTTCTCTGTCGTGACCAACAGCACATACACCCTCTTTTGCGCTAGCATCCAGTATGTGATTCTGTTCGTTTACCGTCTGTTATTCTCTCTGGCGCTCTACCTGTTCAGCCTCTCGCTTGTCGTTTTCACACTGTACAGCACTGTGTTCTTGTGTGCGTTGTGTATTGCGCTACTTGTTGCATACGACGCCGACACCTTTCGGTCTCAACACGACATCCTTGTCGAGTGCAACAACATTGGCGGTCGCGACAACGGCAATCTTGCCGAGTCAGCTGGCGCTGTGTCGTCGCACGCAGAGGCACACAATGACGTCGACGCTCCCAACGGCACTGGCACGGTCGTCGGGATGCCAGTTCTTCGCGACTCGCACGTCGACGCGCTGCTGACCCTCTTGCTATGCCACGCAAGCATGATGTGTGTGGTGTTTGTGTTGTTTGTCGTGTTTTTGTACGAGTGCATCAATGTTGACAAGAGCGTTATTTGTAGAATGGCGTTTGGCGACCACGCTGCCAACCACACCATTGGCATTGCGATGCTCATTCTCACCTTTTCGATTTTACTGCCACTTCTCGGCCTGTACAAGCGGAATGTTGGCAAGTCGCGTGTTTTCCGCACCCACCTGCCCAGTTTTGTCATTTTATTCACGAGCCTGTCGCACATTGGCATCATGTCCAAGATGCAATTCTATTCGCGCACATGTCCGCTTCTGGTGTCCTTCTCCGGCTCGCTCTATGTGGTCTACTGCAGCATTGCGTTGCATTTTCTGTTCCGCATCGCCAACGTCGCTGTCGGCTTTTGCATTCGCCAGATACAACAACGCCAACACCGCCACAAGCACCACACCCCACCGCACAGCGACCCCAACCCGACTGCGACACAAGACAACATGTACTCTACCGTCTTTGTATTAATCGCCAACACGGTCCTGCTGCTTGCGAACCTCGCCTACGCGTAGCGCATCAGCATGGTGTTCAACGGCATTCAGACCGTGGTCATTCTGCTTTTCGTCCTGTGCATGTCACACCGCATCATCAAAATGCCCACCATACGCTACTCCAAGAAACGGCAGTAGCGACACACGGGTCACGGCGGACACCTCACTCTGTCGTGATCCCACCACACACATGGTGCCCTGCGAATCGCGCTCAAAAACAAGGCTTTGAACTCTTTATTATAAACGACACGCCACCCCTTCAACTCCCACCTACCATGCCCCCTTTTCCACCGTGTCCCGTCTCTTGACATTGCAGGGCCAAGTCCCACAGACCCATGCTCACATGGTAACGGAATTGGTCTTGCTTTGCAATGTGCATTCCATAGTGCTCTGGATCGTATAGCTCTCCACTGCACAACAACACACCGCGCGCGGCACTCAATAACTCAGTCTTGCGATGCTTACTGTTGCCATATGCTGGCCTTTGGGGATCGTAAAGATTGCATGGCTCCATGCGTGGGAAAATATGAGTTCAGACTTGCACCAGAAAGTCGCTCTTTTATACTCTTTTGGGCTCTCCCCCCATATCCCCCGCACTCGAGATTTCAAAGAAAAATCGGCAAGGGAGAGGGCATACGGAGGGGGGGGAGGAGTGGTGTTTAGGCAGCGGTCAGATGGCCACTGTTGTGCAGCGCACCCAAAATGTGCATGTGTCTGGCACGCTCCGACAGCAACCTGTACTGAGGCGGTCCAATTTGTTTCTCGGTGCCCGACACAAGGGCAGAGAGGGTGGACAGGTCGATGCCGTATCCTTTTCCGGCCAGGACGGCATGAGCGACGCTTGTGTCGTAGAGCGACAGACGCGACATGCGTTTTGCAACATGCGAGCTCTCGGTGGACGCGTGTGGCTGTTTGAACTGCGTGGCATGCAGTGTTACGGTGAGGTTTCCTTTCCGCGGTATGTTGTACTGTTCTGACATGGAGTCGACCGTGGCAGCTGTAGGGAGAATGTCGTGGAGCAGCGCCAGGCAGCAATTGCTGGCGTCAATGCGGCGTTCCTCACAGTACGCTTGCAAGAGAGTGCGTAACGGCACGGTTGCCTGCTCCTCCAAGGTGAGGCTGCGCAGGAAGGGTGGCGGTTCGGGGTTGGCGTGGGATTGCAGCCCGCATATGCAGATGCGAATGGTATCGATTTGCGACATGTGGCTGTCCTGCTGTCACGCGAGACACGGCGCTTTGTGCTTATATAGGTTCTAGAAGCAACACGCCTGTGGCAGGTCACAACGCAGGGCCCGACGACGAATTGGACGCGAGCTTGAGTGCATTGATGGCGACGGAAGCCATGCTTTCCATGAGTTTGTTTTTGTGCGCATACACCACCAGGTTGCTGCGCTACTTCCATGAATACGTGCTGGAGGCATGCAAGGCACAGGCACCGGGCGTCCATCTGGCGCATCTCAACCTGCCACACATTATCTTGGAGCGCCAAGGGTGGTGTAGGGAAATCAAAAAGGGTTGCGAACGAGAAGATGCTCAACAAGTTTGTGTGCTTGTGCATCCTATTGCGCGATTTCGCCGACATCCGCACCTATGTTGAATCCAAGTTGAAGTGGGAACCTGTCGCGAAGCAGAGGAAAGCGTTGGATGTGTTGACAGTGGGTGCTGGTGGAGGTGGTGCTGGTGGTGGAGGAGGTGGTGGTGCTGGAAGCAGTGTTGTTGCGGTTGGCAGTGTAGTAGATGGCGAAAGGGTGCAGGCAAAGGCCACAACTATGGTCTGCTACCTCCCGCATTTCATGACGATCAAGGGCGACGACTGGTGGAAATGGGACAAACGTCTTGAGACGTACAAGAGCGCGATGTGGAACCGCACGGTGCAGCAAATCAATGCCGAGGCAAGCCTTGTCTTCTGTGGCGAGATCATCAAGCACAAACATGACATGCAAAAGGCGGCCACTGTCTTCTGTCAAGTATCGACGGATTTCGAAGACGCTGTGCAATATACCCCTGAGCGGGTCCTGGCATGGTATCGTGGTGAGCCACAGACACGCGACATGCGGATGATTTGCGACATGTACAACTTCAAGTCGAGCACAAAGACGAGCTATTACACGCATGTGGCCGGCCTGGCATACGGCAAGCGCCCGAAAGTGCGCGTGCAGATCATCCGTGTGGTGGCATCGTACTGCTCAGTGATGGTGCAGTCCTGCGAAAAACTCAAGATCTCGAAAATCTGACGGGCGACTCTGCTGACGATACCCAATCTGATGACGAAGAGGTGGATACGGCCTGTGACGAACTCACCAGACGTAGTGTCCTCAAGAGGTGTGCGACTTGCAGCCGAAACCGCAGCCCCCACCACTTCAAGTCTGAGTCCGAAAGTCAGTGCACTCAATGTTTCAAGGCCTGGATACCCCGGGGCATTCGATACCAAGACAATGAACTCAAGACGGTTCAC
>Ga0105053_10011018_pt1 | contig 11157 bp, 8 predicted proteins | sample BON01_FD_78093 | JGI IMG/M metagenome (GOLD analysis project Ga0105053, IMG submission 78093) | Freshwater microbial communities from Lake Bonney liftoff mats and glacier meltwater in Antarctica - BON-01 | ecosystem: Environmental > Aquatic > Freshwater > Ice > Glacier meltwater | place: Lake...
CGACGACTTCGACGACTTCGACTACTTCGACGGCGGTCCCAACCTCGGAGACCTCGGGAGACTCAATCACCTCGGGGGCGCTTGCGCGTCCGAAAAGGGCGAGGTCCGGATTCGCCGCCGCGTAGTCGCGGAGATCGGATTCATCGACGAAGTACTTCACAAAAACCTCGTTGCCCTCGCGGATCTGGACGAGGTATTCCGGAAGGTGTCCTTCGCGACCGTGGGCGAGGTATTCCTGGAAGTCACCGGCGTTCCGCGCGATGGCGTCGCTGTAGCGATTGAGCTTCTCCAGCATCTCGAGGATCTCCTTGAGACCTTCGGAGCTGATCTTCTCGTTTTTGCCGCCCTGGAGATTGCGGAGGAAAACGTCGTCGGCCCCGAGCGAGATGAGGATCTGGCTGAGCTCGCGGTCATCCTGCACATACTGCTCTTTCTTCCGACGGGTGATCTTGTAGAGGGGCGGCTGCGCGATGTAGACGTAGCCGCGCTTCACGAGCTCGAGCATCTGACGGCAGAAGAAGGTCAAAAGCAGCGTCCGGATGTGCGAGCCATCGACGTCCGCATCGGTCATGATGATGATCTTGTGGTAGCGGACTTTTTCGATTCTGAAGGCCCCTTCCTGATCGCCGTCGCCGATCCCGGCACCGATCGCGGTGATCATGGTCTGGATTTCCTTATTCTGGAGAACCTTGTCGAGGCGGGCCTTTTCGACGTTGATGAGCTTACCCCGGATCGGGAGGATCGCCTGGGTGCGACGGTCACGGCCCTGCTTGGCGGAGCCACCGGCGGAGTCACCCTCGACGATGTAGAGTTCGCTCTCGGCGGGGGCGCGGGACGAGCAGTCGGCCAGCTTGCCGGGCAGACCACCGCCGGACATCGCCGACTTGCGCACGGTGTCGCGGGCGCGGCGGGCGGCCTCGCGGGCTCGGGCAGCGTTGAGGACCTTGTCGATCATCTTCTTGGCGAGAGCTGGGTTTTCGTCGAAAAACTCCGAGAGGCCTTCGTAGACGATCGAGCTCACTACACCCTCGACCTCGTTGTTGACGAGTTTCTCTTTCGTCTGCGAGCTGAAGCGCGGGTTCGGGTGCTTCACAGAAATGACCGCGACGATGCCCTCGCGGCAGTCTTCCCCGGTGATGGCGGGATCTTTGTCCTTGAGCAGCTTGTTGGCCTTCGCATAGTTGTTGAAGGCCCGCGTCAGCGCCGCCCGGAAGCCGGAGAGGTGGGCCCCGCCGTCCCCGTTCGGGATGGAGTTGGCGAAACAGAGCACGTTCTCGTGGTAGTCACCGGTGTATTGCAGGACGACGTCCGCGTAACATTCGTCTTCGGCGGTCTTGCCGTTGTCGTCGATCTCGACCATGCGTTTGCCACTGAGGCTGACGGGCTTGTCATGGACGAGCTCCTTGTTCTCGCCGAGTTGGCGGACGAATTCGATGATGCCGTCTTCGTAGTAAAACTCCTTCTTCTTCCGCGAATCCTCCCGCTCATCGATCAGGACGATGCGGACGCCGGGATTGAGGAAGGCGAGCTCGCGCATCCGGTTAGAGAGGTAGTCGAACTTGAACTCGATCCCGGCGGTGAAAATGGTCGTGTCAGGGAAGAAGGAGATCTTTGTTCCCGTCCGAGTCGGGTCGGCGAGGTCACCGATGACGGCGAGCGGCTTGGTCGTGACGCCGCGCTCGAAGGCAATGTGGTAAATTTTACCGTTCCGATAGACATCGGCGGTGAACCAGTCGCTGAGGGCGTTCACGCACTTCGCCCCGACCCCGTGGAGACCGCCCGAGAACTTGTAGGCGCCCTGACCGAACTTGCCGCCGGCGTGGAGGTTTGTCAGGACGAGCTCGACTGCGGGCATGCCGAACTTCGGATGCATGTCGACCGGGATGCCACGTCCGTTGTCCTCCACCGAAATCGATCCGTCGCCATGAATCGTGATCGTGATGAGTGAGCAATGGCCTGCGAGATGCTCATCGATCGAGTTGTCGAGCACTTCGAAAACGGTGTGGTGGAGACCTCGCTCCGTAGCCGGATCGCCGATATACATCCCGGGCCGTTTCCGCACGGCTTCGAGGCCCTCGAGTTTGTCAATTTGACCGGCATCGTAATTTCCCGTGGGCTTGGGAGGCGTATTATCGTGGGCAGCGTCTGACATAGGATGAATCGAGGGTAGGGCGCGAAAATCGCCCGTCGGCAGGGGGCACTCCAAGCTCCGCCGGAAGGGGCTATTTTTCGCTCCTCTCCACTACGCTAGGAACCGCGAAAGATCAACGATTTGCACAGTTTTTAGGCCGAAAAATGCCCCTTTTTTACTTTCAAAAGCGGCATTCCGGGGAAACGGGCGAAATTGGGCGAATGTCGGGCAACAATCAGGGTCGGGAGGGTGAGCGGACCCTGTTCAATTCGCCTTCAGATAGGCCACGAGATCGGCGACATCCTGGGCGGTCAGGCCTTGTTGGGCGGCGCTGAGCATCATGGAGCGGGTCATTTTCTTTTTGGCTTCGATTTTACCCCGGGGGATCATCTGGGTGATGCCGCCCATGCTGGTGATGATGGCGGGGTTGCCGTCCTGGATGAGCAGACCTTGGATCGTCTTGGCGTCTTTGGTGACGAGCTCGGTGCCGTCGAATCCGTGGGAGATATCCGCGCTGGGGTCGATGATGCTGCGGGCGATGACTTCGTGGGTCTGGCTCTTGCCCCATCCATCGAGGGGCGGGCCGAACTGCACGCCGATGCCGCCGACTTCGTGACACATGATGCAGCGTGCGGCGGTCGCTTTGCCGCGATCCGCATCACCGGTGAGGGCGAGAACGCTCTCGACGGTGAGGGCTGATTTTTGCGCTTCGTCAGGCTCGGGGAGGAGGACTTCCTGGATGACCACTTTGCCCGGGTCGTAGATCCCGCGGGTCTTCAGTTCGGTCATGAGGTCGTAGTCCTTCCAGTCATTGTTCATCCGGTTCATCAGCCACCAGACGGCGTTGCTCTTCAGCGGGGTGTCGAGCTGGGCGATCGTGAGCATGGCGGTGGCGGCACTGCGGGTGTGGATGAAGGCGATCGCATCGAGCGCCTGCTGGCGCTGCGCTTTTGTCAGGATCCCGCTCTGGGCGCGGACCGAGAGATCATCGACGGCCGAGGGCGGATGGAGGCGCCAGGCGATCCCGGCGAAGGTGTCGCTCCAGCGGCGCGAATCATCGTCGGCGATGGCGTCTTTGACGGCGGCGTAGACGGCGGCTTCTTTTCCGCTCGCGCCGGTGCCGAAGGCCTCGAGGTAGCTGCGGTCTTTGCCGTCGTAGCCTTTGGCAATGGAGACGAGGATCTCTTTGGAATGGTCAAAGGACTCGTTTCGCATCGCGAGGGCGACTTCGCGGCGGACGGCGGGGCTCTCGTCTTCAGCGAGACCGGCGGCGGCCCCGCTGATGTCGAGTCCGGCCCGGCGCATCGCGCGAAAGGCGGCGATCTTCATCTCGGGCGAGGTCTGATCGGCGGGGTAGCCGGCGACGCGCGGGCCGCTGATGCCGAGCTGATAGAGGAGGTGGATGGCCCGTCCGCGGATGTAGGGATTGGGATCCTGCAGGAGCGCGGCGACGGGGTCGAGGGCGGCCCGGCCCCGGGCCTTGAGGCCTTCGAATCCGATCGCGCGGACGTTGATGGCAGGGGACTTGAGTGCTTCGATCTGGCCTTCGACGGTGGTGATGTCGATCTTGGGCACGACGGATTGGAAGCCCTTCGGCGCGATACGGTAGATCGCGCCCGAGCAGGTACCATCGAGATCCTGGTGACCGCCGACGCGGGCGTCGTACCAGTCCGAGACATAGAGGGCACCGTCAGGGCCCACGGCGATGTCCGAGGGGCGGAAGAGGGTGCGGGTCTCATTGTTGACGCTGTCATTGCCACCGAGGAAGTCGGAACCGGCAAACTCGCCGCTCGGGTTCGTCGTCGCGAAGTCGTGGCGCTCGAGCTTGAAACCCGCGCCTTCGAGTTCGGGCTGGTAGGAGAAGACGACATTCCGCCCCGGTTCGCAGGCGAAAAAGGTGCCGCTCCAATCGTTTCCGAGGGCGCCGTTCTCGTAGTAGACGTTTCCAGTGGGCGAGCCGCCTCCGTAGACATCGCCGGCGGGGGTGATGCCGGGATCTTCCTGTCGCCATTCGGCGACGGGGATGGTCTGACCGGGGCGCTTGTCGACGCGCCAGCTGCGCTGTCCGTCATTTGAGCTGAAGCCGAAATTCGCATACTCCATCACCCACGAGACACGGCAGGCGGGCGGGTCGTCGTTGTCATTCTGGAAGATGTCGCCGAGGGAGTTGATCGATTGCTCGTAGGAGTTGCGGTAGTTGTGCCCGATGATCTCGGCGTGGGTGCCGTCGGGATTCATGCGCACGGTGAAGCCGCCGACGTAGACGTGGCCGTCGTCGCTCGGAGTGCCCGCGAGGACTTCGGGATTGTGGGGGAACTCAAAGGGTCCGATCGGCTTGGGCCGGTAGTCGCCATAGACGGTGAAGGTTTTCCCCGATTTGTCGGTGAACTGCCCGCCGCAGTTGCCGGAGTTGAAATACCATTTCCCGTCGGGTCCGACGGTGACGGAGTGGAGCGAGTGGTCGTGGTTCTGCCCGCTGAAGCCGGTGAGGAGGATCTCACGTTTGTCCTTCGTCGCGTCGAATTTGAGATCCCGATCCACGTCGGTGTAGACGAGGAGGTGGGGCGGCTGGGAGACGACGATCTTGTTGTCGATCACGGCGATGCCGAGCGGGGCGATGAGGAGGGGCTCCTGGACAAAGGTGTGGCTCGAGTCGGCTTTTCCGTCGCCGTCGGTGTCCTGCAGCACGACGATGCGGTCGCCTTCGGGTTGACGGTCGAAGTTTTTCCGATAGCGCACGCCTTCGGCGACCCAGATGCGACCCTCGAGATCGATGTCGATGTTGGTCGGGTTGAAAAGCAGCGGTGAGGTGGCCCAGAGGGTGACTTCGAGTCCTTCGGGGACGACAAAGAGATCGCCGGCGACCTGCTCGGCGGGCGCGTCGGGATAGGTCTTCGCCGCGTCCTGAGCGGTGACGGCGGTGGAGAGGAGAGGGATCGCGAAGAGGATCGCGGTCAGGGGTGATTGGGGGCGAATCATGGTCGTAGTCTGGAAGCTGCCTATTTTCGGCCATTGAAGACGGTTGCACAAGCGCCGGTCAAGACCCGATTGCGTCTCGGTGAGTCTTCTTTCGCGCATTTTGCGTAACCGCAGAGTGATTGATCATTTGCCAAACGGGCCCCCGTTCGGAATCTGTGCTCCTTTTTATGACTGCTGGAAGCTCCAAACCCCTCCTAATTTTCGATTTTGACGGCACTCTTGCCAACACGATCGAGACGGGCATTCAAATCTACAACGAACTCGCGGCGGGCTACGGCCTGCGCTCCGTCACGGTAGCCGAGGTGCGGGAATTGCGGAAGCTGAATACCCGCGCTCTCCTCGACGAACTCGGTATCTCCCGGCTCATGGCGGCGAAGCTCGGGGCGCACATCCGCAAGGTTCTCCATGATCGCATGGACGAGGTGGACATGATCCGGGGCACCCGCGAGGCGGTGCAGGCTCTGCATCGGGAGGGTTTCCGGCTCGGCATCATCAGCTCGAACTCGGCGGAGAATGTGCGCCTGATCATGAAACGCTTTGACCTGCTCGAGTGTTTCGCCTTCATCGAGGCGGGAGTGAGTCTTTTCGGCAAACCCCATCGCATCGCCAATGTCCTGAAGAAAACCGGGATCGCTCCCTCGCTCGCGATGTATGTGGGCGACGAGACCCGCGACATGGAGGCGGCGCGAAAAACCCACGTCAGTGGCGTCGCGGTCTGCTGGGGCGCGAACGGTCGCGAAGCGATGGAGACCGAGGGCCCCGATTTCTGCATCGACGACCCGTCCGAGCTGATTTCCTGCGCGCGGACCTTTGCCTCGGGAAAATAAGCGTCACGTTTTCCCTTACGAAACAAGAGAGGGTATATGAAATCCCCTCTTTTGGTTATTGTCGCGTCCGCTCTCGTCTTCCTCGTCTCCGGCTCTGGCAGCAGCGCCCGTGCCACCTCAGTGCCCGTCCCTAGTAGTCCCCGGCTCTCGGTCGGTGACACCTGGACCTATGACAGCGGACTGAAGATCACTTTCCTCCAGGTTATCGCGGACACGCGGAAGGTCACCACTTCCGGCCTCGAGAAGGGGAATGCGGTGATCCTGCTGCGCCTCGAGGCCGGCAATCAGGAGCCGAAAACGGTGCGCCTGCGAACCCGCCTCGGTCGTGACTTCGTCGTGATCGCAGCCAATGAATTTCCCGAGGGTGTCGTTGGAATTCCCAAGTCCTACGTCATCCGTGTCGCCTCGCTCACCCCCGGCGGGAGCAAACGCGGAGGTCTTCGCCCGATGCGGGCCTATGCCCTGCGCCTCGCGGTCGAGGTGGCTCTGTGAGGGGTCCCAATCCTAGCTCTCGGGCGTGTCGAGCGAGAGGAGTCGGCGGCATTCCTCGAGCAGCCATTCCGGTTGCATGAAGGGATCGTAGCCGATCTCCTGCCAGCGGATGTGCCCGCTGCGATCGATCAGATAGGTTCCGTGGAGCGGCTGCTTCTCGAAGTCGTCGTAGGCGCGGTAGTCTTTGAAGGCGGCGAGTGAGGGATCCGAGAGCAGGGGAAAAGGGAAGGGCGCGCTCTTTTCCCCCTCGCCGGCGAGCGTCTCTTTGAGCTCGGCGACGGGGTTCGTGCTGATCGCGACGAGATCGATCCCGGCCTCGGCGTATATCTTCTGCATGGGGGCGAAGGCGTTGAGCTGCTCCATGCAGTGGATGCAGCCTTTCCCGAGAAAGAAGATCGCCACGACGGGCCGGGCCCGCAGGGTGGAAAGAGTCGTCTCTTTGCCTTCGGCATCGCTCAGGGTGAAGTCGGGCGCGGTCGGCGGGCTCCAGCGGAAGGGGCCGAGGCTATCGAGGGCGGGACGCGGTCCGAGATCTGTCGCGGGAGCGGCGGGTTGCTGCCACTTTTCGGGAAATCCGAACTCTTTCGCGACGGCGGCGAGCGGGACGAAGATCGCGAGACCGGCATCGGCGTGACCGGCCACGGTAAGCAGGCTGGTGAAGGCAGCTTTCGCCTTTTCCTTCTCCCCGTTTTCGGAGAGCAGGCGGACCTGTGTCGCGAGCGGGAGGACTTCGTTCTTCTCTGATTTCACCGCTTCTTCGGCGAGTTTCATCGCCTCCTTGCCGTTGCCGGCGCGCTGCCAGAGGGCGGCGTGACGCCATTTCGCGAGGTCTTTGAGATCGGGCAGGAGCGCGAGCGCTGCGGTCTTGTCTGCCGGAGAGGCGGTGAGATGGCGATAGACGTTGAGCTCCTTCACCGGATTCTCCAGCTCTTTGACCGCTTTTTCAAAATTCTTCGCGGCGGCGTCAGTGGCTTCCTTGATGCCCTTTTCGTCTTTCTTTGCGGTCGTGGCTTTGGCCTTCGCATCGGCGACAGCCTTATCCTGCCCGGTCTTTTTGCCCGCGAGACGCTTTTCGAGATCCGTGAGATGGACCATTCCGCCGGAGTGATCGCCGCTCTCGAACTTCGCGATGCCGACGTAGCGATGAAAATCCGTCTCCGTGATGGACTTGCCGTCCGGCGCGAGGAGGGCCTCGCTCTTTTCGCTTCCATCGCCGGAGAGTCGGATGAGTTCCTCCCACTGCCCGAAGCGGACGAGCGTGTCACGGAGACGCTGGCGACCATACTGCCAACTGCTGCCGTCGGGATCGTAGATCGACTTATCGCCCTCTTTTTTGAACTTCGGGAGACGCGGCAGCGAGATCATGTTCAGTGCGAGATCGACCGAGCGATCAAGCTGCCCGAGGCTGTTGAAGTTGCGGATGAGCCACTCGTTGTTGTGGGCGAAATTGTGGATCTGATCGGGGACGATGCGGTAGCGCATCATGTGCGCGTGGTCGACGCGGGCCGAGGCCTCCTGCTGCCAGGCGGCGTCGGTGTAGCGGTGGAGTTTCGAATAGATGTGGCCGGGCATGTGCCACATGTGGGCGATCCCGGGAGCGGCAGGCCCGCAGTTCGCCGCCGCCTTGAGAGCCTGCGAGGCATCGTCTTTGTCCCAGAGATGGATCTGGAAATGATTCGCCGGGTGATTCGGTGCTTTTGTCAGGATCTCTTCCGCGAGCAGGTTCATCGCATAAAAGCTCGAGATGGGCAGTTCCTTGCCGCTGTTGTAAAAGACCTGGTGCAGGAGCACGGCCTTCGCCTCGAGATCATCGGGATAGGCCATGACGATCTTCTCAAGGGAGCGGGTGTAGCTCGTGAGCCGCTTTTTCATGTCCACCTTGGGATCTTTGAAATAGGCGGCGAGACCGTCGATCCAGAGCTTTTCACGGGCATCGGCTTTGTCCTTTCGCTCGACCGCTTCGTCGATGAACTTTTTGCCGCGGGTGTCGTTTTTGAAATTCGCCATCGCCATGCCCCAGTAGGCCATCGCGCAATCGGGATCGAGTGCGGCGACCTGGCGGAAGCTGCGCTCGGCCTCGAAGAACCAGTAGCCGTGGAGCTGCCCGACCCCCTGATTGAAAAAGCGTCGTGCTTCGTCCGAGGCGGTCGTCACCGCGAAGTCCACCTCACCCGTCCCCGGGATGATTGCCGCCGCCTGGCGCGGGCCTTCGTTGAAGACCTCGCCGTGGTAGGAGTGACCCGCGCGGGGATCGGTCTTCGCCGCCTCGTCCTGCGCGCGAAGCGGAGCGGCGAGGAGGAGCAGGACGAAAAATGGCGCGAGGGTTTTCATTCTGGGGTGGATCGATTCACTCTCACTCATACTCTTAATCATACTCAAACCGGAGTATGATTAAGATTAACGAATAAGATTAAGAGTGGGAGGTGAAAGCGGATGGTCAGAGTGGTTTGATAAAGATATTCCGGAACTGCACCAGACTCGAGGCCGGTGACCAGGTCCCGTCGGCCTTTTTACCGCCGTGGTGCTGCAGGGCGATGCGGCCTTTTTCGGGCACTTCGGGAAGGACGGCATTTTCGATGATGGTGTGTCCGTTCAGGACGACGGTGAGGCGGTCGCCTTTCATCGTGATGATGAAAGTGTTCCATTCTCCGACGTTGTTGTCGGCTTTGCGGTTCGGGGTGACCCCGGCGCGGATCTCCTGCGGGAGAGTCTCGTTGTTGCGGATCCCGTAGACCTCGCCCGACCCGATCGGCCCACACCAGATATTGAGCTGATACTTCGACATACCGCGCAGGTAGATGCCCGAGTCGGCGTTCGGCATGGGATGAGTGAGATTCTTGCCGTCGGGTCCTTTCACGGTACTGCCGGCGGGGAGGACGTAGGGCACGTCATAGAAGCCGGTCGTCTCCGTAATGCGCCAGTCGATTCGCAGCTCGAAGTCGCCGAACTCTTCCATCGTCCAGAGATTTTTGTCCCCTTTCGCCTCGGACTGGGCGTCGTAGTCGATGACCCCGTCGAGGACTTTCCAATGGCCGTTGTCGCCCTCGGGGATGGTCCAGTTGCTGAGGTCATTGCCGTTGAAAAGCGACTGGTAGCCCTCGGGTGCCGGATCGGGCGCGGCCGACGCGGCGCAGGGCAGGGTGGCAAGGAGGACGGGCAGGAAGAAGGTGGGAATTCTCATTGTATGAAACAATAACGGGAATCGGGGGTGAAAACCGAATCTTTTCTCAGGCATGTACTCGTATCCTTGGCGGGATGCGGGGCTGCGCAAAACCCGACTCAAGCAGGCGGGGCAGAACCGCCTCCTCTCCCGCGCGCCTGCCGCAAGCATTTCCCGGGACGAGCTAATTGCTAGGAATTTGCTTTTTCATCCCTTCACCCCCCTTGCCACCCTTGGGCCGGGGAAGGAGGGGGTCCAAAAGGCCCCGCCGATGCTGACACACTACCGAACGTGGGTAGCAATGAGATTCAAATAACCCGTCACGCCCGCGCGCTTCGTTCCTTTTTCGACGGACCGGACGAGCCGATTGAGACACCGCTGGAGAGTCTGTGCCGAGACCGGCTCGCTTTCCGTTGCCGGGGCTTGTAATTCAGTCTCGCCGACACCTTCAGTCCGTAATACTTCGCAAGTGGCGAGGAGTTCGTCGCAAATGATTTTCTCAACACCGCCGAGGGCTGGAGCGTCGGCGGGGCGTCCTGCCGCGACGGCACGATAATAGGACGTAGCCGCTTCATAGACCCGCCGGACGGCGTGGTCCGTGATCTCGGGATGCGACCGATAGGAACGCAGGATACTCTTTTCGATCGTGTAAAGAGTTGCAAGATTTTCTTCGATCATGAAGAACGGAGCATTCACGAAATACTTGAAAAAAGCAATGATTTCGGGCCCGTTTCATTGTTGGTAAGCAAACCCTGCGCAATTGCTGAATTTTGACCCACTCCAGCAACTCGACCCCGCTGGAGTGAGGCCCTACGAATCATCGTTCCCACCACGTTGATTCGGTCGCCTCCTCCGGCTCCCTCACCCGTCCGCTGTGCTCCAGGGCCGCTCCTTCGTATGGGTCCGTCTCGCGGCTGCCACCGCCGCTCGGCTCATCGTACCAGGGCAGCAGGGACATTTGTGCGGATCCTCGCCCCAGACGCGGATGATGAGAGCGCGCCACAAGGGGCGAAGCGCACGCCCGCTTCTTGGCTCGGGCGGCGGAAGGATGAAGGGAGTCCCCGGTGGAGTCTCCTCTCCTCGCTCGGGCTTCTTAGCGCCCTTCATCTCCGGTTGGGGTCGCCCCGTCTTCGCCGCCATTCCCCGGCTCTTGATCGAGTAGAGTCCGATGAAGGGAGTCGCCGAAGGTCTGCACAGCGGCGACGGCGGCGAGTTGTCCCTCGGGCAGCTCAAGCCTCGCCCGCATCCAGTCGCGCAGACTCTCGATCGCGGTAGTGAAGAGATGGTCGAGGAGTTTGCGCCGCTTACGGAAGATGCCGCGTAGGGGTTTGGTCATCGTAAACACGAACTGCCGGTGCGGCACCTCGAAGGAGAGGACGCGGGCGATCCAGTCACCGGTTTGACGGACTTTCCGTTGATGGCAGCTTGGGCAAAAGTGCCGCGTCTTGCAGGTGAAGGCGAGGAGACGCTCATGCCCGCAATCGGGGCACTGGAGCCGGGTGAAGCCTGTGGCAAGGTCACCGCAACGGTGGAACTGACGCACGACGACGATGGCGTCGATGGCGTCG
>Ga0105053_10011022_pt1:0-10000 | contig 11155 bp, 10 predicted proteins | sample BON01_FD_78093 | JGI IMG/M metagenome (GOLD analysis project Ga0105053, IMG submission 78093) | Freshwater microbial communities from Lake Bonney liftoff mats and glacier meltwater in Antarctica - BON-01 | ecosystem: Environmental > Aquatic > Freshwater > Ice > Glacier meltwater...
CTGTGAGAAACATGCATGACCCCACAGCCTGCTGGTAGTCGCGTACAACATTTGGATCTCTGTGCGAAACATGCATGACCCCACAGCCTGCTGGTAGTCGCGTACAACATTTGGATCTCTGTGTCGGATGTCTGTAGATGCTGATTTGCCTCACAGGGCGTGTGCACTGCATTGGCGTCTGACATTTTGAATCATTACAACACGTCATTGCAGTACTTTTCTTGCGACATACGCACCGTGTCTTTGACCAAATCCTGTTCTACTTTGCATTTTAAGAACCATGTCAACTTGCTGCTGGCGCTCAGCTCAAATGATGTTCCGAGCTCGTCAATAAATTTCTGACAATATTCATCGTCATTGGTGGCCACTATTGCATCATCCACATGTATCGTGAGCAGTATCTTTGATACCGTTCCGTCTTGCTTTGTCGTTTCTTTTTTGAACGTGACGCCGTCAGTGTCTAAGTCTTCAAAGCCGTGCTCAAGCAGCCAGCCTGATATCATCTCGTGCCAGCCAAACGCACTTTGTTTCAATCCGTACAGCAACTTTTTGCATTTGAGAGCTTTTCCCGGCGGCAACTTGTACCTGCCTGGCAGATTCAGGTATACTGGCTCCTTGCACGGTGCCAGCAAAAATGCACCCTTGACGTCAAATTGATACAACGTAAGATTTTCCTGCGCCGCAATTGCACAGATCGTGCGTATCACGCTGAATTTCGATGTTGGTGCAAACGTTTCACAATACGATCCTGGTTTTTGCTGAGTCCCATTTGCATTAGCCCTGGCTCGACATTCTAGTAGCTTGCCTTTGCTGTCACATTTGACTTTGAATGAGAAGCATGTGCCTATTACTGAGCATTCAGGCGGAATGTCGGCGGTGTCGACAATTTCCCAAGTTCCCATGTCAAAACATTTCATGACCTCGTTGTCCATGGCCTCCACCTGCATTGCCTCATCTGTTCTGCCAAACACTGCGTTATAATGTCTGGGCGCCACGGGTGTACCTGCAAATTCAATACCTTCTGCCTCACACAGCATGGAAGCCATAGCTGACGCCACCGCAGCACATTCGTCTGTATTCTGTGTCTCGCTTCGTTCGATCTTTCCTTGATTGCGTTTTCGAATTTTGTTTTTCACCTTTTGGATTCCTGTCATCATCGTTCTTGTCATTCCGAGCGCCGCCTGCGACAAGGCCGATGTCGGCTGCACGTATGTGTTGTCAAACATTTGCTCTAGCGTTTTGCCCTTGCCATATTCTCTTTCAATTCCCGTGCGCATTTGTTTGGTGCTCAACTCGACAGCAAATGTGCTGTCGCTGCCATCAGCCGTGTACGCTGGTTTGGATTCTGCCAGTAACACTTGAAAAGCATGTTCCCCTTGATGTCTTTTGCTCGCCCTGTGCTCCATGACATTAACTGACCATTTGACACCATCATCCGGCCAATAATCCTGTGGCATTGGGATGAGTGTCGACATGCCGATCAAATATTCTGCCAGTTGCACGTTTGTCACATTTTGCAGGAGCTCGCACCCTGCGTCTTTCCATGTAGGCTGCATAGTGCCATAAACTCCGATTTGTTGAGATCTCGTATCGTCAAGTTGTGCATAGGTGCGTTGTGCTTCGCCCCGTCAGAGTCTGCCTGCTGCTCCGCCGGAGTGCGCGAACCGTATGCCTGCCTCTCTTCTTCAGGCATCTCTCAGTGAATGAGTGTAGGATCGACAGTCTGCATCTCAGCTGCTTTGTCCATGACCATATCGAGTCCCCACGTTGCGTCACTGGGCACTCTTCGCTATTCAAGCTTTCAATGAAATCCTGCTGAGTTGCGTTTGGCATGTCGTGAAACATTTTAAGCTCTTCCGTCCTGACCTCCGTATCATAATATCCGCGCTGCCTCTGATCACTCAGCTTATATGGAAAGAACGTTGCATCAAACTCGCAATCCACACTGGCAAATACTCGACTCAATCGTGCTGAGTAGCACATGAATGCTCGCCGACCAAACTGCTTGCATACACCTAAGTACACACCCTTTTCAAAGAGTCTCCCCGCGGCGCCAGCTTGCGGTGCTCCACCAAATCTTTGCCACGAAATACCACCATACCACATCCGAATGGGCGGAAAAATGACATGTCTGGATGTTTTCCTGTTCGCCTGAAGTGTGGTGAGTCGCCATGCAGACTTGTATGCGGGCACGAGTTGTAGATGATGTCCGTTACCAATATGACTGCTGCTCCCCAAAACGCGAACGGCATCCCACTTTGCAGCAGCGCTGCCCGCAGTCCTCGTCCGAGAGTGTCTCCAAATTTTTCCACCATTCCATTTGCAGCTTGTCCATGTTCGTTGCTGTGCCGAAATTCAATGACTCTGTGCTCTTTCAGAAGCTTCACCAGCTGCGTCGTGTTATATTCGGTCGCGCAGTCAGACTTGATAATCTTGGCTGGTTTGCCGAGCCTTGGCAGCACAGTTTTAAACACCTCCACAATTTCGTCTTTAGTCTCGTGCAGCACAGTGTGTGCGAATCGTGTTTCTCTTTCAACTATCATAGTGCAGTATCGTTTTCCAGACACCGTGGGCATCTTGTTCATGTCAATCATATCAAAACTGATGTTGTGAGCATCACTGCCTGTGGCTGCCGGTGCAGCTTTCCTGCGCTTAATTTTGGCATGCTGGCAAACCGAACATGGAATGCCCATCCTTTTGAAGCCTGAAGGAATGCCTGGTACTTTATACTTTGACATGTGCATCAGCTTATCCTCGCTAATGCAGTGGCTGAAATACAGATGCATCTTCTGAATGGGCGTCATTTTACACACTGCTCCCAATGCCACATACGTTGTGTCCATGTCGGCATCTATCGCATACACATTGCAGGTGTGTATGAGGGGGACGACTTCGCGGCCCCATGTACCGAACTTGCTTGCTTGTTGAATCGTGACTCGCAATTCAGTCCAGCCAACTCCGCTACGCTCACTAGATTGTATTTGACATCTGGATCATAGTAGACTCCCTCCAGGACGATGACAGTTCGCTTCCCGTTGACATTAGTCACTGGCAAGTGCAAATCTGCCTGCTGGTTGATTGTCTTGATCCCACTGAGCCCAGCAACACGAGCTGGCATTGTGAGAGGACGCACATTTTTGAGCAGATGCCTGTCCCTGACAATAGTCTTGGAGCAGCATGAGTCCACGAAGTACCTACCGCTCGCCATGCCTGAGTCTGCCTGCATGCAGTACTCCATTTCCTTTTGACTCACGGCCGTGCCCAGCGGCGCCCTGCCCGCTAGCTGTTGCATGACATCTGATGCATACCCTTGGACCTCTCCCCATGCCCACTTTGCAGGTTGCGAGCTGTGGTGCTCGCCCCCAAATGAGTTCTCTACTGGAGCCCACACGGCCGGATCCAATTTTGCGCGCGCTTTCAAGCGCATAGCTGAGTAGATCGCCGGGGCCTGGGCGCGAATTCCTATTCCTGCTTACTGAATATGCAGCTGCGGGCGGCAGACCCAACACGGAGATGATCACTAACATCCTCGCAGCGGACCTCGCTGCGCATGCAAATGTCCCTGCGTACCCTTCACCAGCGAGTGTCATTGCAGCCGCCCATCTGAACGATGACACCACATCACCCCATGTCTCCCACATATGCCATCAATTGTGCCAGTACCATTATGATCATGGAAAGGAGTCCCATTGCTAGACTGAGCCATGGTAACCAGTTCAGAATTGTTGCGGCCTGATTAGGCCCTCTGCTTGGCCCTCTGCATGGTCCGCTGTCGTTATCCTCCCCAGTGCCCACGCCCTCCGGAGACGCCCCACCCCGATGGGTGATCACTCGTGTACTACCGGGAACCGATCGCGGAACCTTTGTTATGATAGTTGGAGCCTTAGTAGCTTGATCATAACAGGAGTTGTCCCTGGGTATAAATGGCCCAGGTGACTAAGGCTCAAGCTTGATCATAACAGGAGTTGTCCCTGGGTATAAATAGCCCAGGTGACTAAGGCTCCAACTATCACAATGATCGCACAGAAAAACTGGATACATATTTGAAAAGCCTTTACTTTTCTGCGTTGAATGATAAATGTTAAGACTCTCTCTGCTCATTTCAGATCTTCGAGTGTGTAAACAGGATTTCCTGTATGTGAAACCCCAATGATCGCACAGTAAAAGTGAAAATATATCTCAAAAGCTCTAAGTTTTCTGCGTCGAATGGTAAGTACTACAACTCTCTCTACGTCGAATGGTTAGTACTGCAACACTCTCCACACCCAGTGTTGTACACCCAGGGTTTGGGTTATGAAACGAATCTAGAGATTGTATGAAAATGTCAGAGACATGTCAAAATTGGAAAGGTCTGAATTGTCTGCGTCGAATGCTATATACTAGTACCTCAACTTCTGAAACTCTCTCTACAGAAAGAAATGAAATTGACTGTTGGGTTGTAACGGTTGTGGTATATTATGTATGTATACACATCATCCTTCCTAAATTACAATCAAACACTTCTACGTCCCTCTATCTTATCCATTCTCACGTGGTTGCTTCAAAATTCTATGAATGACTCGAATCTATTGTGGCGAGTGCAACATGGTCGTATTGCTTTGGAACTCGTTTCGCTGGTCACGCTCTCATCCGGGATCTTGTACGTCTTGCAAGAGTTGATCCAGCCAATGGATGGATTCATGAATCATAATTGTAGTAGTGTAAGAATGCACCTTGGAACTTCAAGTTGAAACTCGGCCATGATCAGATCACCAAAATGAAGTTTTTTGCAAAAAGGAAGTCTTGTGATGTGATTATCTTGACTTTGTCATTTGATCATCATGTCATTTGTGGGTAGGCTTCATGGATTCAAAGTCACCACACTTATGTATCTTCTGTTCGCTTCCGACTCGGTCTGCATATTTTCCAAACAGATCGCCAAAAAATTATTTTGCAAATGTTTGAACCAACATGTCAACAACAAAACACCACTTCACAGATGAGGCTCTTTTCAAGTTTTAGTCCCGGCCAGTAAGCTGCCAAATGCTCAATCTCAGTCTTGAGGCTCCTATTCAGACCAGGCTATAATCACGGTTCAAGTTGAGACTTTCTGAGTCTCTGCGCCTTGCCAGCACATGTGGCAGGGCGGGCACTGCGTGGGGAATCAGTAATCACACTGATGAGCACTGCAATTTTGTGGCAGGTGCTTCACGTCAAGTCTCTCCAGCAGGTGGTGGTTTATGTTGGCTAGTAGCAAAGCTGGAGAGTTAGGCACTGGCGCTGGCAGCCTCTTTGGCTCAGGCTTCACTCATTGTCCTGCCAGCGAACACGTTTGCATTCATTACCAGCCAGCACAAAGGTTGCAAATTACATTCATTACCGTGACAAACGAGCACAAACATGTTTGTGCCAGATGATGATGATTGCTTTTATTATCACTCCTGGAGAAATGTGTAATAATTGCGTTTTGAGCTCTCTCGTCTTTTCTTACCTAGCTTCACATAGTGAGTGGAGTCGTTTGCGTTGTTTGTCCTTCTGCACGTGATGAAAAACTGAAAACATTCATGTCGATCTAGCATTATTAGCATGAGGTTCTACTATTCTCAGTACCCACGCTCCTCTACCCCCCTACATCCCTCTTTCTTTTTTCTTTTTCCTCTTTTTTTCCCCCCTTTTGCTCCCCCCTTTCCTCTCTTTTTCACCCCCTCTTTTCCTTTTCCTCCTTTTTCCTTTTTTGATCTTTTTCCCCCCTACTTTTCTACTTCTTGTTTGTGTGTGTGTGTGTGTACGTTTGTATGTATGTGCGTGCGTATTTGGCAATTCCATGTGTGTCGGCCAATGATAACGTCAAGCATAGAAAATCAAATATGATTTTACAAGAAAATCAACAAAATGAAATAAATGTGAAATATATAAGAATTCATGTATATGAGTACAAAAAACGGATGTTCGCTAGCAACTTTCCTTATCGAGACAGAAAGCCAAAATACATAAGCAAATTCTGAAAAAAACATGGCGGTGATGGCAAGCAAGCGATGGCCCCTTGCGCCTTGGCTTTCCTGCCCCCCGGTCATCGAGATGCCACCACGCCCAGTCCCTGCTGGGCCTCTCATTTCATAACCAAAGAACGCATCATGTTCTCGAATCCCACCTCGAGCGGGCCGCGCCTCTCTCCCGCCGCGATGATGAGCGACGACATGCTGTCGGCTCTCACTCCGCCCTTGCACTGCATCTCTATCTTGAAGCCTGCAACCCCTCCTCAAAATATCGCTTTTGAGTCTTGGACCATCTCTGCTCCAATTTGTCTCTATCGTTTCACTTTTTAGGGTTTAGTTGCAGCGCGTTGCAATGTGTTGCAGTGTACACGTTTGCACATGCAATAGCCTCAGCTAGTATTCCTTGAAGAAGCCGAATCAATATCCCTGTATATGCTGTTTATGTCTGTGAGCCTTCAGTTTTCTAGTCTTTCTTTATTGATGTCTCTACGATCTTGTTGCCTTGTTCTTGTGTGTGTGTGTGTGCGCGCGCGTGAACGCGTGCTCGTGTGTGCGTGTGCGTGTGCGTGTGCGTGTGTGTGCGTGTGCGTGTGTGTGTGTGTGTGTGTGTATTTGTGTGTGTAATCACAGGGATTCATTACAGTTTTTTGGATTTCCAAATCATCATATGATGATCTGGCTTTTGACTAAAATTTCTTTTTGAAACACTTCTCAAAGTCAGCAATCTCCGTTGAATTCAAGTGTGCCGCCAAAGCTACCTTCTTGCCATGAAATCCATGCTGCTTTTGCAAATTCTGGAATCCACAAAAATGATTCCGTCTCGGGTCTTTTCAGAACCAAAATGAAGATGTGCGTATGTTCGTGCGTGTGTCATGGTATGCGTGTGTGCGCACACGTGCGCGTGTATGTATGTGTGTGCGCGTGTGTTTGAAAAAAATGCTTCTTGTGTCTTTCATGTATTCTGCTCTGTTCACAGGAAGAAAAAAAATCTAGTCTGCCTTTCATGTATTCTCCTCCGATTCTTCGGGCTTTCATATATTCGCCTTCTTGCTCTCTTGCACTACCCCCATTGGCATTCAATACCGTTCCTCAGCCTTCAGAATAGTAAGTTTCTTGAATGACTAAAGTTCTATAAGCAGTTGAATATCAATTTGAGGTGCACGTGTTTTTGGTTGCATGACCAAAGTTCTATGACCAAGTGAATATGAATCTGAGGTGCACATATTTTCACAACAAAAAGTAACGAGCTTCAGCCTCAAATGGCCAGTCGCTCGACGCATTGAGGAAGAAAATTTCTTGGGTCTTTCTTGCATTTTGTGCGGACACCTGACTCTTACATTTTGTGCTGACACCTTACTCTCTTGTTGCGCCGCCGCCATCTGCATTAGATGCTGCATCTCACGGTCTTTCATTTATTTTCTGCGGGTCTTTCATTTTCTGTGGGTCTTTCATATGTTTTCCACATTTTCTGGGGGCCTTCTGCATTAAGACGTTTCACCTCATTGTCTTTCGTATATTTCCTGCGGGTCTTCCATGAGTTTTCCATATTTTCTGGGGGCCTTCATAGATTTTCAGTGTCTTTCGTACATTTTCTGCGGGCACTGTACTCCCTTCCCTCCATACATTTTGCTCGGTGGCTTTCATACGTTTTGTGCGAGCACCTTTCTCTCTTCTTGCGCTGCTGCCATTTGTATCAGATACTGCGCCTCAGCCTTGAGCTCGGCTATATATATATATATAGTCAAAAGAGACTTGTATATACCAAAAGAGACTTCTGACTTCAATATATCAAGAGAAACATTTGTATCAGATACTGCGCCTCGGCCTTGAGCTCGACTAGATATATATATATAGTCAAAAGAGACCTATACATACCAAAACAGACTTCAATATATCAAAATAGGCAATTGTATGAGATACTGCGCCTCAGCTTCGAGCTCGGCTATATATATACATGTAGTCAAAAGCGGCCTATACATACCAAAGACTTCAAAAGATCAAAAGAGACATTTGTATGAGACACTGCGACTCAGCCTTGAGATCAGCTGCCAAAGAGGAGGTCGAGGAGTCATGTCGCAGAGTGTTGCAGTGTAATGCAGAGTGTTGTAGTGTAATGCAGAGTGTTGCAGTGTGTTACAGTGTGTTGCAGTGTGTTGCAGTGTGTTGCAGTGTGTTGCAGTGTCTTGCAGTGTCTTGCAGTGTGCTGCAAGAGGAGGGCGAGGAGTGATATCACATATATACCAATGGGGCAAATCACGTCACTGGAATCTCCACTTGATCATTATCAGTTGTTGAGATCAACGATGTTGCTAATTGTGGGTGTGTGTGTCTGTTGCGGTGTGTTGCAGTGTATTGCAGTGGATTGCAGTATGTGTTGCAGAGTGTGCAGCCATCGCCCTATACATGCGTTCGTCGTGTTCGTTTGTTGATCTCCAATTGCACTCGAGACCTCAGCTGCAACATACTGCAACATACTGCAACACAGATCACCACTTGCGTTGAGACCAACGATGTTGCTGTCTGTGTCCGTTACAATGTATTGCAGTGTATTGCAGTGTATTGCAGTGTGTTGCAGCATGCAACGCCAATTGATTCGTTGTGTTCTTATTTTGATCTCCACGTGAGTTGAGACCAACACCAAAAACTAAGAATACGAATCAGACACCTATGACTAAGAATGCGAGACCAACACCTATAATTAAAAATATGAATCCTACCAACGCCTACAACCAAGAATGCGAATCAACCTATGGGGTGGCTGCGATTAGTAGGCTCCTTAAAATTATAGGTCTCTTTTGCAGAATATGGAATCTTTTATAGGGCTCTTTTGCAAAAGAGACCTATAATTTGAAGGAGCCTACGAATCGTAGCCAACCCATATATCTAAGAATGCGACGAAGAATGCAACACCTATGAATCAGAATGCAAAGACCAACACCTATAACTAAGAATGCGAATCTTGAGACCAACACCTACAACCAAGAATATGAAAAAACTTCGTGATATGTGGATGACTCATTGAGTTCGTGATATGTGGATGACTCATGGAGTTCGTGAAATGTAGATGACTCTTGCGTCACCTACAACGTCACCTACAACCAAGAATGCGAAAAAACTTCGTGATATGTGGATGACTCATTGAGTTTGTGATATGCGGATGACTCATGGAGTTCGTGAAATGTAGATGACTCTTGCGTCACCTATAACGTCACCTATAACTAAGAATATGAAAAAACTGCGTGATGTGTGGATGACTCATCGAGTTCGTGATATGTGGATGACTCATGGAGTTCGTGATATGTGGATGACCTTTGCGTCACATGTAACGTTACCTATAACTAAGAACGCAATTCCTACTTCGTGATAGGTGGATGACTCATTGAGTTCGTGATATGTGGATTCCTCATCGAGTTCGTGATATGTGGATGACTCAAAGAGTTCGTGTAATGTAGATGACTCTTGCGTCACACTGCTGTAAGTGTGACTCATCGAGTTCGTGATATGCGGACGACTCACTGAGTTCGTGGACGACTTACTGAGTTCGTGAAATGTAGATGATTCGTCACAATGATGCGAGTGTGACTTGTTGACGCCCAACTCGAGATACACAAGCGTGTTGCAAAGTGCAACAGCGCGTTGTAATGTGTGGCAGTGTGTGTGGTGCCCATCTCTTATGTTGATCTCCATGTAAGTTTCAGACCAACAACTATGACTACCAACGCCAATCCTGCGCTGGTTTTGAGACATACTAGTGCAACTAATATTGCAGCACATACTTCTGCCTTCTCAGCTGTACATAAAAGAATATAAAAATATATGTACATACACACATATATATATATATATATATATGTATGTATATATATATATATGTATATATATATAAATATATATATGAATTCTATATGTATATATACATATACATACAGTATATATACATACATGTATTCATGAAGGTATGCATATGTATGTATGCATAAATATGTCTCGAAATTGTCAGATGTATATATTTATACATAGAGAAA
>Ga0105053_10011024_pt1 | contig 11154 bp, 4 predicted proteins | sample BON01_FD_78093 | JGI IMG/M metagenome (GOLD analysis project Ga0105053, IMG submission 78093) | Freshwater microbial communities from Lake Bonney liftoff mats and glacier meltwater in Antarctica - BON-01 | ecosystem: Environmental > Aquatic > Freshwater > Ice > Glacier meltwater | place: Lake...
GAATAAACTCTATGCTTGAGAACAGTAGACTTCAAAACGGCGACAAAAACGATCACAGTGCACTTCATCAGTTGAAAGATACTGACTTCAATTAGGACTAATCCGATGTAGGCCAGTGCAGTGGCGACGAGATCAAACATTGCTGGAATGAAAAGAAACATGAAGGTTCGAAAGGTTAATACAAACCTTTCTCCAGCTTGGTCTTCATCAAGAGCCAAATAGTCTTCGCTGACGTCTTTCTTTCTGGATTCCATGAAGAAATGCAACGGTAGCGCAAGAGCCATGCCGACGAACATCAAGGCAGTTTGAAACAAAGGTTTTTCGAACAATTTGTCCTCACCATCATCGTAGGCGACGGTCAATGTGAATAGCTGTTTGGATAGGATTGAGGAGGCCGTGCCAAATACCAGGCCGGCTGCAAACACCGAAGCTTCACCAGCAGTCTTTACCATAATTAATTCAGGTAATTGGGAGATCCATCCTTTCTGATACTAAACGACTTGTACCATTTCCAGTAGAAAATATTGGTAGCAACTGGGAGGCTCCTTTCAAATGCAAAAATTGTTGTGTTCAAAATTCATGAAATATCTGGTTTTGGTATTACTTTTTTGCCAGTTTTTGGGCTAAAAGAAACGCAGGAATATTGAAACGTAGTTTAATTTTAAATTACTGAAATTTGAATTTTTTATATATTAGTTGAGTGATTTTCCGAATGGATAGTAGACGGGTTGAACCGAGTACTCATCGTCTCGATTCATTGCAGTATGCATTTTGCGATGATGCTGTTGCTTCTTCAAAAATTCTTGCATTTCTATTGCCCGCTGCTTCCTGTCCAATTCGTTTTGACGCGCATTGCTTACTGCACTTTGTCTGATATACTCGTGATGCGATGCCTCCTTCGATTCGTACTCTTTCTCTTCCATATCACGACAAACGTTATCTGCTCGTTGCTGACTCTGACCTTGACGGATCTCGCTTAGCTCCTCTGGTCGCATACCCTTCCACTCTTGACGAACAATGTACCCATGCCTGGATTCTGCTAATAAAGCACTTTCTTCAACATGCGACTTTTCACGCAGAGCTTCATAGTGGTCGGTTAGAAGGATAGCATGATCGCGATTCTTTCTAATTTGGCTCAACTCCTGATTCGCTTGGAGAACCGAGAGATCTTGATGTCGTTTGTCAAGTGCCAAGTTACGTTCCATTTCGGCTCTTTCAAATATCTGTTGACGATCTAGATTTGCATGCATCTCTTCTGCGTATCGCTCTGCCTCCTCAGCAAGTCTATTTTCTTCAAGTTGCTCTTCAATAAAACGACGCTGGAATTCCTGCTTGCTTTTCTTTGTAGACACGGGATTTTGATCTTCCCCTCTAAAGTATTGAGCGGAACTTACACCTGCAAGGTCATCTTTGGGATAAGTATCTATTTTAAGGATGTCAGGTCGGTTTAAATCACCTTCGGGCCTATTGTACCGGTTTCTGGCTTGATGTTTCCACGCTTGTTCGAGGGCGTGTCTATCCTGTCTCCTGTCCATCTCTAATTTAGCAGCCTGTTTATTCATTGCCTGAATAACAGACTTCTCGTAAGCTGCATGCTCTTCTTCTGCCACCTTTTCCTGGTACTCAGCTTGGCACTTCTCTTCCATTTGCCTATCGAGATCAAATACGGGCTGTCCAATCGATCGCTGCTTCGAATGCAGCAGGTTCCGACTAGCTCTTTGATATTTGAGAAATTCAGCCTTCCGTTGTTGCGCAACCTCTATCTCCGACTCTCTGAACTTCATCTTGGTCGAAATCGCTCAAACTCTCAACGGATACTTTGCTGCGGATAGTCCCAAATTGCCGTTACAGTTTTGAAGTTATGGAGCGAGTTAAGAACAGCGCGCCTGTGGTGAAAGTAACGCATGGATTCGTCGGCAATAGAACCAAGAGGCATTTGAAATTAAAGTATGGTGAAACTGTGTCAGTGATCCGCAAGGTGAAATTAAATGAGAGAGGAGATTGGTGGGAAGGATTTAACTCTAGGGATGAACGGGGGTTCTTTCCTGATACATGCGTGGATTCAAGTAATTTGCACGATCGCGATCTCTATATAGCAGGAGTAATAGATGGCAGAGAAGAAGCAAAACGAAGGCAAAAAGGGATAAGAGAGAAAGTATCCGAGAAAGGAAAAGTTCGAATAGTTGTTAATCCCAAATCAAGTTTAGGAACCATCAGTGTGAAACCTATTCTTCAAGGTGCTAATATCACTTATATTATGTTGGAGAACTCAGCTGGAAATATCACTAATTGTGCGTCTGAAACCATACAACAGATATTCAGAGTACCCATTACGCACAATACTAATCGAGACGGCGTGAATGACACTGGCAGCGGATCGAAACTGATTATTTTATGTGATGGTATCAAATATACAATAAGTATTTCCATCCTTCTCTACCATCCCAATCAAGAATTTGTTGTATTTGGCGAGGCCAGAAATAACTTTGGACTATTTGAATTGTGTTTTCGAACCAAAACGCCTGCTTCGAAATTGAACAGGTTTACTCTTTTTCCAACTCGTTTTCTTTCCAATATGGTTGTGAAGATGAAGCTTGAGCGTTTTCGTGATATATCGATTAAACTTAAGCATTGTATCGCCGTTGTGGATGTTCTTGACATCCATGGTGATGTGATCCAACAAGTAGTTTCCGGGATTCAAAGTCAAAGTCAAAGTCAATCAATAGAATTCCAGCACGAGAGTAGTTTAACAATAGATACCGATGCTTGTGCTTATGGGTTTCTCAGAATAACGATAACGGATCGCAATTCCAAACCGCTATTCAGTATCGTGGTTCCTTTGTACTGCTTGATGTTTCAAGGCGATCGAAAACTGGTATCCATTCCTATGGAGATTCAAATTGATATTGGTAGCGTGCCTTGCGGAGTCTTTGATTTATCGTTGGAAACATCGTTGCTTGATCGGGTGAAACAAACAGATGGCAGAAGCGACGATGAAAGGGTCGAAAGTCAAAGCTCGATTCCATATGCAACTGATCTGCTAGTAGCAGCTGGTTATTCCAGTAGGCAATCTCGTGATAGTTATGAAGATCTTCGAAGTTTAGGGTCATCGCGGCAGATAGAAAGTCCAAGTTCTATTCACCGCTCGTATGCAAGTGAGCAACTAAACATGATGCTACTTGGTCATACTAGTATTCAGCCTTGTGACAAGCATGGAAATCTTAAAAATATGGCGTCATCTCAGCTGGATGATTTGCTAGGGACTTCAAATGAAAACGCAAATCAGGCCAATTCCATTATTACAAGCTTATTATCATGTAAAGACATCGACAATCAGTACGAGGAGGATAACGAGAACACGCAAAGCAAGTTGGAAGATTTGATCCATGGTATATCTCCAGGACAAGATTCAAATGTATACCTCACCGATAACGAATCCGAGTCTGGAAATGACGTTATAAGGATATATTCTCGTACAGAAATTGATACAGATTCAAGTGATAGCGATGAAGACTTGGTTCCACAAGTTGATGATTACACAGAAGAACTGCAAAGTCCGAATGATTCCTTGAAAGTATTGAAATATGTAAAAGAGGAGTTGAAGGGATTGAATCTACCAGTAGTAGATGAGGCGTACGCGATGAAAGAATTGAATAAGGACTATTCAACGAATATCGAAATCATTGACATGCAATCTGTTGCGGAGACTCCTCCGGTAATCGAAACTGAACTTCTAGACGCGAGTGAATCGATTTCTGGTTTTGCCACCCAACAAGAATACTTGGAAGCAGTGCGACGAGGTTTGGGTGGATGTCTGAGCCTCAGTAGAGAGAATGTATGGAAAGTGGTGGCTGACATTGGTCTATGGACAACAGTAGCTAATGAACTAGGTGATCTAAGAACTGATGAGATCGTGAAGCTCCCATTGCTGGATATTGAAGCACTAGGTGCAACCGTCAATGCAACTGGTCTGGCACTGAAACAGCTTCATCGTGGTCTTATTGATAGTCTCCAAATCGATTCGATGGAATCAGAATATGATGCGCAACAGAAATTGCAAGTAGAACGAGTGGCTATTGGAGAAGCGATGGACAATAAAAAGGGGTTTTACAGCACACCATTGCAATTATGGGATACTTCCATGTTGTGTCGTTTCCTGAAATGCTCAAATGTAGATCCAAGCAACTTTATGGAGTTGAATATATGTGGTGCTGATTTGTTTCAAATTGAGCAACAAGGTAATTTTGCTCTGGAAGAAGGATTGAAAAACCTTGGAATAAACGATGAACTCGCGCGCCAACGGCTTCAGTTTCAAATTAGTTTGGCCGCGATTCGATCGAATTCATTCGATGATTCGTTTTCCTCAAAGACTTCGTCGATTCTATTGAATGATACATGCTGGTGGGCAGGCAATCCATTTGGACTTCGTGTTAAAGTTGCATTACAACGATGGCAAGTTAAGGATGTCGTACGATTTTTTAGAATGATGCGGTTTTCACATGATGCTCTGGAAAGAATTGAAGGCTATGCTATAGACGGCAAGAGCCTTCTAGAATTGACTCCTCATGATATGACTACAGAACTGGAGCTAGAACCCAAAGAAAGAGAGCTACTCCAGTCATCATTGCTACTGCTAAGTCGTCCTCCTGAAATTTCAATGGGTCAATCACTCTACTTGAATGTTCGATTGCAGGATCATAATAACTCAATAGTAAGAGATGGAAAAATTGTTCTTGAAAGCTCCTGTGTACATCGAATCACCTTGCGTCCTGGATCAGCATTGATTCACGCTGTAAACAGTACCACCACAACACCAGCAGTCAAGATCTGGTTTCGTCTGATGGAGTATATGGAACCTTGTACCAAAGTTGGATGGAACATTGACAACAGGAACCAAAAACCTATGATGTCTGAGGCGGTATCCTTTTCTGACCAAGGATGCGTGTCGATTTCAAGTACTATGAGGCAGAACACCAATGCAAGTGGCAGTTTACAGCGTTGGGACCCGTTACATCCGTTGTTGCAAACCCGCACCGGGATCGTGAATGGTTGGAGATATTTGGGAACCACCAGTGCAAAACGAGGCGTGGAAGAAGAGTGCGCTCGCATGGTTCTTAGCTTTGATCCCGAAACACTTAGGAAACGTGATGATGGAGCAAGATGTACCTATCGGATATGTTTTGCTATTCAAGTGGAATCAATGGACGATTATTCAAAATCAAAGATACTGAAAGTGCCTGCTACAATAGGCGAACCGAATGAATTTGCAACCCATCTATTCACTTTGACCGAACCATTTAAAGTTTTGAATGCCAAGGAGATCCTGGCTTCTAAACCTGTTGGAAAGAAAAAAATCCCGAAAAAGATCATAAGGAGAAAAGTGCAGACTCAAAATAGCGTTCCTCCTCCTCCCCTTGTTCCGAGTTCGCCCAAACAAAAACCTCTTGAAGTTGAAAAACCCGCTGTTGTTCATACTACCAGACCTACAAGGTCCAAACCGGTGATTTATGTTGACACTTCAGAAAGAGATAGAATGGAGCAACTAGAGCTAGAAAACTCAAGAATCAAAGAACAGTTAGAGCTCCTGCAGCATACGGACCATAAAGAATCGGATGACGATGAGACTCGAACCGTGGCAGCTTTCCATCTCGGCAATTTGCTAGGATATCGAAAAGAGTCTCCTACTAAGAAGCAAGCTCCTCCGTCACCCTTTTCAAGTGACTCTTCAAGCAATGGTAGAAGCAGTTATAATAGTTCCTCTTCGTCGTCAACGTCGTCAGGCAAATCAAGTCCCAATATCCTATCATCATCATCAGAGGAAGACAATTGGATAGATGATTTGATAACTGTCGATCCAGTATTGGAAGAATCTGATTCAGAGCACGACTTGGATGAAACTCAAGCTTCTTTATGGGCCGAGAAAGTCAAAGCAAAATGGTTCGACAAGGAAGAAATTTTGACATATCCATTGCGACCTAACGATATTGCCCCCGTGCTTACGTCATGTATCAAAACACTGCGTCTTGCTATTAACCAAACCAGCGCTAGTGGATGTATTGCAGCGCTGGTGAAGTACGACAAATATCATCGCGGATGGATTACAGTAGATCATTTTTTCGAATTTGTGAATACATTGGGACATGGAGATTGGGACTACCACAACATATTTTCGCTGCTCCTGGAAAACAAGGAAACAAATCATCTTTTGCGAGATATTTCCAGTGTATGGTTTGTTAGATATGAAGCGGCTATATTGGCGTGGACCCATGATGAAGAAGCATATATTCGAGCAATGTCGCATCGCATCATGAAAGTGGCCAATAGCAAATGCTGCGATCTTGCCTATTTGTTCAAATTGGAGGATGAAATAAATCTTGAAACATTGCAGATATTCGATGTCGATGTGAATAAGAACGACCATAGATTGGTTTCGGCGCGCAAATTGGAACAGAGCTACCTGATGTCCCCGTTCGTGCGATCAAATACAATGCTGTTTGTGAAATCGGTAATCTACGCACTACAAGAAATGCACCTGAGTTCAAAATCGAAGGTTGATTTGATGGTATTGTTTCGACAATATGATGTGGAAAGTTTAGGTGAGGTTGACTTGGAAACTCTTGGAATGATTGTGAAGCAACAACTCGGGGTTAAGATGAGCACTATGGAGTTGTCGTTGATGTGCAAGTCTATTAATGGGGTTGACAATATAGTGAGATATAACGTCCTTATGGATGATCATAGCTGCCAATTTTCACAGTTTAACATTGACATCGCCTTTGATATGCTTCTAAGTTGCGATGACCGGTTCGCGGGACGTGTGGGATTGGAAGATATGTACCAAGCGCTTTGTGGAGCTTATATTTCAGATATAAGACAACTTGCTGAGTACAAAAAAGCACAAATCCGGGCATTGGCTCTAGATTTTGAAAAGTCGAACTTGCAATATGCATTTTGGATTGGAAAACGATTTGGTACAAAGCGGGAAAAAGTTTTTGAATTCGAATTGTTTAGGCTTGGCAAATGGCTTTGTGCACATGATTACACTCAAGATATATTGAAAAAGATAACCACCCAGTCGAGTGGTACTTGGATAGCACCGACTATACTGGTGAGAATTTTACACGAGTATCATTTTTGTGGCGATTTCGGCAATGATTTCTTCCATGGCTTAGAGATGGAACGAAATGGTATGGTCAACTACGAAGCCCTATTTCACAAGAGCATTCAGAACTGCGATTGTCCTGAAACCCAAAAACTGATTGATTCTCTATCGCTTTCTCGTTTAGTGCAATCTGATTTTGAACGGATATTATTGGAATTGGAGAATCTTGATTTCGAAGGAACAGGAGTATTGCCTCATGATGTGTTTACTGAATGTTTGAATGTGAATGTTTCAGCGTTTAAGTCATTCTCATTTCACACTGGCGTGGTTCTTTACGAAGATGTTTTATTGAATGCAATTTCTAATAGTCCAGATGAAGACGGCTGCGTTAGAATGGTGATTGCTTCAAAAATAAGAAGAGCTGGAAGGCGGTGCTCAAAACTCCAAGAACGACCATTGCTGGATCTCTTTCATAGTGTAGATGAAACTAATTGTGGTGCCTTGCCCTTCGGGGAGTTATTGTGGCAACTCAGGTCGCTTGATGTGGATGTCCCCGACGACGGAAAACAAGCACAGTATCTCGTAGATACGTACGGAAGTAGCAGATGCATCGATTACGAGAAAATGCTTTTAGAGTGCAACGAAAGTGAAAAGAAAGACTTTTTGGGCTCTATTTTGTATCGCTGTTTCAAATTAGAAAACAGCATTACTGGGATGTTTCACTTGTATGATTCGCAAATGGTGGGATCGGAAGTTGTAGAGCATATGGACGAAGGCGGATCTTCTTGTTATTGTACAGTTAACAGATTGAAAGATGCCTTTGCTATCTGCTTTCCAGGGGTACTTGAAGTTGGCTCGCGGAAGACCTCAGACTTTTTCAAATTCGCAGTTGAATTGTACAGCTCTTCTAATGGGGGTTTATTCAGATATGCGGCATTTGCTGTGGATATGAATGAAGAAATATTTCGTAATGATCAAGTGAGGAAAAATCAAGACCAAACCAGGCATACAGTGGTTTCTATCCTACGAATTGCAGAGTTTAGAAGTGTGAATCTGTATGATATCATGAGAGCATTTGATGCCGATTTAGATGGTCAGATCTCTTTGCGAAATTTGAACAAGGCTTTGCATGATGCGCTAGGGACTCCAAAGCTTGATGAAGCTGCCGTTCGCCTGGTACTGCCTCATAGTGAGGATCCCGAAATAGTAATGTACGAGGAGTTTGTTGAACAAGCTAGGTACTTGCTTCAAGGGAAACTGTCCTATACCCAACTGCTGTCACCGCCGCGACTACAATCCGTGCTACGAAGAATCAACACGATCATAATACGAGCTAAGGAATTGAGTACTGCGCGTCAAGTGTTTACGGAACTGCTGCTTCAAAGCAATGAGAGCGATGATGATAAGTGTTTAACAGAATGGGACATTTTCTATTTACTCAGAGAACATTCTGTTCGAGTGTTCTCCATTGAAGACATTCTTCTGTCACTGAAGGTTCTATTACAGGCTTCTTCCTGCACTTCCATACAAATATATTTATCTGATTGGTTGAAACTTGTATATGAAAATCAGACCAACTACTAAAACTAATCTAAGTTGTTCTATTTTATTTTACTAATAAGTTAGCGTACAATTGTTTCCATTGCATTCGTCGTTTTTTCACCAGCTTTTGGTCGACATAATCAAGTGGACAATCTCTGATTGCAGCTTCGGCAAACGCACAAACAAAGACTCCACAGTCATTGGAATTCGCTTGCTGAGGGCATGCAGGAATATCCATTTGGATGTGTTTGAAGTCACCGCAAAATCCGCTTTTAAGCCATGACGTTACAGCATTCACCACAGTGTTCTGTGAACGATTCAGCGAATCGTAGCACGTTGCCAAGACTTTTCGAGTGGAAGGAAACTGCAGGGTTATAAGCACCCAATGAGTTTGATTCACATTACAAGGAAATAGTACTAGGTCGAAATCAGTCATGTTGACCTTCTCTTGACCCTTTTTCGTACCCCTTCCAAAAATAGTGTAGGACTTCAACATTCGCTGTTGATTGTCTACAAATTTTTTTCTTTCATCGTTTGTTTTGAAATAGATTCTCGAAGGCTGACTATCAAACGACGGACTAGGGAGCAACACACTTGTCATTCGATGTTTGGGAAACGAGAACTCCATGCATTGGTATAATAGACTTGGAAATACGAAACATTTCTTCTTTGCATTGTTTTGAAGCATTTGCATAGTTGCATTAATAGCATCACCACTGATCCAAGAACCAGATGCCCAAGATCGAAGCATCACCTTATTCACCAGAAGCGCATTGCACTCGATCAACTTTTCGGTGCAAAGATTTTCCACAGAAAAATTTGGGGTGGAATGGGCCAGTTGCGATTTGTTTGTGTCACTGACTGGAATTTTGTGGGTTGCATCTGGTCGTTGATTAGATTTCATCTCTAAATTATTTCGGTCCCATTTGTCTTTTGAAGCACCTTCCCGTTGTTCATTCGATTTCTTCTCGAAGCTATTTCGATGGCCTAGAATATCAGGCAACTGGTGTTTCAACTCTAAACTCGTGTTAGATCGCATTGGACATATATCAGGTTGCCTTTTCAAAGTATTTTTTAAGTTGATTTGTACATTTTGATCTTTGTCACTTCGCGACACTTTCTCCTGAATCTCCTTGTGAAATATGTGGTCAATTTCTCTTTCTAACATCTTGCGTTTCGACCGGATATATTTATTTGCCCTGTCACTGGATAGCAATTTGACTTTAAGAGTCCTTGACTTGACTTTAGGGTGCATAGCTTTCAACTTGCGTTGGAGTTTCCGTAATTCGAACCAACAACGGAACCTGCGAGTGCCATAATTCAACAACCACGGAAACAATTTCCTTTTCAAATTCCTCTTTTGAGACCGAGTTTCATCCAATGAAGTCTTCTCTCGCATCTTCGTGAGATTTGTGCGGAATAATACATAGAAATAGTTGTATGGTTACCGTGACGTAGACCCTAAAATTTGAATTGGTTCTTGAAGTTTTCAATTCTCCTTCGAACTCATTGAAGGCCTCATGCAGTTTTACAATCATAGTTGAATCAAGATTATTTTAATTAATACTTCGAAGAAAACTTAAACCTCAACAGCGCCTATGGTCGGAAATGCTTCTTGATGTGCTTCTGTTGTTTCGTTTGTAGTATTCGGAAGCTCGTCCTTGCCAAGAACATTTCTATTTTCAAAAATAACTTTGGAGTGGAAAGTGGAAAGTACAAATAGAGCGAATGATAAGAACATAAATGCAGCACTGGCAGCCATCTTTCCATCATTGGATACTGTGGAGATGGTGGCACCAGAAGAGAAGCTTGAGAGGGTGAAGAATACGAAAAAAACGTCCCCAACAAGACCAAGCCATGCATATGCAACGCCAAGTAATTTGTTGTGTCGAATGAAGAGCATGAACCACATACAAGCAACAACCGTGATAAAGAGCCAGCCCAATATCCCCACTGCAAGCAAGTAATTTAACCCGCTGCACGAACCGCTAACACAAAATAATATTTGTGATACAGAAGCTGCTGCAATGGTCCACGAAAGAAGCAAGAAAAAATAGATAACGCACCGAATGACCATATTTGCATTTGAGATCTGCCGAAGCTCTTCAAAAGTAGGGTCTTTGAAACCATATCCAATAAGCTGAATGAATGTATAGCTCGTTTTTTTTGGAAGCTCACTTTGGAATTCGATCGGACTATCGTCCATAGGTTCACCATGAGGAGCATCGATCGTGGTAGGATCCTCCGAAACTTCATCGTCAACTAGTTTCGTGTCTAGTTCCTCATCATCCGTCATGCTATCGGATTTATCTGCTTTCTCGATGTCAGGCATTGTTTCTCGGGGTTGGGTTTGATTTATGCATGCTTATATTTGCAAAAGGTCCGTCGAGAAATCAGCGTCCCTCATCCTAGAAAATGGGGCCTGCACCTATGTGGTTTAAAAAATTCTGTTTGTTCAAAAAAAAAAAGAAAAAAAAAAAAAAACAACAAATAAACCACAAATTGGAGAA
>Ga0105053_10011027_pt1 | contig 11150 bp, 10 predicted proteins | sample BON01_FD_78093 | JGI IMG/M metagenome (GOLD analysis project Ga0105053, IMG submission 78093) | Freshwater microbial communities from Lake Bonney liftoff mats and glacier meltwater in Antarctica - BON-01 | ecosystem: Environmental > Aquatic > Freshwater > Ice > Glacier meltwater | place: Lake...
GCCGCCGCCGCCGCCGCCGCCGCCGCCGCCGCCGCCGCCGCCGCCGCCGCCGCCGCCGCCGCCGCCGCCACCACCACCACCACCACCACCACAACCACCACCACCACCACCACCACCACCACCACCACTACCACCACCACTACCACTACTACTACTACTACTACTACTACTACTGCTGCTGCTGCTGCTGCTGCTGCTGCTGCTACTACTTACCACTACTACTACTTATACGACTACGACTACTTACACGACTATTACGACTCCTACTACTGCTACTACTGCTACTACTACTCATAGTACCCGTACTGTACCTGCGCGGCCGTCGAGGGTGGACACCAGCGGCCTGGAGCTCTGCCTGTACCCGAGGCGCCAGGCCGCCCACTGGCCTCTCGATCCCGCCGCCGCCGCCGAGGCACGCGGAGAGAGGGAGCCCAAGTGCTCACTGTTCGACGCCAGCTGCTCGCTATTGGACGTGTCCTCGCTAGCCACCAGTTCCACCTAGAAAGCAAAATTGAATACAGATTGATCGTGAATTGAAGTGCCTCGCTATACGACAGAGAAGATGCTTCGTCCATGGTCACAGCAGGCGACAGCTAACACCACGGAGGGGACCAGTCGCGCATCTATAATAGGGAATCGGTTGGACGCCAGCTGCTCGCTGTTGGTCGCCTCCTCGCTGGCCACCAGTTCCACCTGAGGAAGGAAAATTATTGGTCGAAACTCGCTCATGCGCATGAGCAAAGAAAATGTTCCTAGAGCGCTTACTTAGTAGCTGCAGGGCACTTTTAACCGCGGGTTAACCCGATAAAAGTGCCTTACTGTTAGACGCCAGCTGCTCGCTATTGGACGTGTCCTCGCTAGCCACCAGTTCCACCTGAGCAAAGAAATTCCATGAAGATGTTAAACAACCGTCTCTCTCCTCGATGCTTTATGACGAAACCAAAAAAAACTAGCTAGAAAGGAGCTCGAGAAGAGTTCAAAACTCGAAATAGCCGTCCCGCGCCCCCTTTCGTCTATATACAGTCATGGTCGGACATTATGAAATCCCAGCATTAAAGAGTGAAGCGTTCAAGTGCCTCGCTATTGGGCGCCAGCTGATCGCTATTAGATGTGTGCTCGCTAGCCACCAGCTCCACCTGGAGAAGGCCACACATTCTGCAGTTAGGCAGAACCAGACCCATGCTGCCACACACAACATCTGCGGTCTCTGCGTTCCCAGAAGACGATGTCCAGTCGTCCCACTCAGTTTACGTCAAAAACGGGAGTCGGAACTACAGGTCTTTTCCTGTGTTCTAACGAAGGAACGTTAATGGAAATATTGTGAATTAAAGGCGCCGTAAGCGCCGAAGCGATTCGGCTTCGAGTTTTTCTATACTCAAAACGACGAAACTCGTAGTCGAAACTCGCTCAGGTACCTGAGCAAAGCGAATTCACCCACAGCGGTTCATTCGTAGCTGCAGGGCACCTTTAACCCGAAGGTTGTCTCAGAGGGAGGGGGTACAGGAGTTAACCCGATGTACTCCCCTCGTCACAGCAACGGCGCGTTGCGAGCTGTTGAGAGAGTTGACTCAGACAGCGTGGAAGCATTCTCCCTGTCGCCACAGGCTGAGTCCCAATGAATCAATTCGTTCTAATGAGCCATACGCACGTAAATAGCGCACCTGGTGCATTCTCCCTTTCGTCACAGGCTGAATTCCAATGAATGAATTCGTTCTACTGAGCTATATATACGCACGTAAATAGCCTACCTGGTGCATCCTCCCTTTCGTCGCAGGCTGAGTCCCAATGAATCCATTCGTTCTCATGAGCTATACGCACGTAAATAGCGCACCTGGTGCACTCCCTTTGTCAAAGCGACGGCGAGTTGCGAGCTGTTGAGAGAGTTGACGCAGACGGCACGGACGAACTCTCCCTTCCTTCGCAGGATGGTGATTGGTGACGAGAGAAGCGCCACGGAACCCGACGCAGCACCGCCTGCGCCTCCGCCCTCTCTTCCCATCTCCCCTCTTCCTGCCTCCCCTCTTCCTGCCTCGCCTCTTCTTCCTCCCCCTCCCACACTGCCTCCTCCTCCTCCTCCTCCTCCTCCGCCTCCGGCACCTCCGCCGCTGGTGTCGCCGCCGCCGCCGATCGTGAGGTCATCTCCCGGCAGCGGCCACAGCACATGCGGCAGCCCAACCGCACCCGCCCGGAGCCCCCCCAAGGTATTACTAGGGAGTCCCCCAGCGGTATGCTGCCCCCCCGCGGTACGGTACCCCGCCCCCCCCGCGGTATGGTGGGCAGGCGCCCAGAGCCCCCCTGCGGTATGGTGAGAGGTTCCCCCCACGGTATTGGCCGTCGCACCCCTGGCCTCTTCTTCGATGAGGAGGGATCGCCATAGCGCGGCGAGGGCGCTGCGGTGCTGCGAAGAAGTGGAGGCTGGAACGGCGGCGACGGGGAAGGCGGAGGTGGTGAGGCGCGCCGCCAGCGTGCCCAACCGAACCTAAGAATAAACACAAGAAGAAGCAAGCTTGGCTTGGAACAAGGCCTTCTGGTAGGTGGGTTGACTTTTGGTTGGTTGAATTTTCGGTCGTTTCTACGGATGGGGCGACGGGGAAGGCGGAGGTGGTGAGGCGCGCCGCCAGCGTGCCCAACCGAACCTAAGAAAAAACACAAGAAGAAGCAAGCTTGGCTTGGAACAAGGCCTTCTGGTAGGTGGGTTGACTCTTGGTTGGTTGGGTTTTCGGTCGTTTCTACGGATGGGGCGACGGGGAAGGCGGAGACGCGCACCGCCCGCGTGCCTAACCAAACCTAAGAGAAGCAGGAGCAGAAACAAGCCCGCTTAGAGCAACCCCGGTTTAAATGAATCGCCTCATGAGTAAACCCGGTCGAAACGAGCAAACCCGGCCGAAACCCCTGCTAAGCTCGACCGGGTTTGCTAGTTTCGATCGGGTTTGCTCGAGTGGCGAACTTTTCGACCGGGATCGCTGGAAAACCTCAAGAAACAAGCTTGGCTTGGAACAAGGCCTTCTGGTATGGGGGGGTTGAATTTTGTTTTGTTAGTTTTCGGTCGTTTCTACGAATTTCGCGAGCTAGCGTTTCAGAGACGCTCCTCGCAGCTCACAGAAGACCCGAGACTGATGCCACAGAGAAGACATACACGACGCAGGGAGACTAAGGGGATGTCGTTAGAGGACATCCCCTCAACCAGGGTTCACCCGTATAACTCCCAACTGCAGGAGTTGCTCCTCCTCCTATGGCGCTTCCTCTCCCTCAACGCGCACTAACCTTAGAAGATACTAACTAACCGTATACTCACTTGCTAACCTTAGAAGATACTAACCTTAGACACGTACGGGTTAACCCGAAACACAGAATAGGCGTCTTGAACAGAACAGGGTGCGGTTAGTTATGGGGCGGCGGCGACGGGGAAGGCGGAGAGGGGCAACTGTCAGGAGTTAGAATCGCGTTTCCAGATTCGTTTTCCGCGAATAGATTTTCATTGTTAATGAGCGCGCTTTTTCTTACTCGCGTTGATTATCATTCTTACTCTCTACTCTCACGGAGAGGCGCGCTGCTCGTGTGCCTAACCAAACCTAGGAAAGGCTATACAGATACTTGGCTTGAAACCTTCTGGTGCGTGGGTTGAGTATTGGTTTGGGCGTTCGGGTTAACCGCGGGTTAACCCGCGTGGATACCGCAGGGGGGGCGGCCGACCTTTGGATACACAGCAACGACAGGGAAGGTACAAAGTAAAGAATGTCAAGGTACAAAGTAAAGAAGCGTACAGGTACACCGTAAAGTAAAGGTAAGTAATGAGAGTAGAGGTACAAAGTAAAGAAAAGTAGAAAGTAAAGAACACACCTGCAGCAGCGCCCGACACTGGCGCAGCAGCGCGTGGATACCGCAGGGGAGGGCGGGCCGACCTTTGGATACACAGCAAAGACAGTAAAGGTACAAAGTAAAGAATGTAAAGGTACAAAGTAAAGAAAAATAAAGGTACACAGTAAAAAAAAAGAAAAAAAGAAAAAAAAGCAAAGGTACAAAGTAAAGAAACGTTTCAAAGTAAAGAAACGTAGAAAGTAGACGCGTAGAAAGTAAAGAAGGCACCTGCAGCAGCGCCCGCCACTGGCGCAGCAGCGCGTGGGGTATACAGTAAAGAGAGTAAAAGTACAAAGTACAGAAAAGTAGAAAGCAAAGGCACCTGCAGCAGCGCCCGCCACTGGCGCAGCAGCGCGTGGATACCGTAGGGGAGGGCGGCCGAGGGGTCGGAGAGTTCTCGGGTAGATAGTAAAGAATGTAAAGAATGTAAAGGTACAAAGTAAAGAAGCGAACAGGTACACCATAAAATAAAGGTAAGTAAAGAGAGTAAAGGTACAAAGTAGAGAGTAGAAAGTAAAGAACACACCTGCAGCAGCGCCTGCCGCTGGTGCAGGAGCGCGGGCATACCGTAGGGGAGGGCGGGACGACCTTTCGGTACACAGCAAAGACAGTGAAGGTACAAAGTAAAGAATGGCAAGGTACACAGTAAAGAAAAGTGAATGTACAACGTAAAGTAAAGAAAAGTAAAGAGAGTAAAGGTACAAAGTAAAGAAACGTAGAAAAGAAACGTAGCAAGTAGAGAAGCGTAGAAAGTAAAGAAGGCACTTGCAGCAGCGCCCGCCATTGGCGCAGCAGCGCGTGGGGTATAAAGTAAAGAGAGTAAACCTACAAAGTAAAGAAAAATAGAGAGTAAAGAAGGCACCTGCAGCAGCGCCCGCCACTGGCGCAGCAGCGAGTGGATACCGTAGGGGAGGGCGGCCGAGGGGTCGGAGAGGTCTCGGGTAGATCGTAAAGAAAGTAAAAACAGTAAAGGGTACTCCATACAGAAATTAAAGGTACCAAGTAAAGAAATGTAGAAAGTAAACCACACCTGCAAAAGGGCGCGCCACTGCCGTAGGAGCGCGTGGATACCGTAGGGGAGGGCGGCCGAGGGGTCGGAGAGGTCCTCGGGTAGATAGCAAAGACGGTGAAGGGTACAACGTACATTAAAGGTACCCACTAAGGAAATATAGAAAGTAAAGAACGCACCTGCAAAAGGGCGCGCCACTGCCGTAGGAGCGCGTGGATACCGTAGGGGAGGGCGGCCGAGGGGTCGGAGAGGTAAGTGGCCGTCTCCGGCGGCGGCACTGGCAGCTGAAGCTTCATCGGTTTGCGCAGGCGTCGCGGCGGCGTCGCGGCGATACCGGCGGATACCTTGTCCTGAACAGACAAGAAAGAAAGTAGGAAGTTAAAGGTTAAGGGTTAACCCGAGGTTAACCCTAACCCTTAACCCGCAGCTGGAGCTTCATCGGTTTGCGCAGCCGGCGCGGCGGCGTCGCTGACACATTGTCCTGTAGAGAGACGAAAGAAAGTCGGAAATTAAAGGTTCCCTGCAGCTACTAATTAACCGCTGTGGGTAAATTCGCTTTGCGGTTAAACCGGCAGCTGAAGCTTCATTGGTTTGCGCAGCCGGCGCGGCGGCGTCGCTGACACATTGTCCTGAACAGACAAGAAAGAAAGTAGGACATTAAAGGTGCCCTGCAGCTACTAATGAACCGCTATGGGTAAATTCGCTTTGCTCACGTACCTGAGCAAGTTTCGACTAAGAGTTTCGTCGTTTTGATGATAGGAAACTCGAAGTCGAATCACTTAGGCGTACAGGGCACCTTTAAGACGTGTTTGTGCAAAGGAGAGACGATAGAATATAATAATAACATACCCCATATTCAGAATCGAGTTAATCCGGGGTTTGCGCAGCCGGCGCGGCGGCGTCGCTTACACATTGTCCTGAACAGACAAGAAAGAAAGTAGGCTCGGGTTAACCTAACCTTAAACGCGCGCGGGAGAGGCCGAGTGGTCGCGGTGCGAGTTGGCGCGGATTAAACCCCGAACCCGAAAAACAGGTCAACCCGAGGTTGGGTTCGGGTTCGGGTTACAAGTTAGGGGTAACCCGAGCAACAACACACACCATAGTCAGAATCGAGTTAACCCGGGGTTTGCGCAGCCGGCGCGGCGGCGTCGCGGCGATACCAGCGGACATCTTGTCCTGTACAGAGACAAGAAACAAAAAGGCACCCTTATAGCAAAGCATTGGCCCTAATTTGGTACCGTGCCCTAACTTGGTACTATTCGCCAGCACGACCGTTAGCTGCGCCGGACGATCCGCGACTCGTTTACGGGCAGTAAGATAGCCCCTCCCCCGCGTTCGAAATGTGTGCGCGGGGGGCTCAAGCGAAGGGAGTACCAAGTTAGGGCACGGTACCAAATTCGGGCCAACGCTTTGCTAGCATATGAGGGCTGGGAAGGCTCCTCTTCTAAGTTTAAAGTAACGTTTTTTTGTAGAGGTACCACGCATCGGTTTGCACAGGCGGCGTGGCGGCGTCGCGGCGATACCAGCGGACACCTTGTCCTGTACAGACAAGAAAGAAGTAGGAAATCAAAGGTGCCCTGTAGCTACTAATGAAATTCGCTTTGCACAGGTACCCGAGCAAGTTTTGACTAAGACGTTTGCGTTTTGATTATTGGAAACTCGGGAGGCGAATCACTTAGGCGCACATGGCACCTTTAAGACGTGTCTGAGCCAAGGAGAGACGGATGGATATGTTCATGACACAAACCATATTCAGAATCGGGTTAACCCGGGGTTTGCGCAGGCGGCGCGGCGGCGTCGCTCTTGTGTGAGTAGTATTAGTATCTGTATATGGTATTCGAGTTTGAGTTTAGCCCTAATACTCACTAGCTCTAATACATGCTAGTACCCGCTAATACTTGCTCACTAATCGGGTTAACTCCAGCGGTATTAGCGGGTCAAATACCCGATTGTCGACACGATATTAGTATAGTATTAGTGAGGTATGATTGAGTAATTATCGGCGATACCGGCGGACACCTTGTCCTGTTAGAAGAGAAACAGGTCACACACACAAACACACGACAAAAACAACACCACACAACACACGACAAGAACAACACCACAAACGACCACACGAAGAAGCACCCCGCTCACTACCTCCTCCTGTACAGCGACGAGAAAGAAAGTAGAAAACAAACACGTGTTTGAGCAAAAGAGAAACTGATGGATATAACAATAACGCAACCCATATTCAGAATCGAGTTAACCCGGGGCGTGCGCTCGGGTTTTAATCCGGGATGCCTCACATAGGGTTGCGTTTTGCTACCTGGGTTAGGGTTAGGGTTAGGCTAACCCTAACCCTAACCCCTAGCCCATAGGGTTGCGTTTGGCTACCTGACCCTAACCCTAACCCTAACCCTAAGCGAGGCTAAGGACTACGTTGTGGATATGAGTACACGAACCACTTCAACTCAACATACATCAGTATAATCAGAACTAATGTCACACACGAACACAGAGCGAGCAACGGCGCAACGACGCTTAACAGTCGAAGTCGTCGCCGCCGCCCCCAAGCTGCACCCAAGCTGCCGCCCAACGCTGCGCGAATACGATACTAATCAGCAGATACCCTCTATGTGTACACACAGCTCAATGACGAGGCGTGGCGGTTACGATAGCTCGGCCTTTACACGATATTGCCATCGCCAATATTGTATGGTGTATGGCATAAAAAGGAGGGGTCGATGTCGCACATATGTAGCATGTACCCTAACCCCTAGCCCATAGGGTTGCGTTTGGCTACCTGGGCGGCGGCGCCGGGCACTGAAGGCAGGGAGGAACTCGCCGCCGCTCCAACCGCCGCCAACGCCGCTCCCGCAGTGGGGCCCCCGCCGCCGCCGCCGCCGTTGCCACCGCCGCCGCCACTCCCTCTGCCAACGCTGTCGCTACTGCCGCCGCTGCCGCCACCGCTGCCGCCGCCGCCACTCCCTCTGCCAACGCCGCCGCCGCCGCCGCCACCGCCGCCGTCGCCGCCACTCCCTTTGCCGCCGCCGCCGCCTCCGCCACCGCCAACGCCGCTGCTGCCGCCGCTGCCACCGGCGGTAGGTCTGGACCCACTACCGTCAGTCGGGCCGTGGGCACTAGACCAGGCGCCGCCGTTGCCAACGCCGCTGCCGGTGTCGCGAGCGGGTGAGGCCGAGTGGTCTGGCTGCAAGATGATAGCTGCGACATCAAAGAAAAGGGTTGTCTAACGTTAGTTACGGGAGGTGTGTACATTCGATTTTGTGTTTAGCCGCGAGCGGGTGAGGCCGAGTGGTCTGGCTGCAAGATGATAGCTGCGACATCACAGAAAAGGGTTGTCTAACGTCAGTGTTACGGGGGTGTTAACATTCGATTTTGTTTTAGCGGGTGAGGTCGAGTGGTCTGGCTGCAAGATGATAGCTGCGACATCAAAGGAAAGGGTTGTCGAACGTTAGTTACGTGAGGTGGTTTACATTCGATTTTGTGTTTAGCGGGTGAGGCCGAATGGTCTCGCTGCAAGATAATCGCTGCGACATCAAAGAAAAGGGTTGTCTAACGTTAGTTACGGGGCGTGGTTTACATTCGATATTGTGTGTTTTAGCGCCGCGAGCGGGTGAGGCCGAGTGGTCTCGCTGCAAGATAATCGCTGCGACATCAAAGAAAAGGGTTGTCTAACGTTAGTTACGGGGGGTGTTTTCCATTCGATTTTGTTTTGTTAGCCGAGCGCGGGTGAGGCCGAGTGGTCTGGCTGCAAAATGATAGCTGCGACATCAAAAAAATGGACAAGAAGATGAGCACACACACCGCATACAGTACATACGCTGTACACTGACTGGCACTTTCAAAACCCGGCGGTAGGAATATGATAGACCGGGAGTCGAACCCACATTCTGAGGGTGCATCGTCTGGGGACAGTACCACTCATCTGAAAAGGTCAGCTGTGATGAGTGGTACTGGAATCCATCGCCTCATATATCGGGATATATGTGTGGAGCGCGGCGCGTCGTACAAGGCCTGGCTGCTCACAACAGGCACACTGGCTACAGCACCGGGGGTGTTGATCTGAGAGTTTTGGGAGACATATACACAGGACATGGACATGCATATGAGATACGAAATTCCCTTCCTTGTTTTTGTGACGAATGACGAATGACCGCCCTTCTTGCCTAACGTTAGTTACGGGGGGTGTTTTACATTCGATTTTGTTGTTTGGTCGAGCGCGGGAGAGGATGAGGAGTCGCGGTGCGAGTGAACTGTGAAGCGAAGAAACAAGGATGCAAAAGGGGTCTTCTGGGGGTGTTTACGTTAGAAACGCATGTTTTGGTTGTTTTAACGCGCGCGGGAGAGGGCGAGTGGTCGCGGTGCGAGTTGGCGCGGGTTAAACCCCGAGGGTTAACCCGAGCATGCTGCTAGTCACCTCGACTGGATGGGCAGGAGGCGGTGGCCAGGTCGATCCGATGCACGTTGGATAGATAATACACAAATACATAAATGAAAAAATGAACAAATGAACAAATACATGAATGAATCACAATGAATGAAAGAAGAAGTGCAAAGATTTTTTAACATTTGCTATTACCTCGACTGATCGGACAGGAGGCGGTGGCCAGGTCGATCCGGTGCACGACGGCGAGCAGCAGCCGCGCGTTGGCGTAGGCGCTCGCATCGTCGTCGGGCGCCGAGCCACCCACACCACCGTTCCCAACGCCATCGCCGCCGCCGCCCCTATGAAAAAACAACAACATTGCCTGCGTCGGTCTATGTGCCCCCTTGTTCACCAGTCTTCATTAAGGAGAAGGCGCAGTATAAGTTAGGGGTTCACCCGTATATTGCGCAAAAGTCGTGCAATAGTTAGTGCCATAGCGTGGGCAATGCAGGTGGGGGGGGGGGAGCAAAAGGATGATTGATTCGTGCACAAGAGCCTCGAAGTGAACGAATATCGTGTGAAGGCCAAACACCACCCCCCACCCCGCGCGGCGCACGTTTTCGCGCCAACGTTGGCGCCAAGCGCCGTTTTCGCGCCACCGTTGGCGCCAAACGCCGCGCCCGTCGCAAACTTCGCGCCGGATTTTCCACCGAGCGCCTTTGCCGTTGTGGGCGCCAGGGATGTAGCGCCGTTGCCAACCGTTGTCGCCTCGTTCCCAGCAGCGCCTGTCAAGAGGGCGTGTTTGTGTTAGAGACTGTTTTTTTATATAAACTAGTTCATAAGCCTATTTTTTTGAATGGCAAGAAGGCGTAGTTCGTTGGGTATTTTCGTATAAGTATATGTCATATCCCAAACCGCCTCCGCCTCATCAACAGCAGCGCCTGTCACGAGGGCGTGTTTGTGTTGGAGACTGTTTTTTTATAAACGAGTTCATAAGCCTGTTTTGGGGGAGGGCCGGAAGGCGTAGTTCGTTGCGTATAAGCATATATCATATCCCCAACCGCCGCCACCTCATTCCCAGCAGCGCCTATCAAGAGGGCGTGTTTGTGTTAGAGACTGTTTTTTGGGGAGGGCCTGGGGGGCGTAGTTTGTTGCGTGTATGTATATACTATGTTCTCAACCGCCGCCGCCCTCACTCCCAGCAGTGCCCGTCAAGAGGGCACGTCTGTGTTAGAGTAATTCGGGTTAACCTCGCATGCTCGCGCAAAGAAAACAAAAGGCGCGGCGAAGCTGATTACACTAACTGTTATATCTATTAGTAGTATATACCTATTCCCCCCGCGACGCGCCGCCAGAGGGTTTGCCAGCAGTCGCTCGCTTGCTCGCGCGAAGAAAACAAGAGGCGCGGCGAAGCGCTTCCAGAGCGAACGCAAGCAAGCAACGTCTCCAGCTCGCCCACACAGACGGCCACTGCAACCAGAGCGACCGACGCAGAAGCCTCCGCGTCTTGCGGTAGCCCCCCCTGCGGTATTGCCTCGGCGTCCTGCGACAGCCCCCCTGGCGGTATCGCGCCGACGTCTTGCGACAGCCCCCCCTGCGGTATCGCCTCCGCGTCTTGCGGCAGCCCCCCCTGCGGTATCGCCTCGGCGTCCTGCGCCAGCCCCCCCTGCGGTATCACGACCGGGTGGTCTGTTGGCCGCCCCCCCTGCGGTACTGCGTGCGTCCCCACTCCCTCTGAGCGCGAGCGGCCCCCCTTCGGTATTGCGAGGGGCGCGGCGAGGAGGATGGCTGCGACGGCGCCGAGAAGCTGTACGCAGTCGCGCTGAGAAAGGACGGGAGGCGTACATGTATACATATTTATAGATGTATGTATATATATATATATATATACGTGTGTGTGTGTATATATATATA
>Ga0105053_10011039_pt1 | contig 11139 bp, 7 predicted proteins | sample BON01_FD_78093 | JGI IMG/M metagenome (GOLD analysis project Ga0105053, IMG submission 78093) | Freshwater microbial communities from Lake Bonney liftoff mats and glacier meltwater in Antarctica - BON-01 | ecosystem: Environmental > Aquatic > Freshwater > Ice > Glacier meltwater | place: Lake...
AATGATAACGAGGTGAGCTTTGAGATGGAAAAAAAATTTAGTGATCAGCGGGCTTTAGTTTGCGCCAGTGAACTGTGCGATAGGCTAGTGAAGAGCTCCCCCCCCCATCGCGGTATAAAAACTGCGCGACGCGTAGCTCTTCGCTTCGCCGCCAACCAGGCTCGCCCGCGTGATGGCGCCGCCTTCAGTTGGAGCCCTGGAAATCGCAATGATAACGAGGTCGGATTTTATAACGAGATCGGATTTTTTTTGTTTTTTTTTTTTGATCTCAAAGCTCCTAAACACACACTCCCCCCGCAAACACCCACACGCACCGCACTAGCACACAGTACACGCACAAAAAGCACCGACCCAGTTTATGGGTCGGTATCACTATGATTTTTTTCTTGCAATTTTTGGGCGTTCGAAAAAAATCCCAGGTGAAAAGGGACTTTTTCAAACGCTGCCGAAAATCGAATACGAGGTTGGGCCTAAGGATGCAGGCATGCAGGCCCTAAGGTTCACTAGAATCTCGCAGAGGGAGGGCGTACATTTGCCGTTATAATTGAAGGCGGGTAAATGGCTAAATAAATTAGGCCGAAACGATTAGTGAAAAAAACGGTTATTCGCCATTTTGCAATGAAACTGTACGCCCTCTGCTCGCGTCGACAATTTCTCTGGGCCTGCTCATCGCTAGCTCTACCAAGAAGTCGCGACGTCGCGACCCGCGACGGGCCGGCGCGCCAACCGCGGGGTCGCCATTGCCAACCCCGCGTTGCCATAGAGCTACGTGTGGCGTGGTACGGGCGGAGTTACAGGTGCCCGGTGCGCCTAAGTAAATCGCTTTTGTATACTCGTAACAATCAAACTGCACCAACTACTTTCTTTAGAAGTGCCAAACGAATCGATGGTTTCAGTTTCAGTTTCGAACCCTTCCATTCCCGTTTCGAATTCTTCCGGATTGTATATGTATATCAAGGCTAAATCGCTGGAGATGGCCAGAACTGGAAACGAATTTCGCTCAACTGGGCAAGGTGAATTTGATTTTTTACCCAATTTACATGCAGTTTATACCGTAGCGCTTACACACTGCTTACACAGCCTAAATATAGCTATATAAAACCCGGCGGTATCAAAAAGTAGCGGCACCTAAATCTAAATAGTAAATAATAATAGTGGCCGAGGGCACCTTCACCTTTACTCGTACCTTTACACACACTTCTCCCCAGCACAGTACCTGTACGGTACGAGTAAACCGCAACAGGCTTGTGCAGACTCTGAATCTACAAGCCCAATGGCACAGCGCATTTTCCCGTCTTCCCGTCGGTGATCGGTGAAATACGATATACTTGAAGTGTGAAGTGTATACGTACGTATAAGGGGGTGATTTCGTTGAAGCGGTGCACCTTTGGGCGCAGTGAGGCGTAATATTTTCAAAGAAACAACTTTCCCGCTTAGCCCCCCCCCCGCCCCACATCAGTTCACCTCCAGCGACAACCCCCTTAGTTCACTCTGCGTGTGAATTCACAAGAAATCCACCCAGTCTGTGAATTCACAGCAGTTATTTTTTGGCACAACTCGCGCAGCCACGGTCGCGCACTCGCAGTTCTGAAAGGACACCGGCAAAACTGGCCACAGACCTACGACATCTCATGCTTCGAGCGTGAGCGCAACCGAGAAGGGCTGTGCGCAGCCTCGCCTGCCTCGCTCTGCCACGCCGTCGAGCACATCGGCCCTTCTGCTCCTGCTGGCATCGGCGACGGGCAGCATGCTCACTCTCCTCGCCAGCGCGGCCTGTCCGATAGCAGAAGCGCGCGGCCCCATCACTCCACCGCCCGCTTCGCGACCAGACCACCGTGCCTCCAGCGGTCCTCTCACCACTCCGGCATGGCTCTGAAATCTCTCTCTCTCCGCCCAAGCCGAGCACAGCGTTGGCGGCTACACGGCAGCCCCCCGCGCACGCCGACTATCCTCCAGCGGCCCTCTCGCTGGCATCGGCGGCATGGCGCACTCCAGCTCGTCCGGTCCAGGGTTCGGTCTCATCTCTGTCCCGCGAACCAGACCACCGCGCCTCCAGCCTCGGCGACATGGCTCCAGCCGGCCGAGCGCACGGCGTCGTCTCGCTCCAAGACTCTGGCGCCGGGCACCAGACCATCGCGCCCCCAGCGGCCCTCTCGCCGGCCTCGGCGACATGGCTCTCTCTCTCTGAGTGGTCTGGGTCCGAGCGGCCTCGGCGACATGGCTCCAGCCGGCCGAGCGCACGGCGTCGTCTCGCTCCAAGACTCCGTCGCCGCGCACCAGACCATCGCGCCCCCAGCGGCCCTCTCGCCGGCCTCGGCGACATGGCTCTCTCTCTGAGTGGTCCGGTCCGAGCGCAGGCCGCTGCGGAGTCGCGTCTCGCACCAGCGGCACCCGTACGCATGTCTTCACCCCAGCGCGGCCTGGACCAGCGCCATCAGGTTGCTCTCGCCGCCCTTCTTGGCGCGCACCGCCATCTTTGCAACTCGAGCGTTCTTTGTGGCGCGCGCCTGGTCGACCGTCCGGCGCACCGCCTCGTACGCCCGCTCGCCCTGCCGCTGCGCCTGGGTCAGAGTCGCCGCGAGCCGTGCCGCGCGCGCCGAGGCCGAGGCCGCCAGCGCCTTGCGCGCCTCGGCCCGCTCTCCCGCCAGGCGGTTCAGCTCGGCCGCGCGGGCCTTAAGCGCATCGTAGCGCGCCTTGCAGCGCTGGGCCGCTGCGCCTCCCGATGACGAGTCGGTGAAGGTGTTCGTGGTCTTGGCCAGCGTCGCGCGCGCCTCCGTATGCAGCGCCGCCAGCTGCAGCGATGCGTCGGCCAGCACGTCGCGCGCACCGGCGAGGGAGAACTCTTGGCAGGCGCCGACGGTGCGCTGCAGATCGATGCGGAGCTTCTTCACGTCCACAGCGTCGCCCGGGTGCGCGCCACCCGCCGACCGCTTGCGAGCAGGCGCGGCCAGGGGCGCGGCGAAGGGCAGCGCGGCGGCCGGGCGCGGGGGAGGCAGAGGCCGCGGGGCTTGGCGGACGACCGGAGGGGCGGCCTTGGAGACAGCGCTCGTTGCTCCGACGGTCTCGCGCGATGTCCGCTTCGAGCCCACCTTGGCCATCGGCGAGCCCATTTTGGCCATCGGCGCCACACGCGCGATCGAGGGCGGCTTCACAGGCTCCTTCGCAGGCTCCTTCTCCTTCACGGGCTTCTTCACGGCCTCCTGCACGTGCTCCTTCGCACCGCCCCCGGTGATCTCGAGTGGCGCCGGCTTCGGCCCTCCGCGGGCGGCGGTGGCCGACTTGCGTCCGGCGTCGGGCGCAGCTCCGCCCCCGACGCTCCCGAAGCGCAGCCGCTTGGGCAGAGGCAGCGCCTCCTCTTCAAACGCGCTCACGTCGAGGCCGGCGCGGTCCGAGACGGGCGACGCAGACGACGGAGAGGACAGAAGCCTCGCGCTGATCGGCCACGCAGTCTCGTCGCCACGCGGCTGGGCTAGAGGCGGCGCCTCCTGCGGCCACGCGTTCGCATCGTCATCACACGCAGTCGCATTCGGCGGCTCCTCCTCCTCCTCCGCCACGTCTTCCGCTGGCACCAAGCCGGCTGCCGACGCCAGCCCTGCCGCCAGCCCACCATGCTCGGCCCGCTTCGCGCCCGAAGCTTGGGAGGACAGCAGGTCGATGCTGAGATGAAACTCGTCGACGGCGAGGAGGTCGGCGCGCAGTTGAGCGAGGGGCGGCGGCTTCCGAGCACCACGCTTCAGCGCCGCCGGCGCCGCAGCAGCCTTGGGCGCCGGCGCGGAGGGGGCCTGCTGCTCCGCTGGAGCCTGCGCCTCAGGGGCCTGCTGCTCCGCTGGAGCCTGCGCCTCAGCCGGCGCCTGCTTGCCCGAGCCGAGGCGAGGAGAGACGCGGGCGAGTGGAGCCTGCTTGCGCAGTCGCAGGCGCCCCGCCGGCTTGGGGTCGAACGCGGCGGGCGGTTGAGCTGTCGCGTCCTCCGCCTCGGCCGCCGCCGCCGCTGCCGCAAGTGCTGCTCCTGTAGCGTCTTGCTCGCCAGGCTCGTCCCCCGCCTCGGCCTGCTGCGCCGCCGGCTCGATGGCGCCGTCGGCTGTCACAGCAGGCTCGGTGACGGGCGCCTTCTCCGGCGCCGCGATGTCAGCGTCCACGACCTCGGCGGCGGCCTCGTCCACGGCCGCGTCCATAAACGCGTCCAAAGCCGCGTCCACGGCCTCGTCCACGGCCTCGAGGGCGTCCACTTCGGACGCCACGGGAGAGGGATCCTCGACCGGTGGCACGGCGAGCTCCGCCTCGAAGACGCCAGGCGAGTGCGGCGCCTTCTCTTCTTCAGCCGGCAGCGGGCGCTTGGTCTGCCCCGGGCTGCCTTCCGCCGAGTTGCCGCCGTCCGCCACCGGCGTCGCATCCTCTGCCTGCGACGACGCCCGCGCCTCGGCCACGCCGCGTGCGAGGCGCCGGCGGTTGCGCGCTGGCTGGCTGTCGTCGTCGAACTCAAACGCATCGGCCGGGGCGGCCGCGCCGCCAAACTCAAACACGTCAGCCTCGGCCAAGCCACGCGTATCGCCGGCGCCTGGCTTGGCCTGGCTCTTCCCGGTGGCGGCCACGGCCACGCCAGACCGCTTCAGCTTGGGCGGCGAGACCTTCTTTGCAGCCGGCGCGCTCGAGACATCCGGCAGTGCAGTCTTGGAGGCAGCCTTCTTGGCAGCGGGCACGCCGGAGGCAGCTGGCGGCGCAGCCTTGAGCAACGCCTTCTTGGCAGCCGGCTCGCCCGAGGTGCCCGACGGCAAGGGCGCAGCCTTCTTGGAAACCGGCGAGACGGAGGAAGCAGGCGGCGCAGCCTTGAGCGCAACCTTCTCGGAAGTTGGCGAGACGGAGGCGCCCGGCGGCGCAGCCTTCGGCGCAGCCTTCTTGGCAGCTTTCTTGGCAGCCGGCAAGACGAAGGAAGCAGGCGGCGCAGCCTTGAGAGCAGCCTTCTCGGCGGCCGGCGCGCTGGAGGCGGCAGGCGGCGCAACCTTGGGCGCAGCCTTTTTGGAAGCCGGCGAGACGGATGCAGCAGTCGGCATAGTCTTGGGCGCAACCTTCTTGGCAGGCGGCGCTGTCTTAGGGGCAGCCTTCTTGGAAGCCGGCTCGACGGAGGCGGCAGGCGGCCTAGCCTTGGGCGTAGTCTTCTTGGTGGCCGGCGCGACGGAGGCGGCAGCCGGCGTAGGCTTGGGCGCGGACGTTTCGTCAGCTGGCGCGTTGGAGGCGGCAGACGGAGCTTTTGGCGCAGCCTTCTTGGCAGCCTTCTTGGCGGCCGGCGCGACGGAGGCGGCGGCCGGCGTTGGCTTGGGCGCAGGCGTTTCGTCAGCTGGCGTGTCGGAGGCGGTAGGCGAGGTGGTGGACGCAGCCTTCTTGGCAGGCGGCGCAGCCTTGGGCGCAGCCTTCTTGGCGGCCGGCGCGACGGAGGCGGCAGCCGGCGTAGGCTTGGGCGCAGGCGTTTCGTCAGCCGGCTCGTCGGAGGCGGCAGGCGGCGGAGCCTTTGGCGCAGCCTTCTTGGCAGCCTTCTTGGCGGCCGGCGCGACGGAGGCGGCAGGCGGCGTAGGCTTGGGTGCAGGCATCTCGTCAGCCGGCGCGTCGGAGGCGGCAGGCGGCGGAGCCTCGGGCGCAGGCTTCTCGGCAGGCGGCACAGCCTTGGGCGCAGCCTTCTTGGAAGCCGGCGCGTCGGAGGCGGCAGGCGGCGGAGCCTTTGGCGCAGCCTTCTTGGCGGCCGGCGCGACGGAGGCGGCAGGCGGCGCAGGCGTCTCATCAGCCTGCGCGTCAGCCGGTGCGTCGGAGGCGGCAGGCAGCGTAGGCTTGAGCGCAGCCTTCTTGGCAAGCGGCGCAGCCTTGGGCGCAGCCTTCTTGGAGGCCGGCGCGACGGAAGCGGCAGGCGGCGCAGGCGTTTCGTCAGCCGGCGCGTCAGCCGGTGCGTCGGAGGCGGCAGGCAGCGTAGGCTTGAGCGCAGCCTTCTTGGCAAGCGGCGCAGCCTTCTCGGCGGCCGGCGCGAAGGCGGCAGGCGGCGTAGGCTTGGGTGCAGAGTTCTCGTTAGCCGGCGCGTCGGAGGCGGCAGGCGACGGAGCCTTTGGCGCAGGTTCCTCGGCAGGCGGCGCAGCCTTGGGCGCAGCCTTGTTGGCGGCAGGCGCGACGGGGGCGGCAGGCGGCGTAGGCTCGGGCACAGGCTGCTCGTCAGCCGGCGAGATGGAGGCCGTCGACTCGCGTGGTGGCGGTGGCGGACTCTCGCGACCCTGGTTGCGCTTGCTCGCGGCGACAGCAGCCGAGGCTTGCCCGTTCTGGCGAGAATCCGAGCCAGCCGAGCGCTTGTCGCTCTGATCGCGGTTGCTCGTGCGAGTCACGCGGCTTGCCCCCAGCGCCGCCGCGTCGGCTGGCGCCCGCGCCGGTGCCTCCGCAAACGAGACGCTCTTGCGGCGCGGCGGGTCCTTCTGGCCCTTGGCGAGGGCTGCAGCCGGCTTGGGGGCGGCTGGCTGGTGGTCGGAGCGAGCCGATACCAGCGGGTTTGGCTCCGTCTCGGCGCGCGCGCTGGCCCAGTGTGGGTCTTCGTCTTGGTGGGCTTCGCGGCCAGTCTCTGGCGGAGCCTCCGCGACCGGAGCCTCCGAGGCGTCGCGTGCGCGCTCGCCGCGTTGGGCCCGAGCGCTCTTCTTGTCCGCGGCGGGCAGCTGGGTGGCCTTTGGTGGGGCGGCGGGCTTGGCACGCTCCTGCGGCCGCGCCTTCCGGAGGGGTGCCGAATCGCTGTCGCTCTCGTCGCCGTCGTGGCTGGGCTCCGCTGCCGGCGCGGGGGTCGCTGCAGGGGCGATGGGTGGTGGGAGGTCGTCGGCATCGTCAGCGCTGGCGGCGGCGCCATCGTCCGAAGACTGGCGAGCCGTGTCGTCGGCGCTGTCGGGCAGCGCGTCGTCCTCCGCGACCGGAGCCTCCGAGGCGTCGCGTGCGCGCTCGCCGCGTTGGGCCCGAGCATTCTTCTTCTCCGCGGCGGGCAGCTGGGTGGCCTTTGGTGGGGCGGCGGGCTTGGCACGCTCCTGCGGCCGCGCCTTCCGGAGGGGTGCCGAATCGCCGTCGCTCTCGTCGCCGTCGTGGCTGTGCTCCGCTGCCGGCGCGGGGATCGCTGCAGGGGCGATGGGCGGTGGGGGGTCGTCGGCATCGTCAGCGCTGGCGGCGGCGCCATCGTCCGAAGGCTGGCGAGCCGCATCGTCGGCGCTGTCGGGCGGCGCGTCGTCGGCAGCCATGCCTGCTGCCGAGGCACTTTGGTCAACAACGTCGTCGACTGGGATCGGTGGCGGGAACTCCATCTGCGAGTGGCCTTGCGGCTCCGAGACGTGCTCCCAGCTGCTGGACCCCTGGCTGCCGCAGTAGTCATTCGTCGGCCCTTCTTCGTCGTGGAGGATCGGAGCGTGGCGCAGGGCGTGGGGCGTGGTGGCGCCGTTGCTGACGCTGCAGGAGCGGATCGCGGCAGTCACCGACACCTTGCGCTGCTCGTACGCGCGCGGCGCCGCCGCAGCGCCCGCGGGCAGCTGCGCCATCGCCGGCCGGGCGAACGCTTCGTCGGACGCCTGGTTCTGCCTCGGGAGGCGAATCGGCCCGGTGGCGCTCGCTTTTCGCTGCGACGAAGCAGCGTCGCTCGCGTCCAGGTTAAACGCCGGGTCCGACAGAAGCGAGAGGTGGCTCGGCTGCGGCGGCTGCGGCGGCGCGGCGCCCCGGACGTTGAGCATGGGGGTGCAGCTCATCATCCGCTCCTTCTCGTGCACCGGCAGGCCGCTCGCAGCCAGCCGCGGGGCGACGCGCTCGCGCCACATCGTGAGGTCGCCGTGCTCAATGAGCAGCGAGACGCGAGCCCCGCCGCCATCGGGGTTGGCGCCTTGCTGCAACTCGACCTGGTTCTCGGGCAGCGTCGCGGCGTACAGGGGTGACAGGTCGACGTGCAGCCAGTAGTGCGCGTTCTGGCTGGTGGCGAGCGCCTGGCTGCTGGGGTCGGCCCGCTCGATGACGATGGCCGCGATCTCGGTGGTGTTGAGCTTGGCGTCGAATTGGCCCAAGGCGCCCTGCGACGCCAGGTCGCGGCAGACCAGGTCGACCTGGTTCCAGTCGACCCAGACGTTCTGGAGCCGCTGGTCGAAGCCGTCGACGCGGTACGGCATCACGGACAGCACGCACGAGGTGGTGGTGTGCTCGTTGAAGGAGGAGAGCAGGCCGCGCGCGTCGGCCAGCGCGTTGTTTTCGCGAGACGAGGCAGCCCGCAGCGGTGCGTACTTGTGCTCGAGTTCCTGCGGAAGCAAAGGCGCAGGGGGGGGCTTCTGTGTGTATGCAGGGCTGTGTGCGTGTGTGTGCGCGTGTAGTGCGCGCGGGTGCTGTGCGCTGTGCGTGGGCGCGCGCGCCTCGCGCTGGCTTCGCCTGCGTGGCTTGTGTTGTGCTTGTGCGCGCGCAATGCTGGCTGCGCTACGCGCTTAGATAGGATAAGGCTAAACACTGACCTGCACCAGGCGCTTGCACTTTGGCCAGCAGCAGAGGAGCCAGACCAGAGCCTCCTGCAGAGCGAAGGAGCCAGCTGCCGCGAGGTGCTTCTCGACGGCAGCGAGGTTGAGCCCCGACCACAGCTTGAGGATCTCGACCGCCTTGCCGTCGGTACGGTCCGGCGCCGACGAGAGCTTAACGAGCGCGTCGGCCGCGGCCTGACGCACGTCGGTCACCACCCGCTCGTCGAGGACGACGGCGAAGAGCGTGGGGATGCAGCGCAGCACCCGGCCGGCGTCCTTCCGGCACTGGATGATGGCCGTGATGACCATCGCGCACTCGTACGCCAGGGTGGAGTCGGGGTCGACGCAGTCGCCGTACACCGCGATGATGTGCTCGAACGTTGCCTCCACCGCCGCCGGGAGCTTCATCGCGAAGAAGAGTTCCATCAACTCGGCATCACCTTCGGAGAGCTGGGTGCTCAGCACTTCGAGGTCCTCGCACGCCCTCGCGTACGCCTCGCCCTCGGCGTGGAGCTCGGCGTCGCCGCGCGCGAGCGAGCGGAGCGTCTCGAGCAGCTCCTGCAGCCGGACGCGCGACGCGTCCGCGTCCATGGCTCCTCGGCCTGTCCTTCCACGCGAGGCGTTTTCTTGGCCAGGCGGCGCCAGCTGGCTTTTTTCGCGCCATTTTTTCTTACGAGTAAGGCCTTGCCCCACTGTAGCCAACCGTAGCACCGTAGCTCAGCAGTACACAAGTCGAAGGGAGGACAGGGAAGCTGAAACAGTCCAGAGCGCCGGGTGGCCAGAAGACCAGGGGATGCATCGAGGGGGTAGGACCCGGCCGCCGATGTATCTGGAGGTTCTGCTTCGTCCTTCTCATCCATCTCCTTGCTCCTTGTAAGCAAGCAGAGCTATACTCGTAAGTTATGGATAGAAGATCGTCGTAGTGGTTGTCGCCCAGTACCTGTACCGTATCGTTGTAGAGCCAGTCCGTGTTGTTGCTGATCACGAGCGAGCCGCGAGGACGAGTTGTTGTTTACACAATACAACAACAACAACAACAACAACAACAACAAAAAAAACCAGCAAAAAGTTTTGACCCGCACAGTTTTTCGAGCACTTTCGCGTCAGGTTCGTGACGCGACCACACGAGCAGACCCGCGCAAGCTCCCGCGGCTCATGGTCCTGGGCAAAATCATCGCGCAGCAGGTGGCGCGGGTGGCGCAGACGTACCTTCGCGACAGCCTGGTCGCCAGCCCGCGCTTCCGCCAGTGGGCTCGAAACGCGGACAAGACGATGGCGACGGCGCCGGACGTGCTCCAGCGCGAGGTGACGCGGCGCTTCCACAGCGCGCGGGAGCAGCTCTCCGCCGCCTCTGACAAATTCACGCCGCCGGGCGCGGCGGGGGGTTCGACGGCGCGACCCGCCGGCGCCGCTGGCAGCAGTCGTACTGCAAGTAGCAGCAAGCCGGGCGCGGGTGCGCCCGATTTCGCCACACGCGCGTCCGCCTTTGCGTCGGCGCTGAGAGAGGAGCTTGAGAAGGACTTTGGTGGCGCGGCGGGCGGCGGCCAGCGGAAGAGATGAGAGGAGCAGGTGGGTGGAAGAGAGTCTGGCTACAGCAATGTGAGCAGCTCATGAGGGGCACCGTTGGGTTGCGGGGCGAGGCTGTGCAGCCCCCTCGCGGGTGTGGGCGGACGAGCGGGTGGTGCGCCCGTGCCGTGGTCTTGGATACGTGGGCCACTGGCCGCGACGCAGAAGGTAAGCTGCCCCTCGGAGCCGCACGAGGCGGCTGGGGGGCGCCGGGACCGCAGGTGCGACGCTCTGAGCGCCGCGAGGCGGCCGAAGGCCGCGGAGCAGCGACGGGCTGAGGCAGGCGCACCGCTCCGAGTCGTTGATGCCGCACCCGAGAGCACTGCTGCGGTTAGAAACAAGGGGCGCCCGCGCCACCCCAGGACCGACGCTCCAAGTTGGGAGTGGCGCGAGGCGGCTTGGTGAGCTGCCCCAGGCGCGCCGTCTCGGCCGAGGTCCCGAGGTCCGCGACCCAGCGGGAAGCTGCAGCAGGTGCGACGCTCCAAGTTGCAGAGGCGCTTCCTGCGGCTGGGGGCCGCCGGGCCACTCGCAGATGCCCCAGACAACTGGACGCTTTCAGCTTTCAGCGAAGCGAGGCGGCCGCGACGCCACGACGCAGCGGGAAGCCACGGCACAGGCGCGACGCTCCGAATGAGAGGCACAAGGTGGCTGGGCGCCGCCGGGCAGCTCTGGAGTGCAGCTTGCTCAACCTAGTTCGTGTATGCAGGTCTGTATAGTAGTTTGATAACCGTGTTGGCTTGCTTGGTCTTTTCCGTGTGCCTTGTGTTGGTGTTGGTAGTGCCTTCGTGTTTCAATGTGACGAGAGGGCATGATGGCAAGCCGCTTGCTTGTTGCGTGTTGTGCAGAGTAGGGGGGTGTCGTTCGAATCCCTTTAGAACGCATACAGCGTTGGAGTTTCGCACCCTTTCTCACGTGCACACATCTCTGCACACTATACACTTAGAGTACTCGTACCACAAAGATTGCGATGATGATATGCTTACCCCCACAGGGTACTCCCCCCCCACACAGCAGCCGATATGGCCCACAGCACACACAGCACACAGCCAGCACTGCAGCCACACCGCACTACCCCCAGGGCAGAAGA
>Ga0105053_10011043_pt1 | contig 11136 bp, 9 predicted proteins | sample BON01_FD_78093 | JGI IMG/M metagenome (GOLD analysis project Ga0105053, IMG submission 78093) | Freshwater microbial communities from Lake Bonney liftoff mats and glacier meltwater in Antarctica - BON-01 | ecosystem: Environmental > Aquatic > Freshwater > Ice > Glacier meltwater | place: Lake...
AGAACAAAAAACTAATCAGATCATTGCGGAGAATGGCGATATTTCTGTGAACCTATCTACCATATAGGACGCTTCGAGACCAAAAAGTAAGAAAAGTAAAAAAGAGAATTAAAAACTAAAGCGTTATCCAGATAATCTAGATACCGCGCCTCAACTACTTTCTATTGAACAACCCTTAAGATGGCAAGCTTACCCGTCAAGAATCGCATCGTATGTTTGAAAGGACATACATAAGTGATATCCACCTCAAAGTCTACTTCAAGTGATCTGCTTTATGGTCTGTCGACCTCCATTTCAAATTCGAAACGCAAATTCGAAATCTCGACGTAACCAGTCTTTTGTGAATATATTTTAATGGATATTCATCACTTGTAGTATAACTGACTTTGATTTTACTCTAGATATCTAGTATCTTCAGAACATCGGGCCGCAACTTGGATTGATTGTGGTTCATGAGTACGCGTTGTGTGGAGAAAGCGGAACATAAATGATAGACCGCCCTGATTCAATTTGTAGTTATTCATTAAACTTCGATTTTCTGCCAGGTCCCTATTTTTCTTGATCCTAGATTTTTTCGCGCTAGTTCTCTTTTTGATGGTGTCAGCATGTGCCTCAAATTCTGGTTCTGTTCCAAATGAATCTCGAAGCTTCTCAACTGCATCCAATGGCTTCAAAGATACGTCCTCCTCTAGCAAATCTCTGATATTATGGAGATATCATTCCGGGAATATATATAATTTCATCCTCTCGTATCGTCCACGGGTATTGCATTGAATATGATACCTCGAATCACTCGGTTCTCTATGGATTTTGGCGCCACGCTCTTATACGCATTAATGATTGCAGTTTCAGCTCTCGTAGAATTTGCAAACTTCTTGTCTGAAGCCTGGTCAAATGCCTTCTACGCCAAGTTTTCAGAATGAGCAGGGAACAAAATGAAAGCCACAGATCTTGCAGCGCGAAGGACACATTGAATCAGTGTTGAAACAGCACTGCTTGGGGTATCGAGAAAGCTCGCTGCGCCAGTAAACCGGGTATCAAGATTCGGCAGATTCTACGCACTGGCTGCATGCCGACCAAACGCTCTGTATACTTAAAGGGGTTCGGTTAGTAATTGTGGATTCCCCGATTCGTTTTTCAATTCATCATCTTGTTGGATCCCCGATTCAAGACCAGCAGCCTGAATCCCTTCAATAGCCTTTTCGCGTGCATGTCGTGATGGACAGCCGTTTCGGCGTTGGGTTGATTGAGACTTTTTCCTTCCTCTTTGTAATCAAGGCGGGGTCATTTCTATTACATATGCATTTGCATCTTTTGTATGCTCTTTCGCACTCAAGGCATTTTCCGGCTTTACAGCGGCATCGATTCGCTGAATCTGCCATGAATTGCAGGTAGTCAAACACGACTGCAGAACACCAGGAAGGAAAAGGCTGGGCCAAATTCACACAATATAAAGATATAATAAACGATATTGAGGTTCCGATTATGGTGGTCGAAGGAGGTTCCAACACAAGGACACAATATAGGATATTACGAATATCTGGTCGAGCACTGGACCAATTCAAATAATTCCTTAATACAATCGGCTCGTCTTCAGGTCCTTTAATAAATTGTAAAAAGGAATTCTATTATTTCTTATTATAGCAGACATTTCGAAATTTGGGTATTTCAAGGAACTGTTGTCTACCCTAGTAATAAATCGGTAAAATAAATAGATCCGTTTCGGTCAAATCGATTTACTTTCATACCGGATGGGTTCTGGATCATCCGTGAATAAGATGAGCGACACGAGCAACTCTTTCAGCAGTGTAAAATGGTTCCCCAAGCTATTCACTAATGATTCGTCAATGAAGTCAGCACCATTCCTGATCAAACGATTATCGTCGCGGAGCAGCTCTTTGCTTGGGGATGAAGTAACGCGATCCGAGGGTGATACAAAGCAAACAAAACTTTCTCTAACTTGCCAGGTGTCAGAGGATAAACAGGGCAACCAAGTCATGATCAACCAATATCGACTCCTTTCGAAAATAGCGCGTGGAGCTCATGGTGTCGTGTACTCGGCGGTAGACTCTCAGAACAATAAATTTGCTATTAAAGTCCTAGACAAACGCAAATTGTTGAGGCAGCGAGTAGGAATGTTGGGTACTGGTTTAGACCACCTACGGGAGGAGATCGCGATTCAGAAGAGATTAGACCATCCCAATATATTACCTCTTCTGGAAGTTATTGACAGTGACGAACATCCTAGAACCTATTTAGTAACCAACTTGATAGTTGGAGGATCAGTATGTGAAGATACTCTAGAGACAGATCCAGTACCGGAATTTAGAAGGAAGAAGATATTCGCGCAGCTGGTTTCAGCATTGACCTATTTACATGCACAGAATATTGTTCATAAAGATATCAAACCAAGCAATTTACTTAGCGAACACGCCACTGGAAACACATTTTTGATTGATTTTGGCGTTTCCCACAAATTTAAGACCAATGAAACTCCAAGAAGTGACAAAACAGACGGTACGACGGCCTTTTTTGCACCTGAGACTTGCACTGGAGACAATTTTGATGCTAAATTGGCAGATATATGGGCTACCGGTGTAACTTTGTATGTTATGACATACGGAAAACCCCCGTTTATTTCTTCCAACCCAGCAGATATATTCAGCCTCATACAAAGTCAAGAGATACTGTTCCCAACAGATTCACACGGCAAACCTGTTTCTCAAGAACTTATTACGCTGCTAAAGGCAATTCTAGAACGTGAACCACTTAAACGATTATCACTACAGGAAATCGCCAGTCATCCATGGTGCCAGAGCGAACATGATGGAGAAACAGATCATTCCGTTATTCATGTGGATGATCAAGAGATGAAACAGGCAGTCACTTCTTTGAATCCTTCGATATCTTCAAGGATATCTCAAGCTTTGACGAATGGTCGCTTTCACAGATTCAACAGTCTCAAAATGGATAGTTTGTAGCTAGTATAAATCTAATAGTCCCCGGAGTTTCTCTCTAGCCTCCTGCGGCACTTGAACATGAGAGTACACGTTCCTCATAAAGTCGTCAACCTTCGGTTGAGAACGCATTAAAATCAACACATCTTCCTGATCATGGGCTTGAAGAATACTAGATTTTTTACACAGCAAGACAGCTACACAAGCTCTCATCATCACCGTCGTATCTCTTCGACACAAAAAAGCATCCCACAAAACAGTGACTGTTTCCAAAGGCATCCTCCTAACAAACAGAGTTTGAAGCCATTGGAAGCAACTAACGTGAATTTCATCCATCATACCAAGGGCGTTCAGGTGCTTCCACAAGCGGCTGGATGTCTTCGAGATGATTAGATCAAGCACCTTGTAGTAACCTTGGACCCTGTCATAGGATTGACCTAGACGGTACAAATCAAACAAATGATGTGAAGCGAGAAGATTGGCGAGACATACAAACGACTCATATGGACTATTTGGGATATGAAGACAAAGCATGGCTGCCACATACGACATACCTTGGACGTATCCTACATCGGGCCGATAACACTGGTACACCTCTAGAACTTCTCGAAGTTGGTCATACAATGGCTCCCCACGCTTTCCAAAGAGTAAAAGTGAAGGAAGAGTTCTTCTGACATCCAATCCGATTCCTTCTTGACGCGTGGCTCTCTCTTTGTATATCAAATACAGTTCGGGGGTGATTCGAAGTTGATTACCTATCCCCTGTTGCCATGCAGCTTTCCTTCCTGTTATCGAACTCACCATCGCATTAGGACTGACTGAATCACTCGTTGCATGAAAATTCAACTCTTTGGCCCATGCTGAAGCTTCTACGTTGGAATTCATTTTCAAACGCAACAACAACGTGCATTCGTAACCCGGATGGGTTCTCCACGCCTCTAAAATATTTGCTCGGCAGCGGATGTCTACATCATGACCACGTACATCCAACACCTCCTCCGGTGTGCTGGCATCGAGTTGCTTATACTAGAGTCACAATCGTTTATTTCAAATTCTATGCATCCATTTAAAAAAACGTACCATTTCTAAGATTCCATTGCTAGACAAAACTCCGATTCGACCTACAAATCGCTCACACTGCCAAAAACCAACCCGACCTCCGCAAAATGAGCCACTACTGTACTGTAACCGAAGGGTTCCATTGGCCCTCTTCTCTTTCGTTTGCGAGAAGCAATCTATCAAATGACTGTTATTCAAGTCAACACTGCCAGGAGAAGAACAAGACTCCGAGTCACAAACAGCAGTTCCTTGTGTTGCCACCGCAATAGTGAAATGTGCACCAGCAGCAACCAAGCGGACAATCTCCGTCCGACCCTTCTGAAGTTTGCCTATTGGTTTTATGGGTCTGGGTTCCCATATTATGTGGCTTCCAAACGAATCATCAGAGTTTTGATCGATGGCTCCATGCAAATTGTTCCCCCAACCCCACAATTGACCTGAATGGGTAACACATATCGAGTGAAACTGACCGGCAGATACAATACTTGTTTTAAATCTTCCTCCGACATTAATACGAGTTGGAATATCACATCGAGTAACTGTGTTACTCTTGCCAAGCTGACCTTCCGCGCCGTTGCCCCACGAATACATGATTCCTTCCGAGGTAACAGCGACACAATGATGATACCCGCAAGATACCTGTACTATATTCAATCCTACCAGGGCGTCGATTTCCAACGGGGCATACTTCATCAGTTAGTTTCACATTTGCACGTCCACAAAACACGTACCTGATTCACTGCTGGCAAGATACCACATTGCCCGTCGGTTCCAGCACCAAATGCCCTAACAGTCCCATTCGCTCCTAGCAACAAAGTGAAAGCCCATCCGCATGCCACTCCAAGGATCGGTTCGTCACGAGCTGCTACTTCGTGTGCACTCAATTCAATTCCAAGCAAAGCTTGACAGGCATCACTAAGTGCCTGTGTCCTATTGTCTACGTCTACCAATTGGGGGGTATTGAAATTGTGTTCCAACGAATCATTCAATCCTAGTCTCCCTGATCTTCCGAGTCCCCAACTAAACACTCGAGAGGGTGACACCACCGCAACGGTGTGAGCACCACCACATGCGATCGCACGCACATGACACGACAAGAGAGCTTCACACAACCTTGGAGCCTGATTTCTTTAAATTCAACTAGTCGTGTGAATTAACATGATACCTACTGGTTGATCTGCTTCGTCTCCATGACCCAGTCTCCCATATTCACCAGATCCCCAAGACCATAGTCTCCCTCCCTTACGGATGATTTTAGAAACACTTCAAAATATATTCGTCGATACTCACCTGCGTTAATGCCACACTATGAAGGTGTCCACATGCAACTGATACTACTCGTCGACCCATCAATACCCTTTCCAGCACCAGCTCACCAATAACTTTTGGAGTCATTGAATCCTGAGACATCAGAGAGGAAGGAACTCCCGTCCCATTATCACCCACGCTAAACACATCACCTGCATCAGTAACATACAATGCTCTTTGTCCACTGCAAGCAATACTGCGAATGGAGTGCTTGTCCTCCAACACCACAACTCCTTTAGGGAACAAATGATCTCCCCACCCCAAAAGAGAATCACAAACGGATTCCAAATCGTCATCTTCCTCTAATACACCATCAGCTAAATCCCCATCTTTCAATGCTGCAGCTAATGGTTTCAAATTGGAAGCCATCACTTGCAATTGACGATGTAGTTTTCCGGCTCGGGAAGTATTTGCCAGTCGCTGCTTGGCATCCTCACCAATGCATTGCAAAAACATTGCAGCGTCAGATATAGTACCTTCCTCTTCCATCACGTTTGATAGCAAATCTCCCCATTGGATCACGCTCTTCAAATACTCATCCATCATGCAAGGATTGGAAACGTAGCCCCCCGCTACAGTAACAAAAAAGCACTTGAAAGTGTATGAGGGTGTTAGGAAACGACGACATGGACCTCAATAGCGATGACGGCAACATGAGATACAGCTGGATCATAGCAGTTATATTATGTGTTATTGCTGCGATCGTGAGTAACTTTGGTACCAATCTTCAGAAGCTAGCTTGGAATAAGCGTGCTGCATCTAGAGCAGAGAACGAGACTATGGACGCAACCACGCAATCAAAGTTCAGACGTTATTGGGTCATTGGGTTTGTTTGCATCGTGGTTGGCTCTTTATTTGATTTCGTCGCTCTTGGTTTTGGTGCACAGTCCGTAGTGGCTCCATTGGGTTCATTGACGTTGGTAGCCAACATGTTCTTCGCGCAGTTCTTTCATGGTGAACGGTTAGGCAGCAGAGATGTCATTGCGACCATGGTTATATTATTTGGATGCGTGTTTTCTGTTGCCTTTGCTTCCCATAAAAACGAAATTTGGGGTCTTGATGAGCTAATGGCATTGTACAATACTCCGCGATTTGCTCTTTACGCATCCATTATATTCTTGATTTTATTCATTGGTTCAATATGCGTTCGTTATTTTGAGCGGATCGTCAAAGTGTATGGCTTGAAGTCCCGGCGTTACAAGGCCATTTTCAAGTACCATCGCTTTTCTTATTCATTTCTCAGCGGAGTGGCTGGGGCTCAATCTGTACTATTCGCAAAATCGCTAGACGAACTACTGGTTGGAAGTTTCAATGGTAATAGCAAAGTATTCTTAGCACATATGGGTTCCTATCTCATCGCTGGAGGAATGTTGGTGAGCATCTTCCTTCAGATATACTGGTTGAATTGTGGGTTGGCAAGGTGGGATGCTTTATAAGTGGTGCCGGTATTTCAGGCTCAATGGATTGTGTTCAGTGTTATTGGGGGAGGGGTGTTTTATAAAGAATTTGATGGATTCACCGGGTTACAGGCATCAGCATTCCTCTTCGGAGTGTTTTTGACAGTTCTAGGTGTGTACTTTTTGTCCCAACGAGGCGTGGTGGAAACAGGACATGACCTTGACAGTAGCATAGGATCTTTAAGAAGCAGCACTAGACGTCGTCATAATCCAGTTAATTCTTCAGCAGCTGCCATGCAAAGTGATACCATTGAACGGTATCTGGGTGATGCTGATCTTGAACTAGGTGGTGCGAATACCCGTGAATCTCTCGATAGCCCATTACTCTCTACGGGCAGGAGGTCGTCCCTCACATATACGCCGGAAGCTGAACAACACGAGTATGATGTGACTTTCGATGAAGCTCAAATTGGGCTCTCAGTAGAACCTCATTCTGTTCCAGTTCGAACTCGAGATCATCGCGGTAAAAGCGTAAAGAGACCTGCATTGAAGGTTTGGAAGGTTCGGTCCACGAAGCATGACCCGTCCCATCCAGTGAAAGCAGGGCATTACATTGTAGGTGTGAATGGAGAAAGTGTTGTAGGTGCACACGTTAGACTCCCAACAGTATTGGAATTGATTGCACAATCACCTAGACCGCTGGTGATTCGCTTCAGAGGAGAAGATGTCCCTCGGCAACTCACAGAAGAAGTTTCACGTGAAGTAGAAGAAGATGACGACGAAGAAGACACCGACTCTGAAGTAGAAGAGTACGCCCATCATCGTGGATCCAGTCTGCAAGGTTTGGCTCTTAATCCACTGATGGAGTTGATTCACACTTGGGATAGAACAGGGCCTAATGCATATGATGAAACTGAACAAGAAGAGGCAGAAGGTGGATCATTATCATCTGTGATACAGCAAGTGGGAGATGGGTTAGACATGGGAATTGATAGCATGGTCGACCTGGTGGGTGACATTGATGATGAGACATAGTTATTCATTATATATACATTTCATTTTTGGGGCAGATCAAGTCCAGCTTCTATAATTCTCAAATTGTAAAATCGATTATTCTCGATATAGCGGATCATCGATGGAATTGTTGAACGATGAAGGCGAGGTTAATTTTTCAAGAGCCGTGACAAGTTTATGCAGCCTAAAAGATCCTAGTTTATACCCACTTGGGAACTTGCGCTTCACATGATTCACATAGGAATCAAAGAAATCGCCCTCTCTTGAAGGATACAATCGCCTAAAACCCCCCATGCGACTAGACTCTCGTCTCATCTCAAGAAGGTACTCCAGATCCTTGGTCGTCAAACAAAAGTCGTTAGTTGACGTGCAACCTCCGTTATCTTCAAATCCGATCGACACCCCCTCCAACTCAAGGTCAAAAAAGTCAGAAGCAACAATGGAAGCCGCCTTTTCATCAATGTCAAATACTAAAGAGACTAGATCACTAGTCATGCCTGTTTTTGTATGGTCATAATGAGAGCCCACTTCACCTGTTAGCTGCATTGAAGGTTCACCGTTGACCTCGATTACCCTTGGAACTAATTGATCATCTACAATCACATCTACACCTAGCAATTGATAGCATCCAGTGCATTGAAATCCAGGTTTTAATTTGCGAAACTCGTTAATGAATGATGGTTCTGCGGTTAACATCATTTGTGTCACAGCTCTTTCAATACGTTGCCACAACAAACCTGCATCTATCCCATGTGCGTTGAGCCAACGGTACACTTTTGGAAACGGCCAAGTAAGATCATCAACAGCCGCCCCTCCTTTTTTATTAACTGAGGTGTTTGTGAGGAATGATGTAGCTTTACCTCCACCTTTTGCATCCTTATCATATTGAGAACTAGCGAAACGCACTAGACCATCACGATACATGTACAATCGAAGCGGACTGACTGAAGTTACTAAAACATAGGTTCTCATATCCCACTTTCTTCCATTGATCAAAAACGGATTCGGTAGATATGTTTGTACCACGACTTCGTCATTGTCCGGAAACCGAGATTTCCAATTGGAAAGTTGCTGCACAGTATCTAAAACGATAATGCCATTTCCTTCACCTCGGTCTGTGGGCTTTAAAATAAACGATCTGCCTTCGTAAATCGTTTTGCTCTGCTTGATAAGCCTTGTGTAGTCTTTAGGAAGCATCCAACACGGGAAAACAAATTCAATATCAGGCAGAAACCCTTCCAGTGCTGAATTCATTGTCTCACAAAACCTGTCTTTATTCCATAGAATACGCCGTAGACCATAAAGACGAGACACCTTTTGATGCGGTTTCAGTTCTGGTAGGGCTTTTGCGTCAATGCAGTGAGATTGCCCGTCGAACAAATCCAAGCATTTAAGCACAACCCAATCTTCGTGCATTCCTTTCAACATCTGTTTTTTAGAAGTCTTCACAGGTTCAAACCCGTGGTTTGAAAACGTTCGATCCCATATCGGAAAATCCCTATCCATAATGAACTTGACCCCGAGAATAGCCACTTTCCCCTTTGGGTAGTGACTAGGCAAAACTATAGAGTTCAGATAAGGCACTGTATCAAATAGCGTCATCGATGAGACCCTAGGTTTCACAGCATCGCTAATAGTCCCTATGTGCTTGGATAAAGTCACGAATCGATGGGATTCATTCTTCACTTGGCCTTTTGCTTGCCTGATCATCTCCAAGTCTTTCGAATATGCCCGAACATGCAAAAGCGTCGCTCTTGTATTAACCAAAGTGATCAGAATACACACTACCACCGAAACGAATTGCAAGAAAGTGCGACCCAATCTTATCCATCGATCGTTCCCTTTCTTCATATCGAATTGCAATGGATTTTTTCGAACACACATTTGGAAATGGACTGAAAATTGAAGCCCCCTCGTATTCTTTTTAAAATGAGCAATGCTGTGTTGGTTTTGTGTGGTCCTTCAGGTGTTGGAAAATCCACTATTTTGGGGCTTCTCCTCAAGGAATTCCCTAACAAATTTGGTTTCGGTGTCAGCCACACAACCAGAAGTCTTCGTCCTCTCGAAGTCGATGGTGTACACTATCATTCCATTTCTCGGGATACCATGCTTTCGGCAGTGAAGAACGGCAAGTTTGTAGAACATGCTGAAATTCACGGCAATATATACGGCACATCTTTTGAGGCTCTTGGTAAAGTCCATCAGGACGGCAAGATTTGTGCGATGGACCTTGATGAGGTTGGTGTCACCAGTTTGAAAGCTGCTCCGCATTTGGATGTTAAATGTTTAGCACTAGTCCCACCTTCTTTGGCCATTTTAGAGCAAAGATTACGAGATAGAAAATCAGAGAGTGAAGAACAAATTCAGATACGGTTGAATCGGGCGATCAAGGATATCAAATTCTGCCGCACAAGTCAACTCATCGATGAACTCATCATCAATACGAATTCGTGGGATAACTACCCCGAAATAAAACGACTGGTCACTAAATCATGGTGGCCTGCAGAATTCTAGAAAACGATGTTTGGAAAGAAATCAGGTCTGAGACTGTTCGACACGGTTAAGAGTTATTCAACGATAGTCTATAACCCCCAAGAAATGCAATAATGATATCTATGTCATGGATTTTTCCAAATTTCTGTTAATATCAAATAAATTCCAAGATACTGGATTTAATTTCAGTATGTGTATAACACAACCAAAATCAATTACCTACATAGTTGTGGAGAGAAGCCATCTATCGCTAGTTTTTGTTATTAAAATCAAAAGTATCTTGTTGGAAGGAAAGAGCCTCATGGCTATATAAGAGCCAATTAGAAGCAGCAATATTATTTAGATTTTGAAGCAGCATTGTCAATAGATTTTTTTAAAACCAAAATTCTCTAGAGAATTAAGTGAATATTTAAATTTCGTGATTTTTGGGAAACCTGATTTGGTGCACCAATTCATTATTCCCCTCAGGGTTTCAAAAATGATGAAATTTAAAAATTCACTTGACTGAAAACAATCAATACTAAGCTCCGGCGATGAGAAGTCACATCGCAACTCTTTTGATGAGCTACTGGTGTATTTTAAATTGTATAGTATTCAATGCTTGCAAATCAATATGACCTAAATGTTCACCCTTGGTTTGAGAACCAATTGTACATGCTTCCAACTTATTGTATTGACGCAACAATTCAAGACGATCTGTTTTATTCAAAAGAAAAAGTACAGGAAAGGAATTCAAAATTGGAATCTACTCATGAAACGAGGTTCTAACTTGTTCTGAAAGAATTGCTTTCCAACGGATGTATATCGTTTTTTGATAGCTTTGCAGAACACATAGTTCAATATGTGGTTGATTTACAAGAACTTATAGTTTTTGAAGATCGTTTATGGTCGTTGTACCATCTTTTGAC
>Ga0105053_10011044_pt1 | contig 11135 bp, 14 predicted proteins | sample BON01_FD_78093 | JGI IMG/M metagenome (GOLD analysis project Ga0105053, IMG submission 78093) | Freshwater microbial communities from Lake Bonney liftoff mats and glacier meltwater in Antarctica - BON-01 | ecosystem: Environmental > Aquatic > Freshwater > Ice > Glacier meltwater | place: Lake...
CGCGCGCGCGCGCGATACGCCAAAATGAAGTGCTGCCGCACGTTCGCTCATCCCGCCTCGACGCGCGAGACGAACCTTCCGATAAAGTTCCACGATTAAAATACCTCCGCCCTCCCTGTCACCAGAAAGCGCTAAAGTGGCAAAGTTCTACTCTGCCCGCAGCAGGATTATCCTGCTACTTCCGTGGCAAACTTTTGCACTGCCGTTCTCAGATGGCGATACCGTCATCGGTAAAGGAGGCATTGGTCTCATCGTCGCCAGTCCGGATGGTGACGATGTCGCCGTAATCGAGGTTGTCGTCGTTGCTGGAGATCTCTTCAAGCAGTTCATGATTTTCACCCGGCATCTTGGCGACAAGCGTGATGGTGCAGACGCTGTTCGTGTGCCCCACCAGACAGCCTCTGCCTGCGCAGTCCCTGCCGGGGTCCAGTTCCATCGCAAACATGCTCGAAGAGCGCATCCCAATGGCGTAACGAAATGCGCGATGGCATAAAATTCTGCACAGTCTCGAGACCCGACCGACCGCTGAGACGATTCTACAATAATTTCGGAAAAATGCTTCGTCACCGCGCACTTCGGCCAATGTTCTTCGTATCAGACAAAACAAACCAACTCCACAACCGGAAAAAGGAGCAGAGACGCACTTCGCCACCCTCGCATCTGCGCGCCCGTTCCTTGAGGCGCGCGAAGCAGCGGCTGGCAAAGACACGGACCTCCAAGCCCCCTGACCCCGGGACGAAACCCGGATCACCCACCCAAAGGAGGTACCATGTTTCACACGAAGATTACCCCGAATGTCGAAGTCGGAACCCGCAATACCGGCGAGATCGCTCTGCTGGCGTTCTTCGCCGCGCATGACGAAGCGCTCGGTCATTCCGCTGTTCTTCTGGCAGGGCGCCGCGGCACCAGGCTCGTCAATGCCATCCGCGAGGGGCTGGGCCAGCCCCGGCCGTTCACGCGCCGCATCTGCCGCCATCTTCTCGAACTGCGCGATCTGCTCTTTCTCGAGCATGTGCACGATGAAGAGCGGGAGGAGACAGCATGTTTCGCCGTTTTGGACCCGGAAGACGCGATTGTTCTGGAGATCTGTCTTCTCGCTGACGTGCTGGAGGACGCGCTGCGCACAGCCGGGTTTATCACCGCATCGGATGACCTTTCGGCATGATCCTTTGCCTGCACCGCCGCGCTATGCGGTGGTGCAGGCTTTGGACCGGACCGATGATAAAACTGGGCGTATCGAAACTTTTTTCTTCCTGCGCCCACAGAACGGCCAATATCCTTATTACCAGCAAAATCCAGACCCAGATCACCAAAGGAGCCACGACCACAAGCAGAATTTTCTCACGACATGCACGGATCATGACGCCAATGAATCAGGCGCAACCAGAAACCAGCAACTCTCAAACATGTCGGGACAAAAATATGCTCAACACCATCGCATGTGATTTCGATCAGGCCCGCTATGACGCAACGTTCGATGCGCAAAAGTACCTCCGCCAGCACGGAGCAAGCCTTTGCGATCTGATCGACGCCCTCGACGACGCGGACGGAATCGATGCCTTCTGCGACCTGAACAGCGCATTCGGGACAGCGTTCCCGGATGCTGCGACCATCGAAACCGCGCAGCGCGAGATCAACAGGATTTTGGAGGACCAGGCACCGTCGTCGCTCGACCGCCTCGGACGCGAAAGGAACTTCTACGCGGCCGATGCCGCTCGCCGGCACGGTGACCGGGTCAGTGAATTGCTTACCAGGTTCCGGATCGTGGGCTGATCAAACCCAAGGGCCGCGCCGAATACGGGCCCGGCCAACCGCGTGGGGGGAACATGATGAAGCTTCAAAAGGACATCTGTGATGTCGGTCTCTGGCTTTGCCGGGCGTTCAAGATGGCGTCGGCCTATCTGCGGGTAGATCCGCACTATGACCAGATGGAATGGCAAGCTGCGGACGTCGTCGCGATGATGTCGTGCACCCATCCTGATCCGATGACCCCCGCAGCACGGGCCGCCTTTCGCACCCTTGGCTACGACATCAATGATGCCGAAGCCGATCGCTACGACTGTTAGCCCTGTGACGGCGATCATTCCAGCCATGAAGCTCTGCTCGCCTTTGCGCGGCTCGAAACCGCGCTTTGCGGGTGCCGGTCAGAATAGAGCCCGCATTCCCCAAGTAATCCGCTGATTTCGCTGTCCTGATCGCGGTATTTTCAACATAAATCACGATGTTGATGTCGAAAATGGGCGTGTTCCATGGATCACCCGGAGGGTGTGGGTTCTGAGCGGGATATTCTGGTGGATTTCGACCGCCGGGTGCGGCTGGAATTTCGTGGTACGCAGCTCAGTTCGGACGCTAGTGTTCTAAGGGCACCTCTATTAATACGATATTCTTGGCTTTCTCATAGAGTAACCCATTGATTTAATACGGTGCGAATCCTAAAATTGCATATTAATAGAGGTGCCCCTAAGTCTGACACTTCATCCCCTCGCTGGGAACATCCTGGACGATAAGGGTCATTCGGCTGCGAGCCAAGGACATGGCGCACTGAATGAACATCGGGAATGTTTTGTCAGGTGGCGAACACTAGTCTCCTGGTGATGCGCGAGATGGATGACGCGTTCGGGCTGTCTGATCTTGCGTCGGGGGCGCTTGATGACAGCCGTCGCGGCAAGAACCGCGTTCACCGGCCCGACGGGCTGTTCCGGCAGTCGGTCTATGGACGGCTGGCGGGCTACGAGGATGTCAACGACGCCGACCGGCTGGCCCTCGATCCGGTCATGCGCCAGGTCGTGGGCGGGCGCGCTGTCGATGCGCAGGCCGCCTCGGCCTCGCAGATGGGGCGGTTCGAGACCGAGACGCTGGCCATGCCCGAGAACCGGGAAGCGCTGGTCGATCTGAACGGCCAGTGGATTGATCGATTCCATGACCGCAAGGGCCTGAAGTACATCGTGCTGGACATGGACAGCTCGGTCAGCCCGACCCATCGTGATCAGGAAGGCACCGCATGAAACGGGCATTTCGACTGCACCTGCTGCCACCCGAACTTCTTGTTCAACCAGTTCGGCATGCCGGAGCGCTGCGCCCTGCGCAATGGCAATGTCCACAGCGCCGACGGCTGGCAGGATGTGCTCGACCCGGTGATCGCCCGATATGCCAAACGTGACCTCATGCGCTGATCTTGCGCCGATGCCGCCTATGCGATCCCTGCGATCTACGCGCGGCTGGAGGAAGCGGACTATCTCTACGCTATCCGGTTGCCCTCCAATGCTGTCCTGCGGAGATCGCATCGCACGACCTGTGGGCCGCCCGTCAACGACCAAGGTCAAGCGCTTCTACGAAGAATTCTCCTACAAGGCGCAGAGCTGGGACAAGGAGCGCCGTGTTATCGCCAAGATCGAATGGCATCCGGGTGACCTCTTCCCGCGCGTTGGCTTCATCGTCACCAACATGCCGATGGAGCCGGACGAGGTCACCTGGTTCTACATTCGACGCGGTACTGCGAGCAGTATATCAAGGAGGCCAAATACGCCTCCCACTGGACGCGATTGTCGTGCAAGCGGTTCCGCGACAACGAGGTGCGGCTGCAAGTGCACGCGCTGGCTTACAACCTCGCCACCTTCCTGCGCTGCATCGAACTGCCCGAGGCAATGGCCGACTGAAGCTGATCAAGATTGGTGCCCGTGTCGTGGGCCACGCCCGCGCCATCACCGATCCGCTGGCCGAGTTGGCAGTCACAGACCCCATGGTCAGGGCGATCCTTGCCGCGATCCGCCGATTGCGAGCGCCTCCGCCATGCGCGTGACCGCGATCCTGTGTTCATGTCGAAGCCGAGATGTTTGGCGACGGTAAAGATGTCCTTGTCGCCGCGCCCACACATGTTCATGCAGATGATGTGATTGCGCGGCAGGCCCGGCGCGATCTTCATCACATGGGCGAGCGCATGGGCCGGTTCGAGCGCGGGGATGATGTCCTCGGTCGAACACGACAGCTGGAACGCCTCGAGCGCTTCCTTGTCGGTGATCGCCACATATTGCGCGCAGCCGATTTCGTGCAACCATGCATGCTCCGGCCGGATACCGGGTTAATCGAGACCGGCGGAGATCGAGAAGCCTCCCGGTTACAGCCTGGCACGACGTCATCGACGAACCCACGTTTGCAGATGCCATCCTCAAAGGCCCGGTTCACAATGCCTGTCGGCTCGAACTCGACGGACACTCCATGCGGCGATCAATTAGCCCCAACGAAAAAGTTGACGAAGGCCGCCCGGCCTGACATCGAAAACCATCGCTACGCGGCAACGAGCCTCAGGTGACCGGATACTCCGGAATGCGCACCGATTGCAGTTCTGTCGTGGTGACAGCAGAATACCGCGAAAATTAGGGTTACAGAAGCAGTACAGATTTTCTGTTTGAAACCGAAGGTGGCAAGATCGCCGGCTGGGCGATGCGGTATTGACTGAATTCTCCACCGACCCTGATGAGTCAATCAGGCGGATCGGCGTTGTCGAAGCTGAAGGGGTCGGGAAAACCAGGACAACGTTGCATCCATCCTTCGGTGGCCGGACTGAAGAAGGCCACAGTGTTTCGGCAAGATCCTGAATCGCCAATACTCCTCCGCGCTTTGCGCCACCCGGACTTTGGCGATCAACCGTGCATCGGGTCTTTCCCGAACCCGGTCGACGCTGCATCGAATGATCTTCACAATGACAAGCCCTGCAATCGGGTCGAAGCCGCCGAGAAACCCCACCCGTTCTTGAAACGGTCCTGCCAACGGACCCGACAAGAACCCTGCGCCAAACGTCAGATGCAGGTGGCTAAGGTCGCAGGGACACGCGCCCCGTTTCGGTCAGAACCCACACCTCGCGCGCCTCGAACACCGCAACCGTCAGGGGATGCCCGTATCCGGCGCCACTGTCGAGGTTGACCCGGTTGCCCGCATGCTCGGGCGCGGCGACCACGGTGTGGCCGTGCACCACCAGCCGACCATGGTCGCGCCGGTCGGGCAGGAACTCATCGCGGATCCAGACCAGATCATCCTCGCGCTGGGCCGCCAGGGGCACGCCGGGGCGGATGCCGGCATGGACGAACAGCAGATCGTCGGTAAGATGGGTCAGAGGCCGGTCGGCCAGGAAGGCGCGGTGGGCCGGGGGAACGGCGGCCAGCGTCTCGTCATGCACGACGGCCTGATCGCGGGCCATGTCGGCATCCACACCGTAGGAGGCCAGGGTCGTCAGCCCCCCGAGACGCGGATGGCGCCAGTGCAGATCGCCCCGCAGGCGCGGATCGTGATTGCGCGGGTGGTCGAGATAGCGGCTGAACATCCGGTCGTGGTTGCCCTTCAGCACCACCCAGGGTTCGCCCGCCGCGATGCCGTCGATCAGGTGCTGGATGACGCCTTTGGTATCCGGCCCCCGGTCGGGCAGATCGCCGAGGTGGATCACCGGGGCATCGGCGGCGGCATGGCGGGCGCGGTCGGCGGCGATGCGGTCATGGGCGGCGCGCAGCATGTCGGACTGTCCGTGGATGTCGCCGATGGCATAGAGGGTCATTCGCGGGCTTTCAGTCGGGTTTCGCGCAGGAAAGTCGCGATTTCGGCCATCACCCCGTCGGCGTGGGAATGGGGCAGCGCATGGGTGGCACCCGGGATCGTGGCCTGGCGCGCATCACGCTGCATCTCGGCCATGCGCCCGACGTTCGAGATGGGGATGACCGTATCCTCGATCCCCCAGACGGCCAGCGTGGGCAGGTCCGCCTCTTGCAGGGCGCGGTGATCGGAGGCCATGTATTCCGCCAGCATGTGGCGCTGTGACGACAGGACGGCGGGCAGGAACCCGCGCCGCCGGGTCTGGGCCAGTTGCAGCGCGCCGAGCGGCGTGTCGCCCTGCGCCTCGACCGCGCGGCGCATGAACATGCCCCCGAGGGCCAGCATCACACCGTCGCCGATCACCGGGGTGCGGCGGATGAAATTGGCCCGGGCGCCGCCATCGTGCAACAGCCCCGCCGTGGCCAGCAACACCAGTCGGCGCACCTTCGAGGGCGAGCGCACGGCAAAGGCGGTGGCGATGGAACCGCCCATGGAATAGCCGATCAAGAGGTCGATGCGGCTCACATCCTGATCGGCCAGCAGCGCGTCAAGCTGGCGCAGGAAGAAGGCGCGATCCTGCCGCCCTCGCGTCGTGTCGGAAAAACCCCGCCCCGGCAGGTCATAGGCGAGAGTACGAAATCCCGCCCGGGTCAGCTGGGCGATCAGCGGATCGAACACCTGTGACGGCGTGGTCAGCCCGTGGATGCACACCGCGACCGGGCCGTTCTCGGGGCCCTGCCAGCGGTAATGGGTGCGGCCCATGGGCAGCTTTGCGAACCGGCCCGGCGCGGTCTTGCGCGCGGCGTCGTCCATCGGGGCGCGGCGCAGTTCCGCCAATACCGGGGCCACCGCCAGCAGGGTCAACAGGGCCAGCAGCACCCAGCCCATCAGCGCGGCCAGACCACGGGAAACCAGTCGTCGCGCAGGGTGTCGCCCGTCTGCATCCCATGCCCCGGGAACGGCGGCGACGTGCGGCCCGGGCGCTGCACATAGCGTGCATCATCCCCGACAAAGCGCAGAGAAAGGGCGCGGCGGCGCTGGGTGGTCAGGTTGCCCCGGGCGCCGTGGACCGTGCGGAAATCGAACAGCACCGCATCGCCGGGCTGCATCGGCCATTCCAGCACCTGCATACCCTGCGGATCGGTGTCGGGGTCGGGAACCGGGATCCAGTCCTGCGGAGAATCGTAGAAATCGCTCTCGTCCGCCCAGCTGGTGGGGCGCACCATGCGCGGCCACAGGTGCGACCCCGCAATCAGGCGCAGCGAGGCGTCCTGAACCGGATCGAGGGGAATCCAGAGGCTGACGGTGTGCGAGCCTTCGACGAAGTAGTAAGGCGCGTCCTGGTGCCAGGGGGTAGGTTTGGGTGCGCCCGGCTCCTTGACCAGCACATGGTCGTGGAAGATGCGCGCGGTGGCCGAACCCATGGCCTCGGCGGCGATCTGCGCGGCGGGGCTGTCGCGGATCACCTGCTCGAATTCGGGGATGCGCTGCCAGTTGCAATAATCGTCGAAGAACCGCCCCTGGGTGACGCTGTTCTCGCTGGCATGGGGGCCGGGCTGATCCATGTTGCGGGCGATGCCTGCCGCCATGGTGTCGGTCCAACCGGCGAAGAGGCCACGGATGACCAGCGCGCCGTCGCGGCGGAACGCCTGTTGCCGGTCGGGCGCCAGAAGAGAATCAGGGCCTCCGGCGGGGATATTTCCGGCAAGAAAGAATGGCGACTCAGCCATGGGCCTTGACCCGGTCGAGGATGTGCGTGGCGGTCATCAGGTCGAGGTGGGCGCCGCCGCCGTTCTTGAACAGCGTGATCTGGTCCGGCGTCTCGCGTTTGAAGGTGCCTTGGGGAAGATCGTAGAAATCGGCGCGGATGTCGTCGCGGGTGATGGTGCCGCTGGCCAGCGGGGTTTTCAACTCGCCTATGTGATCCAGCGTGGTGTCGCGGCTGTCGACGAAGATCGTGGCGCGGGTCAGGGCGGTATCGTCCGCCTCGCGCATGTCGGGGCGGTAGGCGCCGATCAGGTCGATGTGCTGACCGGGGCGCAGCCAGTCGCCTTTCAGGATCGGGTCGGTGGCCATGGTGGTGGCGATGATGATGTCAGCGGTATGGGCCGCGTCGGGCAGGTTTTCGGTGGCACGGGTGGTGTCGTCTTCCATCGCCCGGGCGTTGGCGATCGTGCGGTTCCAGACGGTGAAGCGGGCCATGGGGAACAGGGTGGAATAGGCGGCGCGTGTGCAGCGGGCCTGATTTCCGGCGCCAAGGATCAGGATGCTCCTGCTGTCAGGGCGGGCAAGCAGGCGCGCGGCCAGCAGGCTGTCGCCTGCCGTCTTCCACTTGGTGACGAGATGGAAATCGATCAGCGCTGTCAGGGTGCCATCGGTGTCGGAATAGAGGTTCACGGCGCCGTTTACCATAGGGTCGTGCCCCGGGAAGATGGTGGCGGTCTTCACCGCGATGCCCAGCCCGTCGATCCAGGCCGCGCGCGACAGGACCGTGTCCTTGCCGCGATAGAGGAAGCTGTCCTTGATCTCGGCCTTCGGCAGGCCGTGCCCGGCGGCAAGCGCATCGGTCAGCGCCAGCCAGTCCAGCGCCCGGTCGCCCTGTTCAAACGAGACGGTGGTGAAGTTCATGCCGCCTCCTCGGCGTTGAGCAGCCCTTCGGCGACCAACCGGTCGGCCCAGCCCTCCGGCCCGGTGAAGTGGTGCGCCTGCCAGCCCCGGGCGGTGGCGGCGGCGATGTTGTCGGCGCGGTCGTCGGTGAACAGCAGCGACGCGGGGGGCAGGCCGCAGTCCTGTTCCACCATGTCATAGATGCGCGCCTCGGGCTTGATCACACCCATGTGGCCCGAAACGAAGGCGCGGTCGAAGTCGGACAGGAAATCGTATTCGGTCTGGGCCAGATCAAAGCTGCCGATCCCGAAGTTGGTCAGCGCGAACACCGGCACGCCCCGCTCCTGCAACGCCCGCATCAGACGCACCGAATGGGGGATCACCGGCTGGGCCAAGGCCAGCCAGTTGTCGTGCCAGTCGCGGATTTCGGCCCGCCAGTGCGGGTACTGCTCGGCCACGGCGTAGATCGTTTCGCGAAAATCCTCGCCCCGGTCCACCCGGTCGTTCATGGCGTGCAGATCGACCTCGGCGAACATGGCGCGGCGGCGCGCCTCGCCGACGGTGCGGTCGTAATACCGCTCGGGCTGCCATTCGATCAGCACGTTGCCGATGTCGAAGATCACCGCGCCCACCGTCATGCCACGTCCTTTGCCGCCGAACGGATCGCGCGGTCCAGCCCGTCCAGGAAGCGCGACCGGTCGGCCTTGGAGAAGGCCCGCCCGCCGCCCTGGCGGAACGGATCGGCGGCGCGCAGATCGGTCATCAGATCGCGGGTGGCCAGAATCGTGCCGATGTTGGCACGGGTCAGGGCATCGCCATTGTGCTTGATCACCCGGGCGCCGCTGTCGATGACGCGGGCGGCCAGGGGAATGTCGCCGGTGATCACCACGTCGCCCCGGGTGGCGCGGTCGGCGATCCACATGTCGGCCACGTCGGGGCCGTCCGATACGATGATCAGTTCCACGAACGGATTGCGCGACGGGCGCAGGCCGCCATTGCACACGAGGAACATCTTGGTGGACAGGCGGGTGGCGACGGTTTCGGCCTCGGACTTGACGGGGCAGGCGTCGGCATCGACATAGATCATGACAATGCTCCTGCATGGAACGCGATGTGGTCTGCCATGAAGGTGGCAACGAAGAAATAGCTGTGGTCATAGCCCGGCTGCATGCGGAAGCTGCCCTGCTGGCGACGCGCGGCCATGGCCCGGGACAGGGTTTCGGGGCGCAGCAGGTCGAGGAACTGGTCACTGGTGCCGGTATCGATCAGCACGGGGCCGTCGAAGCCCCGGTCCGCCATCAGCAGGCTGGCGTCGTGGGGCGCCCACGCGCCCTCGTCCGCGCCCAGATAGGCGGTCAGCTGCTTGCGGCCCCAATCGCTGGCGGTCGGATTGCAGATCGGCGAAAACGCCGAAACGCTGGCGAACCGCCCGGGCAACCCCATGGCCAGGGTCAGCGCGCCATGGCCGCCCATGGAATGGCCGGTGATCGCCTGCCGGTCGAAATCCAGCGGCTGACCGGCCAGCGCGGCGGGCAGATCGGTGGCGATGTAATCCCACATCCGGAAATGCGGCACCCACGGCCCCTTTGTGGCGTTCACATAGAAACCGGCGCCCTGCCCCAGATCATAGGCGTCGTCATTGGCCACGCCATCGCCACGGGGCGAGGTGTCGGGGAAAACCAGAGCCACACCCTGCGCCGACGCATGGGCCTGTGCCCCGGCCTTGACCATGGCGTTCTCGTGGGTGCAGGTCAGGCCCGACAGATACCACAACACCGGCACGCGGCCCGCCTTCGCCTGAGGCGGCAGGAACAGCCCGAAGGTCATGTCGACCCCGCAGGCGGGCGAGGTGTGGCTGTAAACCCCCTGCACCCCGCCGAAACAGGCGTTTTCGGATATGGTTTTCATCGCGGCCCCCTCGCGCCCATGGCTACCCCGTGCCGGTCGCGCTGGCAACACCGCCGCCCACGATCCAGGCAATCACCAGCGAAACGGTGATGACCGAAATCGCGGTGGACATCAGGATCGAGGCCGACACCCGCTGTGGCGCCACCCCGTAATGCTGGGCGATGATATAGACATTGCCCGCCACCGGCAAAGCCGATGCCGCGATCATCACACCGGCGGCATAGGGTTCGACCGGCAGCACGAACAAGACCGCCACCGCCACCGCCGCCGGGTGCAGCACAAGTTTGCAGAACGACAGCCATCCCGCGACGCGCAACCGCTCGGCCGATTTGGACGCCAGGCTGGCGCCGATGGCAAACAGCGCCCCGGGGGTGGCCGCACCGCCGAGGATGGCAAGGAACTCGTTCATCGGCGCCGGAATGGGCCATTCCAGCGCCGCCCAGGAGAACCCCAGGGCGATGGACACGATCATCGGGTTGCGCATCAGGCCCAGCCCGACGGTGCGCAGCACGCCAAAGGCCAGCCGCCCGTCGCGCGCCCCGGTGATCAGAATCACCACAAGCGAGCCGAAGACGATCAGATCGACGGCAAGGATGAGCATGATCGGCCCGATCGCCGCAGGCCCCAGCAGCAGCACCAGCATCGGCACACCAAGGAAGCCGACGTTGCCGATCACCGCGCATTGTGCCTCGATCGCCGCCTGCTCAACCCCGATGCCGCGCACGAAGGCGACGGCACTGGCCAGCAGATACACCGCAAGGGTCGCGCCGAGGTAGGCCAGCATCAGATCGGTATCCAGCACCTCCCAGAACGACAGGTTGGCGGCAAAACCGAACAGCATCGCCGACAAGGCGAAATAGAACACGAACTTGGTCAGATAGGCCGTTGCCTCGGGGCTGAAGAACCGCGTGCGCCCGGCCCAGTAGCCAAGGGCGATCAGCGCGAAGAACGGCAATGTCTTGAGGAATATCTCGATCATGCCCCGTGGCTAACGCCGCGCCCGCCCGATCACAATCCACCCCGCTTTGTTCTTTGCGAAA
>Ga0105053_10011051_pt1 | contig 11128 bp, 6 predicted proteins | sample BON01_FD_78093 | JGI IMG/M metagenome (GOLD analysis project Ga0105053, IMG submission 78093) | Freshwater microbial communities from Lake Bonney liftoff mats and glacier meltwater in Antarctica - BON-01 | ecosystem: Environmental > Aquatic > Freshwater > Ice > Glacier meltwater | place: Lake...
ATCAGGCATTGCCTTTCGAATTGACGCGAGGGCGTCGTCTAGCGACTTTGCGGTATGATTGAATACACCAGCAGCCCGTATCCCGCGAATCGCAGCAGCATCGGCGATTCCACTAATTGGGGCAAGGGTACCATCTGGTACGTCTGTCGTCGATGAGTCAGATGCATCCTGCTTTCGCTTTAGAGGCGGGCCAGTATTTGCTCGACTCGGATCCGGGTCGATCTCGTACTCCTGCCCCTTCTTCCCACCGGCCTTTGAGACTTTCCGTAAGAGAATTGTCAGTGCTCCATCGATTGCCAGCTTGGAGAGCACCTGCACCAATTCCGGCACCATGTTCTCCAGCTCGTTGTAACTGCTGGCATTCCGAATCCGAAGGAACAGGTCGGCCAACGCCAAAATGTCATGGAGGCTGCCCAACAAACCCATGGCTGTTATGATCAACGTGACAACAAGAGCGCCTTTCGGTCCGAAGGCAGCCCCCGCAAGAAACGTTGCCGCGAAAGCTATCACAAAGGGCCTGAGCGTGTTCAGATCGGCCAAGTCAAGAAGCTGTTGTTTGATCTCCGGCCCGAATTTCTCAAAAAGTCCATTCGCCGTTGCTTTACCAAGCATCCAGCTCACACGGCCAGCTAAATCAAGGTTCTTGAAATTCGCTTTCGCAATCTCCTCTGCCTTGCGATTCTGATAGTCGTCTTCGAGTTTCTGAGCGTGCGCCAGATGTTCATTCTCACGTTCCAGATTCGCCTCCCGGAGCGCTGCAGCTCCAACGATGGTTTGCTCGTTGGCCTCGTAGAATCGAATCAATGGGTAAACGATTTCAGGATTCGTTGAGAATACATGGCTTTCAGGTGAAAACATTTCTGTGATCTGAGCAGCTCGCCTTGCGACTGCCACGGTCGTCGAATTGTCGTCACGTTGTAGATAGGGCAATGCTTGTTTGATTATCTGCGTATAACGCTGAGCGATTTCGATGTCTTCCGGCGCTGCGAATTCCTCCAGCCCACTCGGATCCATCTCATTGATCGGGTTGTTCTTCACATACCTGTAAAGGTTGGAATCGGCCGTGGCCGGATCAGCCGAGGTAAACACGCCGGTCTTTGGGTTGTAGTTGCGGTGATGCGTCGCGTACTGGAGTTCCGGGCCGGCATCCGGGTCTTTGCGGTAGGCGAGGTACTCGCCTTTGTAGAGCTGTGAATTGGCCGTGCTGCTTGAATCGCAGGGTTTTCAGTTTTCAGTTTTCGGTAAGTCGCAAAATGCAGCTCACTGAACACTGACGACTGAACAGTTCCTCGCTCTGCAGGACTCGCAAACCGTCGCCGTTGTAGGCATACGTGGTGATGTCGCCTGACGGATGCTCCATCTGAATCAGCCGGTTAGAGGGCAGGGTTTTCGGTTTTCGGTTTTCGGTAAATCGCATTTTGACGTGGCGATCAGAGACACCACCGTAGTTGAACTCGTGAGAGTTCAGAAGCACCATCGAATTCTCAAGAATCCGGCTACTCCAGTGAGTTGCGTCAGGGCTTCGTACACTGGCGAATGAACACCGAGCACTTCGTCGTTCTGCAGGACTTGCAAAACGTAGCCGTCTCGCTCCGTTGAGACGAGGCCTTGCAGACGGCCTGTGGCTGAGAAAACCCCGGCAGATCCTCAATACGACTTCATCAATGATGTTTGATAATGGCAATTGGTCCGGGCAACTCGACGTGCATCGCACAAGGCTCATCTCGGCGGAGTGAAATGGCTCTATTGTCGGCATTTGATTGGCCAGCAGTCCATCCCAGCCGCTGACGCTCAGCAAAGACCACTGACCGACCGTCAGCCCGTTCCAGTTGAGGGCCGTGGTCGCCGGTCGGTAGCCAGAAGGAGCACATGACGATCACAGTGACCCGAATTCCGGACTTTCGCCGGGCCGCTGGTGCAATGGGTGCCTGATGGATAACAATAATCCGTCTTTCACCTCATTCCTTGTGGATACCCGGTACCATCTGAATCCATGACGCCACCTGCCCCACGTTCCAATAAAATTCTGATTCGTCCACATCATCAAACGTCCGCCCTGCGCATGAGGCTTGGTATTTTAGTGAGCGGCATGGCGTTAGCCGCCATTAAATGTCTGAAAAATACAGAGAAAAAAACCGCAGCTAGCGCCTCGCGGCTCATAAACATGACTGAATCAACTCATCACATGCTCACTGACCGTTTTTTGAAGCATAGCTTTCGGCTGGTCATCTGGGTGACAGCTCTTCTTCTGTTCGCATCCAGTCAGGCGCAGGCCTGGGGACGGCACCCGATCTCAATCACCGAAGCCAGTATGTTTGTGACTCGAACGAAGGCGATCGTGCGGATCCAGATGTTTGCCGAAGATCTGATTCTCTTTCAGGGCCTTGAGCCGGACGATAAGGATCGCATCGTTCCGGATGACTTAAGGCGAGGCCTCGAACAGCATAAAGCTTTTCTGCTCGAAAAGTTTTCCGTCCGCGATGTGGACGGCAACCTGCTGCAGGGTCAGATCACCGACCTGAAGGGCTTTGAAATTCCGCCTGATGGCATTCCGGCCACGGAGATGATGCAGCATACGGCGACTTACGAGTTGGAATATCCGTTTGCAATGCCACCAGAATTTTTGACCGTGCAACAGGACATCAGTGATCCGAATTTTATCGTGCCGGGCGAAATGAGCCTGAACGTTCATCAGGCCGGAACCGCGCTGAACTACACAGAACGACTTCAACCAGGCGGGTCCACAACGATCCGCTTTGAGTGGCTGCAGACACTTTCTGAAGACGCCTCCGATACTGAATGGGAGACATGGTTTGAAAAACAGCGTGAGGTCACTCTGGGCATCACAAGCTACAGCAGCGTTTATTCTTTTATCTACATTGAGCCGACTGAAGTTCGGCATGAGATCTTGATCCCCCTTGCAACGCTGGCAACAATTCTTCCGATGCAACATGCGGATCCGGCCTTTGTCGATGTGGCCGAACAGGAGGCTGTGCGAGCTTCCATTCGAAAATGGCTGCTTAATGAAAATCCGGTGCTGATCAACGGCAGCCGAGTCCTTCCGGAATTCAGTCGGATCGATTTCTACTCCCTGAGTCTTTCTGATTTTGCAGCTCAGGCAGCCGCTCAGAAGGTCAGCATGGCAAGCGGACGAGTAGGCATTATCATGACGTATCGCACTCCGTCGGATGCTGTGCGTGATGTGTCTCTCAGCTGGAACACATTTTATTCCACGATGACCAAAGTGCCGGCAGTCGCGATTGCGTATCCGGATAAAATGAGCCGCTTTGAATTTTCACGATTCAACAAAGCCGCCGACAATGAACTCAAGTGGTCCTGCGCCCCGGCAGATCTGCCGTCCCCAGTAGAAGCGATGGAAGCACACTACCCGCCGAAGCCGACGATGCGGATTCCGTGGGGCAGCATTGTGGCCATGACGCTGGCCGGCTGTTGCGCCTGGATTGCAAAACCGCTCATCCGACTTTCTTTGATCAGCGCATTTCTGATCGGAGCCATGCTGGTCTGGTACCCTCTGTCCGTTCAGATCAATCATCCGTGGCAGCAGCCATCGGAACAGAGTGATCAAAACGCTGGCTCGATTTTTCAATCGCTCCATCAGGGCATTTATCGGGCTCTGGATTTTGGCAGCGAAGAACGAGTCTACGATGTGCTGGCCACGTGCGTCGACGGCAACCTCCTGGAGGATTTGTATCTGCAACTGCGTCAAAGCCTGGAACTGAAAGAGCAGGGCGGGGCGGTCGCGCGAATCCGCAACATCGCCTATGACGAAGGAGATCTTATCGACCGCGAGGTTTCAAAAACTGACTGGCCCGGATTTCAATATCGCTCCACCTGGACCGTCGCAGGAACCGTAGAGCACTGGGGTCATGTGCACGAACGACAGAATCAGTTTGAAGCAGTCTTCACGATTGAACCGCGAGACGGCAACTGGAAACTGACGCGCATGGACATTACCAATCAAACCCAAAAATCTGCCCGCACCACGCTCAGAAAATTCTGATCACAGCGACGTCCTGACCCAGCTCTACTCGCCGACCTGATCTGAGGTTTCTTATCGCACCACGAAATGACAGTGATTGGCTCCGGCAGACGACACGTTATACTTGACCGTGCCGCTGCGACGTATTTGTCCTGCTGACCGGTTCTCCCTCCACGCCCCATTCCCACCTGCCGACAAGCCAGAAAGTCCACGAACCATGAACGTTCAGGACATTTTCAGGTACAAACTGCTTCTCTGCCTGATCTTCTGCGGAGGTTCCGGGTCGGCGGTTGCTCAGGAGGGCGCGGCTGTTGATAGGCCATCGGCGTTGACGCTTGAGCAGCTCAAAACGGACGGCGCCCTGCGGTCGCGTTATCTGCAACATCGCGAGCCCGCGTCAGGTGTCACGGAGAACTCGTCAAAAGATAGTACGGCTTCCTTCACGCAGTCAATTGAACCCGTGCTCAAGGCGGCTTGTGTGCAGTGTCATGGCCCGGATCATGTGGAAGGCAATATCCGAATCGACACGTTGAATCCTGACCTCGCAAATGGCCCGGATGCCAGCTGGTGGCTGGAAGTCCAGGCGGTGCTGAGCAACGGTGAAATGCCTCCGCCCGACGCGAAGGAACTCAATGACGGTGATCGCGGCAAAGTTGTGGATTGGCTGGCGGACGAAATCCAGAGAGCCTCAAAAGTGCGACGTGCAACCGCAGGACATTCGTCGTTTCGTCGGATGACTCGATACGAATACAACTATGCTCTGCAGGACCTGCTGGGCGTGCCGTGGAATTTTGCAAAGGATCTGCCACCGGAATCACACTCCGACGATGGCTTCCAGAACAGTTCCGAGTTGCTCCATATGTCCGTCGGGCAGCTGGAATCGTATCGCCAGATCGCTCTCAACGCGCTGCGACGAGTGACCGTGCGAGGCGAACAGCCTGCGATGATTCACTGGGGCATTTCCATGGAAGAAGCGGCTGATCGGGAATGGCCAAAGCAGCAGCAGGAGCTTGAAAAAATCAAAGAGCAGTTCAAGGATGATCCGGCCAAACTGCAACAGGAAGTGGATCGGCTGACGGTCAGTTTCAAACAGCCCCACGATCGGCCGTATTACCGAGAGCTGTCGAGCGGCGACACCGTTCGTGCGGCCTGGGACTATGGCGGAGCGACGTTTGCCTTTGACCCCGAGGGCGCAGTGCCGAAGTTTCCGGATTCCTTCGACCATGTAGCCGTCATCCCGTCGGGACACAACCAGGAACTCACGGTTGAACTCGGTGACACGATCCCCGACGAAGGAATTCTGCGAGTTCGTGTGCGGGCGTCGAAAGAGGCGTCGGAGGAGACTCGAATTCCCAGCCTGCAGCTGGAGTTTGGTTTTCAAGCCAGCAATGAAGGCCGTGCCGAGATTCGTGTGAGCACCATGGATACTCCGATCACCGCCACATCGGATGCTCCGGCGATCTATCAGTGGGATGTGCCTCTGGGTGAAATCTATCCTCGGAACGCATTTCGCCACGTTTCGAAGATGGGAGACCTGCCAAGTCCTTCCGAATACATTCGCTTCATCAACAGTTCTGCCCCGGAGGGCGGACACGGTGCGATTCAGATCGATTACGTGCAGATCGTGGCTCCTTTTTATGACGAATGGCCTCCCCGGTCTCACACGCAGATTTTCGTTGACAGCGAAAATCGCGCCGACGAAGCTGTGTATACCAAAGAAGTGCTGACGCAGTTTATGACGCGTGCCTGGAGACGCGAACTGAGCGACGACGAGATCCAGCAGAAGCGGAAACTGTTTCACTCGATCCGTGGCCAGTGCGACAGCTTTGAAGACGCAATGGTGGAGGTCCTTGCGACCGTGTTGTCGTCGCCGAAATTCCTGTATGTCGTGCGGGAGGACGCAGAGACTGATGCCGCAGCAGATGCGGCCCCGTCTCCGACTCGCCTGACGCCAGACGAACTCGCCACGCGATTGTCGTTGTTCCTGTGGTGCAGCATTCCCGATGACACGTTAAGAATGCATGCATCCAGTGGAAAACTTGCCGAGCCTGGGATCCTCCGCCAGGAAGTCGATCGCATGCTGCAGGATCCCCGAGCAGAGCGGTTTACCGAGCAGTTCATCCATCAATGGCTCGACATGCAGCTGCTGGATTTTTTGACTCTGAAGGACGCGGATCCGGAGCTCAAGGAGTCCATGCAGAAAGAACCTGTCGCGTTCTTTCATGAAGTACTGCGACACAACGAAAGCGTCCTGAATTTTATTCATGCGGATTACATGATGGCCGACGAACGTCTGGCCCTGCATTGTGGGGTGCAGGAGGTACGAGGCAACAATTTCCGGCGCGTCGGGCTCGACGCAAATCCGCATCGCGGAGGCTTGTTGACTCAGTCGGGTTTGATGGCCATGAATTCCAACGGCACGGATTCTCATCCGCTGAAACGTGGCGTCTGGCTGCTCCGTAGTGTGCTCAACGACCCGCCACCTCCGCCGCCGGCCGCTGTTCCGGTGATAGATCTGGCGGATCCGGAAATTGCGAAGTTGACACTGAAACAGCGAATTGAGAACCATCGCAATCATGCCGCCTGTTTTTCCTGCCATTCCAAAATCGATCCGTGGGGAATCGCCTTCGAAAATTATGATGCGCTCGGTCGCTGGCGGGACGAGGTAAACGGGACGGCTGTCGATGCTTCCAGCCTGCTGTTCAACCAGCAGCAGCTGAAAGGCGCAGACGGGGTCAAACGATTCCTGCTGCAAAATCGGCAGGACCAGTTCGTGCGTGCGATGGTACATAAACTTGTGACCTTTGCTCTTGGACGCCCGTTGACCTTCAGCGATCATGCGGACATCGAAAGCATCACCGCAGAAGTTCGGCAACAGGGCGACGGGCTGGCCACAATGCTCAACCGCATCGTGGCGAGTGATTTGTTTCAGGCAAAGTAATGGACTTGTAGGGTGGGACCAGCGGAGCGCCGGCCTACCCTGCCGACGCTCGCTAATTTTGGTTGTCGCTCACCGGTTTTAAAAAAGGGTCTTTCAAAGATGAACCTCAACTCACTGGATCGTCGTCGGTTTCTTCGTGGAACAGGTGTGGCTCTGGCTTTGCCGTTGTTCGAATGTGTGGCCTCGTCGAGGCTTCGGGCCAGCGAGGACATAAATGCGGTGAAGCGACTGGCATGTATTTATTTTCCCGACGGTGTCGGTATGCCGTTGCCGGAAGACCCGGCTTATAAAGACTGGTCGTGGTTTCCCCATGGAAACGGCGTTGAGTTCACGTTCTCAAAATGCGCTGAGCCGTTTGAGCCTCTGCGGAAAGAGTTATCGATTCTGTCTGGATTTTCGCATCCGGCCAGTCGCAAAGTCCACGGACATTGCAATGCCGATCAGTTTCTGACGGCTGCAGCGACGGCCACAGGCGGGCCGTACCAGAATACGATCTCGCTGGATCAGGTTTATGCCTCACATGTCGGCGATCAAACTCGCTTCTCATCGCTTGTAATGTCGACCGACGGCGGCACCGGTACGCCCCGCGGCGCACAGACGCTTTCGTTTGATCACCACGGCCGTGCGATCCCCGCAGAGAATCGCCCGAAGCGCGTCTTCGATATGCTGTTTATCAGCAGTGATGAAGATGCCGCACGTCGGCTGGCGCTCAACAAGAGCGCTCTCGACGATCTGATGGAAGACGCCGCGTCACTGCGCAGGAAGCTGAATTTATCGGATCAGCGAAGTCTGGATGAGTACCTGGAATCGGTTCGCGAAGCGGAACGCCGTGTGGAAAAAGCACACCAGTGGATTAACACTCCGCTGCCGGTTGTGAAAGCCGATCATTTAAAACTGGACATCACCCCGGACGAACCTCGCGCCTATGTTCAGACGATGTTTGAACTGATGTATCTGGCTTTCAAGACGGATTCGACTCGAGTCGCAACGTATCAGATTGGTCGAGAAAATGGATTTGGGATCAGCGACCATCTGGCCAAAGCCGTCGGCTTCAGTCTGGCTCATTCGCTGACTCACGAAACCAAAACTCCTGACGGCTGGGAACGGCTGGGGATTTACTGTCGTTTTCTAAACGAAGAATTTGCTCGATTCGCAACCCGCCTTCAGCAGACCCCGGAACCTGCTGGAAAAGGCAGCATGCTCGACAATTCCCTGCTACTTTTCGGATCCGCCTCGAGCGCCTTTCACCTGTCCCGCAACTATCCACTGGTTCTGGCCGGGGGACAGAACATGGGCTTTCGTCACGGCCAGTATCTCAACAACGCCGGAGCCAATCCCCAGGGCGGCGCCTGGGACGGCGGCAGGGAACCCTGGCAGCTCGAAGTCGCTAAAGAAGACAAACCCCTGTCCAACGTCTTCGCCACCATGCTGCGGCAACTCGACGTCCCCACGGAACAGTTTGCGGACAGCGATGGCCTGGTCAAGGATCTGCTGACCGATCACGCGTGACGTTGTCCGAGGATCTGAGTTAAAACGCGAAGCGGTGCAGCTCCCTGCAGTACCTCCTGCTTCGGTTTTCGGTTCCTGCCACCTTTTGTCGCTGCCGCCTACAAGGTAATCCGTCTTCGCTCGATTCACGCTGCCAAGTTAGTCGGCCGCCACGTCCGCTTTATTGGCAAGTGCCAGCCAAAACGGATTGTTGTGGGCACGTCCGATTGTCGCCCCGTGCCAGCTTGCCTGGCATGAGCGGGAGTTTTGTGGTTAGGCAAAGGGAACAAACACCAGGCCGCCCCGGTTGGCTCGTCCAACCGGAACGGAAAGTTTTTGCAAGATGCAACATGAGGAACGCAGCGAAACTTGGCTTCCTGCCAGGCGAGCTGGGCAGGCGAGCTGGGCAGGCGAGCTGGTTTTCTCGGGCGCGTGTGCTAACTTCAAAACTTTCGCTCATGTCGGGCAAGCCAACATGGGGCGGGGAGCGATCGCGTCAAAAGGCCCCTCGCGAAAGTCTGTCGATCCATCAGGCTTCCGTCGGCCTCGTGCCGGCGGAGCCGTAACTGATAGCTACCAGCCGAAATAAAGCCCCTCTCGAGGTCTCCGTCCGGCTTGCCCGGGCGGAACCAGCGATCGAACGGCATGGCCAATAGATACTCCCCAATCGTAGCTTCCGCCCGGATGAACCGGACGGAGAGCTGAGGTCAGCAGGTTGTTTCTATAGCTGCCAGTTGTTCCTCCCGCCGGCACAAGGTCCAATGGCGTGGACTTAAGCATTTTGTGGTGTGATTTCCTGAACCAGCTTCTTTTTCTTTCGGCATCTGTGGCTGGGTCTTGGCTCTTTCATTTTTGGGTACTTGGTGTGTCCCCGTTTGATGGCGCGAGCCTCGTTGCGACCGGGACGATTTCGCACAAAGTGTGATGCGGTCGAATGGATCAGCCACGCGAGATCATCGATCGTCTCCCTTTCGTCGTGGAACTCCAGCCAAACGTCGCGAGCCGAACTGAAACTGATCTCTCGCGGATGCACTTCCAGCACCGCAGCAGTATCACACATCAGAACCCGCACAAGATTGTAACCTAGAACGGCTACCGCGATTTCGCGGTCCAGATTCTCGGGAATCAGGCAACGAAGTTCGCACATCCCCATGCTCGATTTATACGACCGGATATCGACCTCCACATCCCACCTCAAACCGTACAGTTCCGCAATATCCTCGGCACTAAAACGCTGTCGGTCGGTCAGTGTTGTGACAATCGTGATCGGGGATGCACAACCTGCCACTCGATAGCGAATGATGCGATACAGAATTCGCTTCGGCAGCGCTTTCCACTCCTGGCGTGTGAAGCGGGATGAGTCGAACTCCGGTTTCTGCAGTTCAACGATCACATCTTCGAGTTGACAGAAAAAGGGCAGGAGCCAAAAAGGTTGACTGAGTAATTTGGTCTTGATGGATCAGAACTTCAAAAGGAGACCAGAATGCCGCGACCACCACGTGCCTCTGTTGCAGGACCTCTTTGACCATGCTTTAGATCGTGGTCATCAGCGAGACGCGATTCTTCGCAAGGATGGCGACTATGAAGCATTCGAGCGGATCTTGAACGAAGGACTACAGAAGTTCCCAGTTGACTGAACGCAATGCTTTGGCCGGAGGGTTAGCGGAAAAAGCGGAGGACTGGAGGTTCGGAGGGCTATTCAACTGGTTGGGTGGACACTGGGGGAGCAAGCTTGTCAAATGGCCGGTACTGCGTCTTCCTAATTAGCTCGAAAGGGTGAATCGGGTGGTGAGCGAAAAGGAGGCAGAGCAGTTGAAGCGAAGCATCGCAAGGGGCCAGCCTTTTGGTGATGCCGGTTGGGTCGAAACAACCGCACGTCAATACAACCTTGAATCCACACTACGAAAACGAGGCCGACCAAACAAGTTTACCCATGCCGCTAATTAGGCTCCTGACCCTTTTTCCGTCCTACATTGCCATCCGTGATATCCAGGCAGGCGAGGAAGTGACCATCAACTACAACGGCGATGCCAACTCAAAGGAATCGGTGTGGTTTGATGTGATTGAGAGTAAGGCCGAAGCTGCCCCAAAGTCAGCTAAAACCAAAGCCGTTGCTTTACCGCAAAAAGCCAGCCGGACAAAACCTGACACGCCTGCTGCCAAAAGCCGGAAGCCAACAACTGTTGCCACAAAGCATGCGCCAAAGAAAAACAACAAATCAAAGGCTTGAGTGGCGATCTGCTGCGACTCACGGAATACCGAACAATTTCGTCTTCAAACGCGGTTTCATTTCCCATACGCCACCGGGCGTAGCTCAACCACCGGGCTTCTTGAACAAAGTCCCTGAGCTTCGGCTCGACTGACTTATTACGGCACAAACCCACTCCGCTCAACAATCAATCTTCGGCCACGCCGTTCGTACGCACTCGCGAAGTCAAAGCTTTTTGTTATCCGACTCCGTTTGCAAAAAAAAAAGAGACATGCTGTTTACGAATAAGCAGAATGTCCCCTTTTCAGATGCAGGATCATCGCATTGAACACGGTGAGAAAGCAGGCTGGCTCGCTCCGATACCGCCGGAAGCGAAGCGTAAGAAAGTGCGTGAGAAGGAGACCGATCGTCGAGCGGGCAACAAGGGTTGTCTGCCGATGTCGCTGGATGATTATCTGGAATTGCTGGACTGGACCGGTCGTCAGTTCCG
>Ga0105053_10011054_pt1 | contig 11126 bp, 9 predicted proteins | sample BON01_FD_78093 | JGI IMG/M metagenome (GOLD analysis project Ga0105053, IMG submission 78093) | Freshwater microbial communities from Lake Bonney liftoff mats and glacier meltwater in Antarctica - BON-01 | ecosystem: Environmental > Aquatic > Freshwater > Ice > Glacier meltwater | place: Lake...
GCCGAGGATGTCGGTGAGCACCTCGCGGGCTTCGGCCTTGCGGTCCTCGGTGACGAACACCCGAGCCATCGGCTCGCGGCTGTTCATGTACGGATTCAGGTTGAAGTCGTCGGTGACCACCGCCGGGATGCCCTGGGCGTTGAGTTCGCCGACGATCATCGGTGCCATCCACTGCGGCACCCACCCGGCCTCCACCGTGCGGTCGGGATTCGGCGGTTTCGGTTCGTGCTTGCCGAACACCCAGTGCCACGCGCTCCGAAGGGTGGGCATCAGCGCCCGCCACCAGCGGTGCCCGAATCGGAATGTTGCGGCTGCATGAACAGACCGTACGAGCGGCCTGTCCCTCTTGTCCATCCGTCGCCACGTCGTTAGCGTGTCGGACAGCGCGCATGATGTGCATGCCGTGATCGAGGGGACCGATGACCAGAACCATCACCGCAGCGTTGTTGCAGACCGATTGGACGGGCGACAAGGAGTCGATGATCGTCAAGCACGAGGAGGCCGCCCGCGAGGCGGCATCGAAGGGCGCACAGATCATCTGCTTCCAGGAGCTCTTCTACGGGCCGTACTTCTGCCAGGTGCAAGACCCCGAGTACTACGAGTACACCGAGTACATCCCCGACGGCCCCACCACGAAGCGGTTCCAGGCACTGGCCAAGGAACTGAACATGGTGATGGTGCTGCCGATGTACGAGATCGAACAGCCCGGCGTGTACTACAACACCGCCGCGGTGATCGACGCCGACGGCAGCTACCTCGGCAAGTACCGTAAGCAGCACATCCCGCAGGTCAAAGGGTTCTGGGAGAAGTTCTACTTCCGCCCCGGCAACGGCGGTTACCCGATCTTCGACACTGCGGTCGGCAAGGTCGGGGTGTACATCTGCTACGACCGGCACTTCCCCGAAGGCTGGCGGGCGCTCGGGCTCAACGGCGCCGAGATCGTGTTCAACCCGTCGGCTACGCACCGGGGCCTCAGCGAGTACCTGTGGTCGATCGAGCAGCCAGCCGCCTCCGTTGCAAACATGTACTACGTAGGTGCGATCAACCGTGTCGGCATCGAGCCGCTCGGCGACAACGACTTCTACGGTCAGAGCTACTTCGTCGACCCGCGAGGCCAGTACGTCGGTGACAAGGGCGATGCCCACGAGCCCGAGTTGATCATCCGGGAGCTCGACATGGACCGCATCAAGGAAGTGCGTGACGGCTGGGCGTTCTACCGTGATCGTCGCCCCGACGCCTACGGAGAGTTGGTGGAATCATGAGCACCACGCTGATCCGAGGCGGCACGGTCATCTCGGCGGTCGGCCGACGCGAGGCCGATGTGCTGATCGACGGCGAGAAGATCGTTGCCATCCTCGCGCCAGGTCAAGCGGCATCGATGGGTGTCACCGCCGACCGCACCATCGACGCCACGAACAAGTACGTCGTGCCCGGCGGAGTCGACGTACACACGCATATGGAGCTGCCGTTCGGTGGCACCGAGGCGTCCGACACGTTCGAGACCGGCACCCGTGCGGCGGCGTGGGGCGGGGTCACCACGATCGTCGACTTCGCCGTGCAGAACACTGGCTTCAGCGTGTACGACCAGCTGGCTGTGTGGCACGAGAAGGCGGCCGGCAACTGCGCGATCGATTACGGCTTCCACCAGATCATCGGTGGCGTCGACGACGAGTCGCTGAAGGCAATGACCTACCTCGTCGACAACGAGGGCATCACCAGCTTCAAGCTGTTCATGGCGTATCCGGGGGTGCTGTACTCCGATGACGGCCAGATCCTGCGGGCCATGCAGAACGCCTCCGAGTCCGGGGCGATGATCATGATGCACGCCGAGAACGGCATCGCCATCGACGTCCTCGTGTCCCAGTACCTCGCGCGTGGTGAGACCGATCCGAAGTTCCACTCGTTGAGCCGACCAGCCGAACTCGAATCCGAGGCGACGCACCGGGCGATCCAGCTGTCCAAGGTCGCCGGCAACGTGCCGTTGTACATCGTGCACATGTCGGCGTCGGGCGCGCTCGAAGAGGTCGCCGCTGCGCAACACGCCGGCCTCAACGTGTTCGCCGAGACCTGTCCGCAGTACCTCTACCTCACGCTGGAGGACCAGCTCGCGCAGCCCGGGTTCGAGGGTGCCAAATGGGTGTGTTCCACCCCGTTGCGCACGAAGCACGAACATCACCAGGCCGACCTCTGGAAGGGCCTGCGGATGAACGAACTGGCCGTGGTGTCCACCGACCATTGTCCGTTCTGCTTCAAGGATCAAAAGGAGCTGGGGCTCGGGAACTTCTCCAAGATCCCGAACGGCATCGGCGGCGTCGAGCATCGGATGGAACTGATCTATCAGGGTGTGGTGCTGGGTGAGATCACCCTCGAACGCTGGGTCGAAACGTGTTCCACGACACCGGCGCGCATGTTCGGCCTCGACCACAAGGGCGTCATCGAGCCCGGTGCCGACGCCGACGTGCTCGTGTGGGATCCGAACGGTAAGACCAAGATCGGCATCAACGACAAGCACCACATGAACATGGATCACTCCGCGTACGAGGGCTTCGAGATCGACGGCAAGGTCGACACGGTCCTCAGCCGCGGCACCGTCGTGATCGAGAACGACACCTACGTCGGCACCAAAGGCCACGGCAAATACGTCAAGCGCGGCCTGTCGACTTATCTGCATTGATATCTCGATTGGGGTCTGACCCCAATCGAGATGCACTGACTGAAGTGGTCGGCCTCGTCGGCCCTTCGGTTCTCTTCGGCCTCCGTCCGACCGCTTCCCTGGCGGTCAGGTCGGTCGGCACCAGTCGGTCACCAGAACGCCTAGACAATCACCAAAAGGACAGTTCATGAACAGGATTTCGCATTGGATCGATGGCAAGGTCGTCGAGTCGACGTCGGGTCGATCTGCCGCCGTATTCAACCCGGCGACGGGTGAGCAGAGCGGCGCGGTCGACCTCGCATCGGTCGACGAGGTCGATGCGGCCGTGGCGGCAGCCAAGGCAGCGTTCCCCGAGTGGCGCGCCACCTCGCTGTCCAAGCGGGCCGAGATCCTGTTCCGCCTGCGCGAACTCGTCGACGCGAATCGCAAGGAGATCGCATCGCTGCTCACCGCCGAGCACGGCAAGGTGCTGTCTGACTCGCTCGGAGAGGTTGCACGCGGCCTCGAGAACATCGAGTTCGCCTGCGGCATCCCACAATTGATCAAGGGCGAGTACTCCGAGCAGGCGTCCAGCGGCGTCGACGTGTATTCCATCCGTCAGCCGCTCGGCGTGGTCGCCGGCATCACCCCGTTCAACTTCCCGGCGATGGTGCCGATGTGGATGTTCGCCAACGCCCTCGCGTGCGGCAACACGTTCGTGCTCAAGCCGAGCGAGAAGGACCCGTCGGTCACGATGTTCCTCGCCGAACTCCTGGCCCAGGCCGGCGTTCCAGCCGGCTGCTTCAACGTGGTGCAGGGCGACAAGGTCGCCGTCGACCGGCTCCTCGAACACCACGACATCGCGGCGGTGAGCTTCGTCGGCTCCACACCGATCGCCCGGTACATCTACGAGACCGGCACTCGCAACGGCAAGCGGGTGCAGGCGCTCGGGGGAGCGAAGAACCACATGCTCGTCCTCGCCGACGCCGATCTCGACATGGCCGCCGACGCCGCGGTGAGTGCGGGCTACGGCTCGGCCGGTGAGCGGTGCATGGCGATCAGCGTCGTGCTGGCTGCGCACGAGATCGCCGACGATCTGGTCGCGAAGATCGCCGAGCGCCTGCCGGCGATCAAGGTCGGCCCGGGGGAGGAGCCGGGCAACGAGATGGGGCCGTTGATCACCGGCGAGCACCGCGATCGAGTCCGCGGGTACGTCGACGGTGCTGCCGAGGGTGGTGCAACGGTCGTGGTCGACGGGCGCACCGACGTCCCCGAAGCGGGATATTTCCTCAACCCGACCTTGATCGACGAGATCCGACCGGGGATGGCGTGCTACGACGACGAGATCTTCGGGCCGGTGCTCGGCGTGATGCGCGTCAGCGGCTACCAGGAAGGGCTCGACACGATCAACGCGAGTCAGTACGCGAACGGCACGGCGATCTTCACCCGTGACGGCGGCGCGGCCCGCCAGTTCCAGTTCGACGTGCAGGTCGGCATGGTCGGCATCAACGTGCCCGTGCCCGTGCCGGTGAGCTACTACAGCTTCGGCGGTTGGAAGGCGAGCCTGTTCGGCGATACCCACATGTACGGGCCCGAAGGCGTCAAGTTCTACACGCAGGCCAAGGTGATCACGAGTCGTTGGCCCGACCCGGCCACCAGCACCGTCGACCTCGGCTTCCCGGAAACGCGCTGACCGTGGACATCGGTGTCGTATTGCAGACCACACCGCCGGCGGCGCGCGTTATCGACCTGGCGAAGCGCGCTGAGACGTACGGGTTCAGCCACGTGTGGACGTTCGACTCGCACATCTTGTGGGAGGAGCCGTACGTCATCTACTCGAAGATCCTCGACGAGACCCGCAACGTGATCGTCGGCCCTATGGTCACCAATCCCGCGACCCGCGACTGGACCGTCACCGCGTCCACCTACGCCACGCTCAACGAGATGTACGGCAACCGAACGATCTGCGGTATCGGTCGCGGCGACTCGGCGGTTCGGGTCACGAACGGCAAGCCGACCACGCTGGCCACGATGCGCGACTCGATCGCCGTCATCAAGGGCCTCGCGAACGGCCAGAGCGTCGAGTACAACGGCTCCACGATCACGCTGCCGTGGGCGTCCAAGAGCCGTCTCGACGTGTACGGCGCCGGGTACGGACCCAAGGCGTTGACGCTCATCGGTGAAACCTGCGACGGGTTCATCCTGCAACTCGCTGATGAGTCGATCGCTGAGTGGACGATCAACGCTGTACGAACCGCCGCGAGCGACGCCGGCCGGAACCCCGACGACATCGCCGTGTGCGTGGCGGCGCCCGCCTACGTCGGCCCGGCCGACGACATCGCGTACATGCGCGACCAGTGCCGGTGGTTCGGTGGGATGGTCGGCAACCACGTCGCCGACATCGTCGAACGTTACGGCGAGTCGTCGGATGTTCCGGCGGCGCTCACCGAGTACATCAAGGGTCGCGAGGCCTACGACTACAACCAGCACGGCCAGGCCGGCAACACCCACACCACGTTCGTGCCCGACGAGATCATCGATCGATTCTGCATCCTCGGCCCGGTCGAAGCGCACCTCGAACGACTCCACGCGCTCGCCGACCTCGGTGTCGACCAGTTCGCGATCTACCTGCAACACGACAGCAAGGACCACACGCTCGAGCAGTACGGCGAGCACGTGATCCCGGCATTGCGCGATCAGGCACTGGCTCGTTCGTGAGCGATACGTGAGTGTCAGCTGCACCGATCTCGGTGCTCAGGCCCGGAGCCGCACGAGACCGGACAAATGGCAGTGCGTTCACACGGTGAACGCACTGCGGGAACATCGACAGCCGTACAGTGCGGCGGTGACTGGCGAGGGAGCGTGGGTGCCGTACATGGCGGGTGTGACGAGGGTGTCGGTCCGAGGATGAACGAAGCAGTTACGCCGGCGCTCGAGTTGGTCAATGTGTCGAAATCGTTCCCGGGCGTGCTTGCGCTTCGTGACGTGTCGCTGTCGCTTCACGCCGGATCTGTCCACGCACTGTGCGGTGAGAACGGTGCCGGCAAATCGACACTCATCAAGGTGGCAACCGGAGCCGAGACCTGCGATCGAGGAGAGTTGCGGATTGCCGGTCAGCGCGTCGACCGACCGAAACTCCGTCACGTCCAGGCGATGGGTGTGCGCGCGATCTTCCAGGAACGTCAGATCGCAATGGACCTCTCGGTGACCGAGAACGTGTTGCTGGATCGATTGCCGACCCGACTCGGGCGGATCGACTGGGGCCATGCACGAGCTGTTGCGGCGAGACGGCTCGCCCAACTGGACATCGCACTCGACGTCGATGCACCGGTTCGGTCACTCACCGTCGCTCAACTGCAGATGATCGAGATAGCGCGGGCCGTGAGTTCGGATGCTCGCGTGGTGGTCATGGACGAGCCGACTGCGTCGTTGAGCCGCCATGAGCTCGGACCGTTGTTCGGGGTGATCGATCGTCTGCGCACGGCCGGGGTCGCTGTGTTGTTCATCAGCCATCATCTCGACGAGGTGTTCGAGGTGGCCGACGAGGTCACGGTGATGCGAGACGGAGAGGTTGTCGACGCTCGCGATGTTGGTGACTTCACTTCAGATGATGTCGTCCAGGCCATGTTCGGTCGCTCCGTCGATGGTCGACGCAACGACCAGTCACGCTCGGCGCGCAGCTTCGCGCCCAGGTTGTGCCTGGAACAGGTGGTCACCGGCCGCCTTAACGGCGTCGATGTGCAGGTCGGAGCGGGCGAGATCGTCGGCGTCGCCGGCGGTGTCGGAGCGGGTGTGTCCGAGCTCGCGGCGGTCGCTTCGGGTGCGACCCGAGCGCACTCGGGCGAGGTGGTCGCCATCGCCGACGACGGAACCCGACGGCCCCTCCACACGCGACGCAAGGCGCTCCGTCTCGGCGCAGCGTTTCTTCCCGCAGACCGCAAACGTCAAGGGCTTCTCCTCGATCGAGCGCTGACGGACAGCATCGTGCTCGGTGTCCAGGCAGAAGGTCGCTCAGTGCTGTTCGCACCGCGCGTCGCTCGGCGTATCGCATCGAGGCTCGCAGTGAGGTCCAACGTCAAGGCGGCGAACATCGATGTGGTGGTCGGCACGTTGTCGGGTGGGAACCAGCAGAAGGTGATGATCGGTCGGTGGCTCGGTGTCGACAGTACGATCCTGGTGTTGGATGAACCGACCGCTGGCATCGACATCGCATCGAAGTTCGAGATCTACGCAGCGCTGCGCCGACTTGCAGACGACGGAGCGGCGGTACTGATTTGCTCCACCGACTTCCAGGAGGTCGGTCAGGTTGCCGACCGAGTGCTCGTGATGAAGTCGGGTCGGATCATCGGAGAGGTCGACGGGCCGTCGGCGTCCGAGCATCGTCTGCTCGAGATCGAGATGGCGTCGTGACCATCGACTCGATCGCACCCGCGGAATCTCCGGTCGCATCCGTTCCCAGCGCGCCGCTCCGTCAGCGTCTCGGCCGCTCTGATGCTGTTCGGTTCATCGGCCCGCTCGTCGTGGCGATCGTGGCCATCAGCCTGTACACGAACGCTGGCAACGGCCGGTTCCTCAGCGCCGACAACGTCGAGAACATCGTTCTGCAGGTCTCGGTCCTGGGCATCATCGCCATCGGTCAGACGTTTCTGATCGCTGCTGGGCTCCTCGATCTCTCGGTGGGAACCCTGGCCGCCATGTCCGGTGTGATCGGGGCGACGCTGGTGTCCGATGGTTCGACCGAGCTGATCGCTGTCGGCCTCGTTCTGGTCATCGGTGTGGTCATTGGCGTCATCTGGGGACTCCTGGTCGCCGGGCTGCGAATTCCGCCATTCATCCTGACGCTCGGCGGTGCCAGCGTGTTCGCATCGATTGCGTTGCGAATCTCGAAGAGTTCCCCGGTCCCGGTGCGGGATCGATTCGAGTGGCTCGGCCGCCAGGATGTGTTCGGATTACAGACGCCCATCTGGTTCTTCTTGATCGTGACGGCCGTTGCTGCGTTCGTGATGCGGTACACGCGATTCGGTCGGCATGTGTATGCCGTTGGCTCGAACGAAGATGCTGCTTACCTGACCGGCATACCAACGGCGCGAACCAAGGTCATCTGTTTCGTCATCTCCAGTGGACTCTCGGGCTTTGCCGGTCTGGTCGCCATGGCCCGGATCTCCACCGGCGACCCTCGCGTGGGGTCACAACTGGCACTGCAGGCAATCGCGGCGGTCGTGTTGGGCGGTGCAACTTTGGCCGGCGGCCGGGGCTCGCCGATCGGCACGTTCTTCGGCGTGTTGCTGTTGGGTGTGGTGCAGTCGGCGCTGACCTTCAACAACGTCCAGACGTTCTGGAACGGCGCCGTGTTCGGCAGCGTCCTGATCTTCGCCGTTGTGGTCACTGCGATCGGGGATCTTCGCCGCCGGCGTCGTCGGGCCCGACCAGGTCCCGGAAGTTCTCAGGTCAGCACTGCCCGACCTGAATCGAACGGATCCGGTGACCAACGATCCGAAGACCAAGAATCGCACAACAGTTTTTCGCTAGATCACCAACCAGAAGACACCAACCAAACGGGAGCTACAAAATGATCGAACCAAACGAGATTTTCGGACGGCGCCGCTTTCTTCAAGGAGCAGCCGGCATTGTCATTGCAGGAGGCGCACTCGCTGCATGTGGCAGCGACGACGATGCGGGATCCAGCGCAACGTCGCCCGAGAGTCCGGGCACCGTTGCCGGCACAACGCCTGGGGCCGCCCCGGCAGGAAGCGTAGGGCCGACCGCAGGACTGATTGCGCTCACGCTCAACGGATTGAACGATTACACCAAGGGCGTCACGACCGGGGTCTACAAGGCGCTCGAAGGGACCGACTACGACCTCGAGGTCGTTCAGGTCAACTATGACGCCGCTGAGGAACTCGCCGCTGCGGAAGCTTTCATCGCCAAGGGGATCGTCGGTCTGGTCATTCAACCGAACACGATCGAATCGGCTGGCTCAGCAGCTGAGAAGGCGGTCGCCGACGGAATCCCCGTCGGTAACTGCATTTGGCCGGGAGCGACCGACGCCGATCAGTTCTTCGTGGGCGTGGCGGAGATCGATTCCGTCGAGGGCGGTCGGATGATCGGCGAATACCTCAAGTCGACGGCAACCCCAGGAAAGATCTGTGTCGTGCAGGGCGTCGTCGGCCAGGGCTTCTCCGAACGGATCGACGAGGGGCTCGACGAGGCGCTTGCCGGGACGGACTTCGAGATCGTCGTCCGTGAACAGGGTTTCTTCGATCGCACGCAAGCAGTTGGCATCGTCGAGACGGCATTCCAGGCTCACCCTGATCTCGGCATAATCGTCGCGTACTCGGCGTCGATGTCGAACGGGATCGCCCAGTGGCTGATGGATCAGGCCAAGGAGGGCATCGTCCACGTCTCGTCCGACGCTGACGAGGAGATGATCGGCTGGATGAAGACGCCGTACCTCCAAGCGACCCGGTACTACTCATCGGCCGAGACTGGTCTGATCGCAGCAAATGCCGTGCTCGCATCGCTGCGGGGCGAGACGCCGGAGTTCCGGACGCTCGTCGATCAAGTGATCGCAACGAGTGACGACATCGACGATGTGGTCGCCGCCAATCCCTACATGTTCATGGAGTTCAAGGACTTGGTACAGGACATCTGATCAGTGAGTGGACCGTCGGGCGTCCCGACGGTCCACTCGTCCCCACCGAATCAAACCCAAAGGAAACGACGACATGCACACCGTTCCGATCATCGACATCTCTGCGTTCCTCGACGGCTCCGAGGAAGGGATCCGTTCCGTCGCCGCCGAGGTCGCCCACGCCTGCGAGGAGATCGGGTTCTTCCAGATCACCGGCTACGGCGTACCGGAGGATCTCATCGCTCAGGTCTACGACGTCAGTCGCCGGATCTTCGACCTCCCGGACGACCAGAAGTCCGTCGCGGCAGAGCCAGCATCGGACCAGGTTCGCGGCTGGACTGCGGTTGGGAAGGAGGGCCTGTCGTACTCGCTCGACGCCGAGTCGCCCGGCGATCTGAAGGAGAAGATGGACATGGGTCCGTTTGATGTACCAGCGGACCCCTACTACACGGGCCCCGACGCCGGACCCCACTTTGCGCCGAACGTCTGGCCTGATGCACTCCCCGAGATGCAGGCCATGTGGGAGCGCTACTTCGCCGAGATGAGTGAAGTGTCCCGCCAGTTGATGCGAATCTTCGCAGTCGGCCTAAACCTCGACATCGACTACTTCGAAGACAAGATCGACCGGCACATCAGCATGTTCCGTGCGCTCAACTATCCGGATCAGGTGGTGGCGCCACTGCAGGGCCAGCTGCGTGCTGGGGCGCATTCTGACTACGGGAGCCTGACGCTGCTCAGGCAGGAAGATCGGCCCGGCGGTCTCCAGGTCACTACAAAATCCGGTGAATGGTTCGACGTTCCGGTCGTCGAAGGTGCGCTGGTGGTCAACATCGGAGATCTGATGGCCGAGTGGACCAACGATCGGTGGGTGTCGACGCTGCATCGAGTCGTCAATCCGCCTTCGGACGCAGCGAACGATTCGAGGCGGATATCGCTGGTGTTCTTCCACCAACCCAACTATGACGCGATGATCACGTGTCTTCCGACGTGCCTGGCACCGGGTGAGGCACCCAATCACGCTGCCATTTCGTCCGGCGAGCATCTGTTCTCGAAGTTCGTCAAGCAGGCGACCTTCGGGGCAGGGCTCGGAATATGACCGTTCGAATCTCCATCGCGAGCTTCATCTCCGAGCGCTTCGAGGAGCTCTTCGAGTTCTACACGGCGACGTTCGACCTTTCGGAGGTCGTCGAGCTCCGCAGCGACATCTTTCGAGGTGCGGATGCGTCCGGTGTGACGATCGGGTTCTCCGCTCCGGTGGTGTACGTCATGTTGAACATCGAAGAGTGGCATCCCTCCAGTGGTACCGCGCAGTACCTGACCTTCGAATGCGCGAGCGATGACGAAGTCGAACGCCGCACCTCTGATGCCGTCGCCCGTGGGGCCCGTCTGCTCCACGAGCCCTACGAGACCTACTACGGGGCCTTTCAGAGTGTGCTGGCCGATCCCGACAGCAACGTGTTCCGGATCAACCATTTCCGCTGAGGTGAAATCTTCGCTCCGACAGCCGAAGGGACGTCCCACCAAACTTGAGTGCTGATTCTGGCTAACGCGACCGAGCGAGGCGGAAGCTCAGCACCGCTGGCAGCTAGGTGATGTGCACCGGTTGACCGCGCAGCTCAGTCTGTTCTTGGTCACCTTCGAGCCGACGTAATCGAACGTCGGCGGCGGCGTACTGACCGAAAAGCAAAACCCTGATGCAAGTTCCAGATGCGGCGGTACGCCGCTACTTCGTCGCGTCGGCGACGTCCGCATCTGGCCGTCGCCCGATGGCATCAGCTACATCAACCAGGAGGCATGGGATCGCACCGCCGAGATCAGCTTGAGCACCCCGAACCTCGAAGGTGCCACCGTGATCACGGAGGC
>Ga0105053_10011058_pt1 | contig 11125 bp, 5 predicted proteins | sample BON01_FD_78093 | JGI IMG/M metagenome (GOLD analysis project Ga0105053, IMG submission 78093) | Freshwater microbial communities from Lake Bonney liftoff mats and glacier meltwater in Antarctica - BON-01 | ecosystem: Environmental > Aquatic > Freshwater > Ice > Glacier meltwater | place: Lake...
CAATCCCGATTAGTGTAACTTTCATTTTGAACACCTCTTGTTGTTTATTGAATGTATGAACCTCAATAATCGCGCATCACGACGCCGTTGAATACAAGAGGTGTTCATCTCATCATCCCTGTGCTCCTTGCGAACTACCGTTCTTCCTGAACATAAGGTTACACCGGGAGCAGTAACCGTATGGCTTGCAACCGCGGCGTCCGAGTCAGGAGTCGAGAAAAAGCGACCCACGAAGAAGGTGAGACCGGTGAATCCGGACGAGAGGCCAGCCTGGGCTGTGGGCTTGAAGCGGCCCCGGATGAAGGGTACACGACCGATGCGACCGACCGCAAAAAGTGACAGACACAAAAAAACCGGGACCCAACTTTCGTGAGGCCCCGGTTTTCGATCTAACTAACCGCTATTCTTTCGAACGAGCTACTGCCTGCCGTGCCGCGGAAGCCTCAGGCCAAGCGAGCAAATAAACATAGTATTTCAGGCTTTAATACGGTGGATTTGTCGGGCAAGGAAAGGAATAGTACTCAGTATCAGTTCCATAGGGATTCGTAACTTGAAGGGTCACCGAAATCGTTGAGGGTGGAGTACAATTTTTCCTAAAGTAAGTCTTATTCGTCGACCCACCTACGTTGCTACTCCACTGGGCCTGAGGTTCACCTTGAGAGTCAACGCCATTCAGCCTGCATACGAAACGACCATAATAGCTGTTTGCCAAATCAGGACACTCAACGTCTGTTATGTCTGGTGCGTTAGCGCCGTGAGCGATTAGCACGGTTACACTGTACTCGTCAAGAGCATCTCTGATCGGTTGGAAATACAGATATTCAAATGTAGTTGGACAAGCATCAAAGTTGGCATAGGGTTGCCCACCAATATGTGTGCCCTGAATTTGGCCTACGCCGCCTACCCAAGTGCCGCCAGAGTCACCATCGGAAGTGCACCCACCAACTACCCGGCTGGCTCCGATTGTCCAAATGCTATAGGCAGCATATTCGACACTAACATTAGTTTGGTTCAGCGTCCCACAAATCGGCCCGCCGCTCGTTTGACCATATCTACAGAGAGTTGCGCCCACAGGGTATTCTAGCACTCCGCCCCATTCTGCTGATACCGGAATAACTCCATCGTTGTAGCCATTGACTTGGGCTGTCGGGGTCCAACCTGCACTTGTCTGAACATGGCCAACGTCCGGCTTACTTCCAGGCAATGGCCAGGTTGACCCAACAACAGTACCCAGCGCATTGTTTGAGGCATCTCCAATACTGTGACCCAGATAACCACAATGACCAGCCGTAACGAACCCGTCTTCCACTCATGCACCAATTGAACAAGGCCATACCCCCCCAGGATCTTGCTGCCATGTCAGATTCCGAGTTCCATCAGATCCCCTGACCGATCCTGTTGAAAGCACATTGTGTCCATCATTCCTTATGACTGTAACTACCTCGGAAAATCCGTTACTCTGTAGTTCCGAATTTACAGCATCAACTAGCTGACTTTCGACTTCCAGAACGACATTGTTTAAACGATAGTCAACGAACGAAGTGACCAGAGAACCCTCCAGATTTAGCTTGTACTTGAGACGACTCACAACCTCTTCAAGTATATTTTGAAGAGCTGAACGACTATGATTTACAACAACAGTATCGACTTTAAACAGTTCCAAAACAGCAAGATCTTTTGGATCTGCAACGGCAACTTTTAAACGCATGCTAGACTCATCAAACCAACTCCCTGCATAACTACTAATTGATAAGCTGTTGATCTGTTTTAAAATGATGGCTGCTTCAGTCTCTCTAGCGAGTCGATCAACCGCCGCTTCTTCACTAATACTGTACAATTCAGCAATTGTGGTCAATGTGTCTTGATCTATCTTATTCGTAAATGTATCAGAGGCGGCCATCAAATTTGTCGGTGCAAAATTGAAGGTAAAAACTAATGCAGCTGCTAGAACTGAGGCGATGTAAGCACGGCTGCGTATGTTGGATGTGGACATAAACAAACTCCTTACATTTAACGGGTTAAATAAAAAAACTAAAAATTGTTGTTGCGTGTGTATCCTAGCGGACATCAACAAAACTTAGCCAGCCGGACTGTCGTGTTGGTTAGGGTTGTGTATTTGCTGAACGTGCAAGCAAGAAGGGGAATTGCTATCGTTAAACGGTAGTCTTTCTTGACTTTTTCAGCATCTTATGGGCGATCCAAGCTAATCCGACAATCATAATCGTGGCGCCAGAGACCCCAAAGGTAGGAATCACGGGTGTGCTAACTAAAGGAGGCAAAATACCCTGAGCGACTGAAAAGCTCTGAGTTTGCGAACCATTATATTTATCCGTCAAAGTAACTTGAAAATTACCAGCCTCAAGCCTTCCGACATTCCAAGAAGCAGTGTAGGGTACCGGTGAACCCAGGCAAGGCTTATCGGCGGAAGGCGCTTGCACATAGTAAAAGTCCGAGCCTACAACCGTCTTCGATATGATGGAGCAGTTATTTTCAGGGTAACCAAAAACGAAGACTATAGTGTCATCGGATGATGGATTCTGAGGGGTGATTTCTATCGACATAAGCTATCCTTTGCTTTCCTTTTGATTTACATTATATCGCACCACATTATATACTTAGTATTAAGAATTGAAATTTTATCAATAGGCTGGAAGGTTGCCGACAATCATTCTTGTTGAATTATTTGCGTGCAAGCGTCAAGCAAACTTATTGCACAACTCTCTTTTGGATGTATGTTGAAGGAGTTGAAAAATCGCAGTGTATATATCTCAAGGTGGCCTATCGATCGGTTCCCGGTCTAATTTTCTCCTGAACATAGTCCCTACTGCAAAGTTATGCATGCTGAAAACCATCGATTGACAAAAAATGAAGGCACTCAAATTACGCTGGGAGCAGTGGCTGCATAGCTTGCAGCCGGGGCTTCGGAGGCAGGAAGCCGACGATGAGCGATGCATGGACGCACTTGAAGCGTCCCCGGCGGTAAGCTATGCGGCCGATGCGACCCACCTCAATATATGTCGAGCATAAAAAAACCGGGATCTGTACATTGTCAGACCCCGGCTTTTGAACTAACTAAACTCTATTCTTTAGAGCGTGCGACTTCGTCTTCCAACTCGCCATATTCCTCTGCCGCAACTGCAGCTGCAAGTGCCGCAAGATCAATCTCGGGCTCATCTTCTGGAGGTCGCTTGCGGGAATTGTGATACGCCATACCTGTACCGGCAGGAATCAAACGTCCAACAATAACGTTTTCTTTCAAGCCACGCAGATGATCGACTGTTCCACGAACTGCTGCTTCGGTCAGTACCCGGGTTGTCTCCTGGAAGGAGGCAGCCGAAATAAATGACTCGGTAGCCAGAGAAGCCTTGGTAATGCCCAGCAGCAAGCGGTTATATATCGCTGGCTCCCGGCCGTCTTTCTCTGCTTCGGCGTTGGCATCTTTAATTCTAACCACATCCAGCTGCTCACGCATCAACAGGTCGGTACCACCTGATTCACGAACTTCAGCTTTACGCAGCATCTGCCTGACGATCGCTTCAATGTGCTTGTCATTGATTTTCACGCCCTGCAAACGATATACGTCCTGGATTTCCTTGGTCAGGTAATCAGACAGTGCCTCGACACCCATCAGGCGAAGGATGTCATGCGGACTAGGTTCGCCATCAACGATGGTTTCGCCCTTCTCTACACGCTCACCTTCAAACACGATCAGATGACGCCATTTCGGAATCAGCACTTCGTACACATCAGCATTATCCTGAGTGATAACGATACGCTGCTTGCCTTTGGTTTCTTTACCGAAGCTGAAGATACCGGAAACTTCTGCGAGAATCGCAGGCTCTTTCGGCTTACGCGCTTCAAACAAATCAGCAACACGCGGCAGACCACCGGTAATATCACGCGTCTTGGAAGACTCTTGCGGGATACGGGCGACAACATCACCAACCGCAACTTCCTGACCATCCTGAATACCAACAATAGACAGTGCCTGCAGGAAGTACTGTGCAGGAATTTCGGTTCCCGCCAGATACAATGGCTTGCCTTTTTTGTCACTCAAGCTGACCATCGGCTTCAGGTCTTTACCAACACTTCCGCGCTGTTTCGGATCTGTGATAATCAAGCTGGTCAAACCAGTAATTTCATCAACGGTTTCGTTGACTGTCACGCCTTCGATGAAGTCGTGGAAACTAATGATACCCGCCACTTCCGTCACAATCGGATGCGTATGCGGATCCCAGTTGGCAACAACCTGCCCTGCTTTAACAGTATCCTGATCGCGAATCGCTACGATTGCACCATAAGGAATTTTGTAGCGTTCTTTTTCTCGACCGTGCTCATCAATTACTGACAATTCACCGGAACGCGATACTGCCACCAGTTTTTTGTCAGCATTGACGACTGATTTCAGATTATGCAGACGAACGGTGCCGCCCGACTTGGTCTGAATATGATCAACCGCAGCAGCACGAGATGCCGCACCACCAATATGGAAGGTACGCATGGTCAGCTGTGTACCCGGCTCACCAATCGACTGAGCAGCAATAACACCAACTGCCTCGCCGAGGTTAACCATATCACCACGAGCAAGATCGCGACCGTAGCAGGAAGAACAAACACCGTATCGGGTTTTACAGGTAATGGTTGAACGAACTTTCATTTGATCAACACCAGCTTCTTCCAGCAATTCAACCCAGTGCTCATCAAGCAATGTGTTACGCGGACATAGTACTTCTTCAGTACCTGGCTTGAGTACATCACTGGCAATTACGCGACCCAATACACGTTCACTCAATGGTTCAACAACATCGCCACCTTCAACGATAGGCTGCATGGTCAAACCATCATCGGTACCACAATCATGTTCGGTGGTAACCAGATCTTGAGCCACGTCTACCAGACGACGAGTCAGGTAACCGGAGTTAGCAGTTTTCAACGCGGTATCAGCCAGACCTTTACGCGCGCCGTGAGTGGAGATGAAGTACTCCATTACGTCCAGACCTTCGCGGAAGTTTGCCGTAATAGGTGTTTCGATGATCGAACCATCCGGTTTAGCCATCAAACCACGCATACCAGCCAACTGTCTGATCTGTGCAGCGGAACCACGAGCACCTGAGTCAGCCATGATGAAGATCGAATTCATAGAATCCTGATCGACGAATTCACCTTTCAAATTCTTGACCGAGGTTTTACCCATCGTGTCCATCATCGCACGAGCAACCTGCTCGTTGGTACGCGACCAGATATCAACAACTTTGTTGTAGCGCTCACCTGCTGTTACCAGACCGGAGATGTACTGATTCTGAATTTCCACCACTTCGCTCTCGGCTTCTTCCAGAATAGTTTTCTTCGCTTCCGGAACCTGCAGATCATCAATACCGACAGAAACACCAGCAATAGTTGCGTAGCGGAAACCGGTATACATCAGGCGATCGGCAAATACCACGGTCTTTTTAAGACCCAGTCGGCGATAGCATGAGTTGATCAAACCAGATATCTGCTTCTTCTTCAGTGCCTGGTTCAACAAGTGGAATGGCATACCGTTTGGACGAATTTCAGCCAACAGAGCGCGACCCACAGTAGTCTCTACCAGATTGGTTTCGTGACGCTCTTCGCCGTGCTCTGAAATAATAATTTCGTCAATACGCACTTTGATGGTGGCGTGCAAATCAATCTTGCGGTTTTCATAGGCGCGGTGAACTTCTGCGATGTCCGAGAAGTACATGCCTTCGCCAGCAACACCGACCAATTCGCGTGTCATGTAATACAAGCCCAAGACAACGTCCTGTGTAGGTACGATGATCGGCTCGCCATTGGCTGGCGACAAAATGTTGTTCGATGACATCATCAAAGCACGGGCTTCAAGCTGAGCTTCGATCGACAACGGTACGTGCACCGCCATCTGGTCACCATCGAAATCGGCGTTGAATGCAGTACAAACCAGAGGATGCAGCTGAATCGCCTTGCCTTCAATCAATACAGGTTCAAACGCCTGGATACCCAACCTATGCAAAGTGGGTGCACGGTTAAGCAGTACCGGATGCTCACGAATTACTTCCGAGAGAATGTCCCAGACTTCCGCGCGCTCGGCTTCCACCAGTTTTTTGGCTGCCTTGATGGTGGCTGCCATACCACGTAACTGCAGTTTGCTGAAAATAAACGGCTTGAACAGTTCCAGCGCCATCTTTTTAGGCAAACCACATTGGTGCAGTTTGAGTGTCGGACCTACCACGATCACGGAACGACCGGAGTAATCTACACGTTTTCCCAACAAGTTCTGACGGAAACGACCCTGCTTGCCTTTGATCATGTCGGCCAGAGACTTCAATGGGCGACGGTTAGTACCAGTGATGGCACGACCACGACGACCATTGTCGAGCAGCGCATCAACAGATTCCTGCAGCATACGTTTTTCATTGCGCACGATGATATCCGGCGCATTCAGCTCAAGCAGACGCTTCAAACGGTTGTTACGGTTGATCACACGACGATACAGATCATTCAGATCAGAGGTCGCAAAACGACCACCATCCAGCGGTACCAATGGACGCAAATCCGGCGGCAACACAGGCAATACAGTCAAGATCATGAATTCAGGACGATTACCTGATTCGATAAATGCCTCAACCAGTTTGACGCGCTTAGACAAACGTTTAAGTTTGGTCTCTGAGCGGGTAGCACCGATATCTTCACGCAGTCGAGTCAGCTCTTCTTTCAGACTGATAGTACGCAGCAACTCATAAATTGCCTCTGCGCCCATCTTGGCAACGAACTCGTCACCGAATTCTTCAACTGCATCCAGATACTGCTCGTCGGTCAGCAATGCCCCGCGCTCAAGCGTGGTCATGCCTTCGTCCAACACTACATAAGATTCGAAATACAGAATTCTTTCGATATCACGCAGTGTCATATCCAGCATCAAACCAATGCGCGACGGCAGTGACTTGAGGAACCAGATATGTGCAACCGGGCTAGCCAGATCAATATGCGCCATGCGTTCACGACGGACTTTGGTCAGCGTGACTTCAGTACCGCACTTTTCACATACCACACCACGATGCTTCATGCGCTTGTACTTGCCGCACAGACATTCGTAGTCTTTTACCGGTCCAAAAATAGACGCACAGAACAAGCCATCACGTTCCGGCTTGAATGTCCGGTAATTGATAGTTTCAGGCTTTTTCACCTCACCAAATGACCATGAACGAATCAGGTCTGGTGGAGCAAGTCCGATACGGATTGCATCAAAATTCAGCGGCTGGCGCTGACGATTATAGAGATTAAGTAAGTCTCTCACTGCATATCTCCTCGGATCACGACGTTTCTTCAAGTTCGATGTTAATAGCCAACGAGCGAATTTCCTTCACTAACACATTGAAGGACTCCGGCATTCCTGCCGACATCTCGTGGTTACCATCGACGATATTTTTGTACATCTGATTACGACCGGCCACGTCATCGGATTTAACCGTCAACATTTCCTGCAGCGTATAAGCTGCGCCGTACGCCTCCAGAGCCCAGACTTCCATCTCACCGAATCGCTGACCACCAAACTGGGCTTTACCACCCAATGGCTGCTGGGTGACCAAACTGTATGGTCCGGTTGAGCGGGCATGCATCTTGTCATCAACCAAGTGATTCAGTTTCAACATGTACATGTAGCCGACTGTAACCGGGCGATCGAAAGGATCACCGGTTCGGCCGTTATACAGGGTTGTCTGACCGGACACCGGCAAGTTTGCCAATTCCAGAAGGCGTTTGATTTCAGGCTCAGGCGCACCATCGAAGACTGGCGTTGCCATTGGCACACCGCCTCTCAGGTTTTCTGCCATTTCCTTGATCTCAGCAGCCGAGAAGCTGTTCATGTTGACACGGCCTGCCTGGTCACTGTTATAGATGTCGCTCAGGAATTTCCGGATGTCATCGGTTTTGGCTTTCGCATCCAACATATCGGAGATGCGCTGACCAAGACCTTTGGCAGCCCAACCCAGATGGGTTTCAAGCACCTGCCCGATGTTCATACGGGATGGCACACCCAATGGATTCAATACCACGTCAACCGGAGTACCGTCTTCCATATACGGCATGTCTTCCTGAGGAACGATCATGGAGATAACACCTTTGTTACCATGACGTCCGGCCATCTTGTCACCCGGTTGAATACGGCGTTTAACTGCCATATACACTTTGACCATCTTCAGCACGCCAGGTGCCAGATCATCGCCGCGGGTAATCTTGCCTTTCTTCTCTTCGAAGCGCTCGTCAAAGACTTTATGCTGTTCTTTAACCTGATCCGCCAGATGTTCGAGCAACTCGTTGACATCGTCGTCTTGCATGCGCAACTTGAAACGCTCTTCCTGGTCCAGATCCTGCAGATATTCAACAGTGATCTTGGTGCCTTTCTTCAGGCCTTTCGGTCCTTTATCAGCTACCTTGCCCAGCAGTCCATTTTCAAGACGCTGATAGATGGCGCTTTCAACGATGCGCAACTGATCATCCAGATCTTTTTTGACCTGCTTCAACTGGTCTTTTTCGATAGATACAGCCCGTTCGTCTTTGTCAACACCATCACGGGTGAAAACCTGAACGTCGATGACAGTACCATCGGTACCTGATGATACACGCAAGGATGTATCTTTAACATCCGAGGCCTTCTCACCAAAAATGGCACGCAGCAGTTTCTCTTCCGGCGTAAGCTGGGTCTCGCCTTTAGGCGTCACCTTGCCTACCAGAATGTCACCGGCAGATACTTCCGCACCGATATAAACGATACCGGACTGATCCAGCTTGCTGAGGTTGTGCTCACCAACATTCGGGATATCTGCAGTAATTTCTTCCGCACCCAGTTTGGTATCACGAGCAACACAAGTCAGCTCAACGATATGAATGGTGGTGAAACGATCTTCTTTAACGACTCTTTCTGAAATCAGAATGGAATCTTCAAAGTTGTAACCATTCCAGGGCATGAACGCGACCAGCATGTTCTGACCCAGAGCGAGTTCGCCCAGATCAGTTGATGGCCCGTCAGCCAGAACATCGCCCTTGGTAACCACATCACCAACAACTACCAACGGACGCTGGTTCATGCAGGTGTTCTGATTAGAGCGCTGATACTTGACCAGATTGTAGATATCTACACCCGGATCACCCACTGGCACTTCGTCTTCATTGGCGCGAACCACGATACGGCCGGCATCCATTTGATCAACGACACCGCCACGCTTGGCAACTGCAGTTACACCTGAATCGGTCGCAACAACTCGCTCCATACCAGTACCTACCAATGGCTTCTCAGCGATCAGTGTTGGTACGGCTTGACGCTGCATATTCGATCCCATCAGGGCGCGGTTAGCATCATCGTGCTCGAGGAATGGAACCAGAGACGCCGCCACAGAAACGATCTGTTTGGGCGATACGTCCATGTAGTTAATTTCGGCTGGCTCTTTAAGCGTAAATTCACCGACGTGACGACATGGAATGAATTCATCGACAAATTTGCCGTTGGAATCCAGTTCAGCGTTTGCCTGAGCGATGACGAAGTCACCTTCAACGATCGCTGACAAGTACTCAACTTCGTTGGTTACTTTGCCGTTGGTCACTTTACGGTAAGGTGTTTCCAAAAAGCCGTAATCATTGGTTCTGGCATAAACCGCCAGTGAGTTGATCAAACCAATGTTCGGGCCTTCAGGTGTTTCAATAGGACACACACGGCCATAATGAGTCGGGTGTACATCTCGAACTTCAAAGCCTGCACGCTCTCGGGTCAAACCACCAGGTCCCAAAGCAGACACACGACGTTTGTGAGTCACTTCCGACAGCGGGTTGTTTTGATCCATAAACTGGCTGAGCTGGCTGGAACCAAAGAATTCCTTGATGGCAGCGGCAACCGGCTTGGCGTTAATCAGTTCCTGTGGTGACAGATCTTCACTTTCAGCGACTGACAGACGTTCGCGAACAGCGCGTTCTACACGCACAACACCAACGCGGAATACGTTTTCTGCCATTTCACCAACGCTTCTTACACGGCGATTACCAAGATGATCGATATCATCTACCGTGCCGGAACCGTTACGAATGTCGATCAGGACTTTCAGTACCGCCAGGATATCTTCACGATCCAGAACGCCGGCGCCTTCGATTTCTTCACGACCAACACGACGGTTGAACTTCATACGACCAACAGCTGACAGATCGTAACGCTCTTCGGCGAAGAACAGGTTCTTGAACAGGTTTTGCGCTGCCTCTTTAGTCGGCGGCTCACCCGGACGCATCATGCGATAAATCTCAACCAGCGCTTCCAGTTCATTGGTGCTGGAATCGATGTTCAGCGTGTTCGATATGTATGGACCTTGATCCAGATCATTAACGTACAGCACTTCAAACTTCTTGACGCCGCCTTCACGCATTTTCTCCAACAATTCTTCGGTGATTTCAGCGTTGGCATCAGCCAGCACTTCACCAGATTCTTTGTCGATAATGTTTTTCGCCAGAATCTTGCTGAGCAAGTAGTCATCCGGCACGTGAAGGTCTTTCATCTTCGCAGCTTCGATCTGCTTAACGTGACGCGCAGTGATACGTTTGCCGTTGGCAACAATCACTTCACCTTTTTTGTCGGTGATATCAAACAATGCAGACTCGCCACGCAGACGCTCAGGAATCAGCTCCAGCTTGCCACCCTCTTTCAACAGGGTGATTTTGCTGGTTTCGAAGAAAGTCTCGAGGATTTCTTCGTTGTTCATGCCCATCGCACGCAGCAGTATCGTTACAGGTAGCTTCCTGCGTCTATCGATGCGGGTGAAGATGCCATCTTTCGGGTCAAATTCAAAATCGAGCCATGAGCCGCGATAAGGAATGACGCGAGCAGAAAACAGCAGTTTTCCGCTTGAATGTGTTTTGCCCTTGTCGTGATCAAAGAACACGCCTGGAGAACGATGCAGCTGCGACACGATAACGCGCTCAGTACCATTGATTACAAAGGTACCGGTATCGGTCATCAGAGGCAGGTCGCCCATGTAGACTTCTTGTTCTTTAACGTACTTGACAGGCTTCTGCTTGGCAGAACTTTCTTTGTCATAAATGACCAGACGAACCTTAACGCGCAACGGCGCGGCGTAGGTCATCCCGCGTA
>Ga0105053_10011061_pt1 | contig 11124 bp, 7 predicted proteins | sample BON01_FD_78093 | JGI IMG/M metagenome (GOLD analysis project Ga0105053, IMG submission 78093) | Freshwater microbial communities from Lake Bonney liftoff mats and glacier meltwater in Antarctica - BON-01 | ecosystem: Environmental > Aquatic > Freshwater > Ice > Glacier meltwater | place: Lake...
CCCATTCTCCCCCCCCCCCCCCCCCCCTTTCCCCCCCGGGGGGCTCCCTTTGTCCCCCCCCCCGGCGGCTCGCGGGTTTTGAGTCCTCCGTCGTTTGTTTTGTTTTTTTTTCCCCCCCCCCCCCCGTCTTTACTGCAATTGTTTGCGGCGATTATCTCGGGCTGCGGCTGCCAGTTATTTCCCCCCACCGTGGCCCTCCCTGGCTTTTCCTGTCCCTTATATTTACACTTTCGCCCTGCTGCTTCCTGGTTCTTGACGTCTCGCCACTGGCGTCACCACAGTCTTTGCATCTGCTCCTCACCCACTGGTGCTGCAAAGAGGCTGCTGCCGCAGAAAGTCATGCAGATCTCATTGACTAATACAATAGTCACGGTAGCTATTCATGTGTTATTAACTATAATCCTATCTAGCGATCCAGCAGCAGAAATGACCAATTTGAAATATGTTTTGTTGGTATTCCGTGACGCCCCTGTTACCATTGAAAAAGCTTTGTTTTGTCTCATTGATGAGACGATGGAGCCTTTTGCAATGTCAACAGGAGTATCAAGGAATAATAGCTAAAGTTGGAACTGAAATCTATCTCTCTTTCTTTAAACCCATAAGCATGCAAATCACAATACTGCACAGCTTGACAGGAGTCGTCCAGTCAGGATAGAAGCGGCAAGAATAGGCCCGGGGCTATTTGGTTAACTAGTGGTGGTCAACATGCACACGATCATTTGAGTACATGCTTCGACAGAAAGGTCAGAACATGCAGTAGATAAACCGAGAATTCAAATCTACATGGATTTGAGCTGCATAGACTCTCCAACAAGGGTACTAAACTAATGTTTCAAGTAATAAAAGCAATCATCAAATCAAAGCAGACACACAGAATAGTGAGAGGAAAGGCGACGTAGTAGACACACTCTTTTTTTTTAACGCCCTTTTCCTTATCACGACATGCTTTTTTGGAAGGTTTTGCCGGTGGTGGAAGCAACTTCCCACGGCACTCGACAACTTTTTGTATGCTTGATTTGAATTTTTTTGGCCCGGGGACACTGTCTTTTGTGTGGATTGCATGCTGGCGTAGCAGAAACTGTTGACGCAGCGGAGCTTGGTGGTGTTGCAGAGTTGGTGGTGCTGCAGAGTTTGGTGGTGCTCCAGAGTTTGGTGGTGTAGCAGACTCTGAGAGTTTGGTTGTGCAGCAGATCTTGGTAATGAAGCAGAGTTTGGTAGTGCAGCAGAGTTTGGCAGTGCAGCAGAGTTTGGTAGTGCAGCAGAATTCGTTGGTTCAGCAGAATTGTGTTGTTCAGCGTGTGCTTGCACTTCAGCGTTAGCCTGTTTTATGTTGTCGTCAACAAAAATGTGCCGAACATCATCGAACACGTATCCAAAGTAATCAACAAGCTTCTGGCGCTCAGACGAGCTCTCATACGCCTGAATAAAGAGAGCGAGGTTGGTCTCGCTGTGTTTGTCGTTGAAACGGGCCACGCCACACGCAAGCATCTGCTGCACATGCCTAATGGTCCAGATGGACTGACAGCACTGAATATCAGAGTGATGCAGAAAAGAACTCGGTTTGCCGTGTTTTCCAGGAAGTGAATGAAGAGGCCGGTATAGCTGCATCTTTCAGACTGGCAGCTCGCCGACAAACTAACAAAAGATAGACCATCCTATTCTTGCCAGGCATGGAAGCAACCGCATTCAATGCGGAGTTGAAGAACTCGTGACAAGTCAATTTGGTTTTGTCTCCCATCAGAGCAAATGGACTTTGTCTTGAGACAGGCAGGTGGAGGAAAGGTCGGGGAGAGAGCAGAGGATTCAGACAGCAGCCAACGTGCACGTGGCCACTTAGTTGCGCATCACTTGGCGCCTGCAATCACTGACTGCATTGTGGATCAACATCAGAGATGCTGTGACAACGAATTGAAAATACACTAACGCTGCTGCACAGTGCCACATAATGCAACAAAGAGAGCCACAGTGAGACTTCGATGCAAAATTCAACACATCATCCACTCATAGTCAGCAACCTAATCGACAACAAAGTTTCGGAGCTCATGCGTAGAAACATGCGGTCCAAAGTTCCTTCCGTACCAACGACTGTAAATGATCCTCACCTCCTTTCTTTGCAAGAAACACCATTGGTAATAGGAAAAACTTTCTTCCTGGACCAAGAGATTTAGCAGGTGGTCACGTCCGAATCTAAGACTTGTCGTTAATATGGGAGAAGCGAGCGGATGAAACCAAAATCATCACAATGGAAGGTTTGACTACATGCCTGGACCCAGGACGAGGATGCACAATCACTAGCGAGGGCTGGAACTTTCTGAAAAGGAAGGAGCGATTGGAAGGTCACGAACAGGCGCTGATCACAACCATTTGCAAGGAGACTAAGCGATCAGAAGAGTTGGTGGAAGCTGGATACAGATCATCAACGTGGGTGGTATTACGAGCACTGTAGCAAGTCAACAGCGCCACGAGAATTGAAGGAGAAGCCCCTCCTTTGTTTCAGTTGGCGAGACGAGGAGAGCTACTCTTCTAGGGGGGGGAAGAAGGACCCGGTTAAACGGTAGTAATAAGGGAGGGCCTACCAGAACAAGAAAAAGCAAGTTGGGATAAAGGCAAGCAGAGCTGTGTGGTTCATGTCAAAAAAGGGGCGGATGAAATCCGCTTATTTAAACTCAGCGGGAAATAGATCTTCTTTTAGTATGGTGAAACTAAATCGGAAGAGAAGAACAACAAAAACTTCGGAAGGTGCGCAAAAGGAGTGCATGTACGATGATACAGGTCATGTTGGAAGTAAGGCAATATCAAAATAGCACTCAGCAAGAACTATGCTCTATACTGGGTTCGCAAATACCTCACAGTCACAACAAAAAAAAATCAGGGGTCGTTGACAAACGCAAGAGCGTCGGGCGGAAAGGACAGATTTGAAGAACGACTGACATGTATCGAACCGGAAAATTGGATGGGCACACTGCCACTTGAGACATCGGAACACTAGGTGTTTAAGACTTCCGAGGCTGAATGATCTAACCAAAACTTGAAAGAGGGAAAATTTGAGCAGGGCGTGTAATTCTGCGAGGACAAAAAAAAAAGGCAGCAGAAGAAGGTGTGACGCGAAGAGGAAGGATTCAGCTCGAACTGTCCTGAACTAGCGGGCTTTATCTTGGTGTTACCGGCACTCCCGGGCCTGTTACAAAGCCTATGCTTCAATTCTGCGACAACCAAGCGCTGCTGAAGGCTGTGGAAAGATGGACAGGCCGTGGCGAAGGTGGGAAAGCAACGTGAGTAGGAGCACCTGATGCAGACATTTTACGGGAAGCAATCGAAAAGCTCTGAAAAGGACAGCAATAGGAACAGTGACGTTTCTGGTCAAAGTGAAAACGAATCGAGGAGAACTTGCACATGAAGAAGCCGACATTTAAGCAGACAAGGCTACTTTAAGCAAAAATGTTCCCATACAATAACACGACAGGACGAATCGATCAATCTTCACGTGGCAAGAGCTACACCGGAAAGGAGGTAAGGTGAGCTATGAAGCAAGCGACATAGTAAAAGTGAAGAGTTCTGGATAAGATTCCAGGGCAACTGAACGCCCTGTTTTAATCTTCCTCACCCTCGGGTCAACAAGACAAAGCAACACATGCATCGTGGAGAAAGGAAAAAAAAGAATCATCTATCAGGCTGTCTACCCCGTATGCGTAGCTGACATCATGCTGAGACAGGATACAGGAAAAATTAAGCTGGGAAAGTATTTGAGCGACAAACAAATTGTACGGAGGCGAAGGACACGTTCGGGGTTGGCTGTGGCAGGAATCACGACAACAGCCAGTCATACTAAAATGGGCAAGATGTAATGAGCAGGGTGTCTGTCGGCTGTGCAGGAGAGCGCGAGAAGCCCTAGGTGAAGGCATTGACAATCTGGCGGTTGAAACGTACGGTAATATCAGCAGTGCAGGCTGCGAATGGATGGCAATGACAGTTATGGTTGTCCAGCACTCCATCTGGAGGCACCTGTATGACAGCATGCATGCTGCAAGAAAAATCAACAAGCAAGCTCAAGTTTGTCACGCTCGATAAAGAAAGTAACATGAGCACGTTTTTTTTCAAGAATCTGCAGCGAAAAAAATCTGGCGGAGAAGGTACAGGAAATAGAGACGACAATACCATCCAAAATGATGAAGTCAGGAGAGAGGTACAGCCTCGTCCAGTGTCCTTTTTCATGAATTGTTTCCGGGGCAGGCGACTGGATTGGGTTAGTTGCATGCAATGAGGCTCTGCAGATCGTATATATTATAGAATTTAAACTGTCAACAGACAGGGACGAGGGGTTCCTGGAGGTTAAAGAAGCAGAAGCAAATTATTAAGGCGCTCACAGCAGCTTCTCCGACGTGGGCATTTGAGATCTCACGTGCAAGCATGGCTCAGTTGGTCAGAGCGAGGGACTGTTAATACCTAGGTCGTCGATTCGATTCCGTCTAAACCCCGAGAACACAAATTCCCATGGATTTGAACTACATAGACATTCACTCAAGGGTACTAAAATACTGTCGAAAGTATTAAAAGCAATCAAAATCATTGGATCAATTTTGTTGCTGGCCACGCATCCGTTGTAGAAAGCGACTTCTACGCCAAGATCAAAACGCTTGGTGTACAAGAAGGACAGAAAGACAGAATGTTTCTTCGCCATCATGTGGGACAGGTATGTGAAGCGCACGATCGGGTGATTCGGTCCCGGAAGTTCCTCCAGCAGCTGCAAGGACCTGCGAGGCCAACCACAGAGGGATCGAAGGAGAACATTGGGCACAATGTGCATGTGTGTGGAGATGCAATGAAGAGCACACGCTCTCAACGTTTCAAAGCTGGAGCCATCAAATGGAAATAAAATCAGGATGGCACAGCCTATCTCATTTGAAGTGACATTTCCGAAAGCCTTCTCACAGATCGAAGCTCAAAGCTCTTTTTGCACTGAAACGTGGCAAAAGTGATTTTCGAGTTTTTGCTTCAAGCTTTGCAAAAAGCTTTCAAAAGTACCACTTCAAATGGGATAGGCTGTACACTAGGAACCACAATCCAAGATTCCCTTGAGTCCATAAGAATGATAATTTTATTGTATTTTACTTATTCGTATTGTATTCTGTGCAAAATCATAACTATCCGAATACCAAAGCCAACACTAGACCAGATGCTGCTGATGAGAGCACTTTTTGGGTGATGAGCATGTGGTGCCTCACGCGGGATACACAGAAGCCAAACGCAGGTATGTGTGCACTTGCGCGAGCTTGTCTGTGGTGCATGTCTTTCATGCAGCCGTGTCAGGTCACGCGGTGGCGAAATGTGGTTTGTGAAATGTACAGAAGTGATTCTTAAGATCAAGGTGCACAACAAGTGGTTTTGACGCACATATGGATGTTTTATGTCACACACATAAATGGGTCACGTAGCACATATAAATGAGTCATGTCTCACACATAAACGAGTCACGTAGCACATTATCATACAGCTGCACATATGAATACGTCATGTCACACATATAAATCAGTCACAGCTTACTTGTCAGAGACAACTTTCACAGGCACTGTAGGGTCATCCAGTGAGAATTTGAGTCATGTCTCGCACCGGGTCCCGGTGCCTGTAGATCTGTCTCACATGGCTACGCCTTTTTGGTGATGAGTATGTGGTGCCTCGTTTTGGGGCCACAGCAAACAAACGCATGTATGTGTGCGCCTGCTCGAGCTTGTCTGTGGTGTGCGTCTTTCATACAGCCGTGGCAGGGCGCACGAAGGCGAATTGTTGTTTGTGGCATGTACAAAAGTGATTCTTAAGACTAAGGTGCTCAACAAGTGATTTTGACAACTAAATCAATCAATTGTCACTTTGTTGTGACATGTTGTTGATAAGGTGATATTGTTCTATCAATATTGATGTTTATGCAACACAGATCTGTTGGCACCTGCACCGTGCAGTAGAAAACAGCGTGCTGATTGAGCTCAAAACTTACAGTGTGGTCAGAAAGTGTCGACACGTTTGATGTTTGGGTTTTTAATGTATGGCCAGTTGTGGCTTGCTTGTTTGTGAATACATACGAAGGGGCCAAAACACTAGAAATTGACAATAAATCTACCGGATCGTCGAAAATTTCATGACCGTGACCTCCATTGAATATGAAAATCCTGATGTTACAACAATACAAAAAATGGAAGAAGTGTGAAGGATGATCATAAGAGTCATCAAGTCACTGTCTGATGGTCACGGTGGCAAGAGTTTACCTGTGACATGTGAATGTGAGGAGAGGTCACATTGACACGGGGAATTCCATCCATACCAGGAGGCAAAACAAGATGACAAAACCCCAGGCTTCAGAGGGGCCATAGAAACTATGGGCGAACCTGCAAGAGCAAGCGTACGGTCACGTCTGTTGCATCTCGCTAGTGGCATCACCTATCGATAATCGCAAGCGCAGACTGGACTGTGCGCGTGCGGCTGCGTAAGGCATCACTTCGTGCTTTTCCAAAAGTGCTCCCAGGGAGTTTTTATTCCTGAGCGCTCACAGCCGTTCGATCCAGATTTAAACAGAAACCGTTTTCTGTTTTTGAAACAAAGGTTTTTTAAAAAATCTGTACAAGTCGCACTAATTCTGTAATTATTTGTGACATTTTGTGACATCTGTGACGGTCGCAATTTGTGACCGCGGTTTGCAAATGTCTGATTTTGTCTAGTTTTCTAATCGAAACAAAAGAAGTGTGACCAAAACAGAGAATAGTTTTCTTTTTCACCGTTTCCCCGTTTCTGTTTGGAATTCGATCACTAAAGAGGAAACGTCGAAGCTGGCTCTGATTGCGTTTTACGTGTCGATTCCGGATCGGAACGACTTTCTTTCTTTCTCTCTTGGATGGCGAATACCCAACTTATAAATCATTGGGCTAGGTGGATGGTGAGCACCCCATCAATCGCTCAGGACCCAAGAAATTGTCACCGGGCCCGGACCGTTTCCGACCTAGATTATTGGCCAACCGCTAATGCCTGAGTACCCGATAGACTGATTTAGATTGCGGGGTTGACTATTTAATAAGGGAGCAATTTGTACCAGAACTGCTCCCTTATTTCGCAACTTCAGCACCGTATTTAGAGAGGCCACGAACAAGATTCGCACGAACACTTTGACAGCGCCAGTCCAAATCAGTCTTAAAAATCGACTTTCCAAGGGGACGGCAAAAAGTTTTTTGCCCACAACGAGGTCCAACAGAGCCAACATATCATGAGGGACCCAACTCCTCCCTCCCTGTCGAAAAGACAGGATTTTGAGATTTTGGTGCCAAACTTCAAATACGCCGAAATTCAATTATGTGGCGCCGAAATTCAGATATGTGCGCCTACATTCAAACATTTAACCAAATTCAAATAACAGATATTTTGTACCAGTAAGTAGTGCACCTATCTTCTCAAGAAAACTGCCCTTCGCTGACTCGGATTCTAGCGGCTGGAAAAATTAAAAATTTTCGAATTAAGATAGATGCAAAATTTGGACCACAAACACACTTCAGTGCCAAGTCCCAGAAGGGATCGTATAATAGGTCCCAAAACCGAGAAAAATTGCGATAAGTATTGCATGGCGCCGAAGAGGAACATTAGAAGGATTACCCATGGCAATTTGGTGCAGTGAGTAAATCTGTAAAATGTGAGAAGAGCTGGTTCCTCATTCATGTAGTAATCATCCCTGCTGTGTTATCTCTCCCGCCGTTGCGGGTTGCGGCAGTAGGTCGTGCACCGACAATACTTCCAAATGACTGGTTTTGTACCAGATGGTTTTGTACCAGATTCTTCAGTTTTTTTGAGTCTCCAGTTTTTTCAGCCACTAGGATTGACATTCACATCCCCCCCCCTCGGTATTAGTAAAAAATTACAATGCCTTCCCTTTCTTTCTTGATTTCTTTCGTGGGGGGCGAATACCCAACTTAATCAGTGGTCTAAGCAGATGGAGAGTCCCTTTCTTTTGTTCGCTTGCGACTTTCTTTCTTTCTCCCTTTCTTGGGTGGCGAACACTTGCGACTTTCTTTATTTCTCCCTTTCTTGGGTGGCGAACACCCGACCCATTGCGACTTTCTTTCTTTCTTTCTTTCTTGGGTGGCGAACACCTGCGACTTTCTTTATTTCTCCCTTTCATGGGTGGCGAACACCCGACTCGTTGGGCTCTAGTAGCCGGAAAAATTGGAGATTGAAAAATATTGGAGATTCTGGTGTAAAATCCATCATTTTGCAGACATACTACATCCGCGGCATCTCGCAACGGCGGGGGAGACAATGCAGCAGGGATATTGTTTATATGAAGAATTAGCCCTTTCCCTCCTTGCATTCTACAGATTCGCCTACTGCACCAAGTTGCCAAGGGCACTCTTCCCATGTTCCTCCCCGGCGCCGTGCAGATCGGTCCCAAATTGCCAAAACCCCCAAAAAATCGAGAACTCAAAGGTACATTTGATCACACTGAGCTTCTAGCAAAGCTACTAGACTATTTCTTACGAAGTAATAAGAGCAACATTGATCAAACTCACAGCCTAAATACAAAAGCTTGTGCGATTGAATCACTTATGTGCTATATTCACTTAGCACGGGTGTGTCCTGCCTGCCATTTCCCCCATTGCAGCGCATCAAACAGCTGGTTTTGTGAACCGTACCGTACCGAATTGATAGAATGCGAACAAATCTGTATCGACGATTTGACGAGCACTACTTGGAGGACATTAGGATAACTTGGTGTCTTTCCTACCCTAGTGGGGGTGCACCATTCCCTGGGCGCTACGTTTATTGGAAGTTAGGGAGATTGATTGTGGGAACTGGTTAGCCGGAGGATACATGTCAGCCCACCAACATTGTGAATTGATTTGCCCACCAGTAGGGGATCTGATTGGGTCTGCCCTAAACCAGGTAGGCTCCAGTCATCCGGTCCGGGACAGTTTCTTGGGTCCTACATGGTTAATCGGTCGTTGATCATCCTTTAGTCCAGTGAATAGGTTAGGTTTTCGAATCTCAAGAAAGATTTTCCCTTCAAATTCTCGGCATTTTATTACATTTCAACCTTGTGGGCTTCTCGTTTCAGGTTTCTTTTTCGAAAAGAGCCGTTCAAACATTTGTAGGCCATTTGTTGACTAAAGATTGCAGAAAAGGATTGGGCTGAGTTCTTTTCAAAGATTGCAGAGAGGGATTGGTCGGAATTCTTGTTTCTGAATTCCGTTTTACTGTGTTCATTTCTCGGGGCTGTGAAGTTGATTGGGCGCGCGGCGGCGAGGCCTCGTTTGCCGCGCGCCCTTTTTGGATATTCTCCAATTAAATTAGATGTGAAAATGGGACCACAAATGCACTTCGGGGCTGAGTCCTAGTTGAATCAATATTGTAGTGATCAATTTAATGTATTGGTTTTCTGTTAGGGCAGATTTGTGCAGGAAAGTTATATTCATACCTTCTCCACTTAGGTGACTGCCCCAGGCCTCTCCCCAGATTCCGCCGGATCCTATCCCATTTTGGTCGCTCCTAGAGGGACCATGATACAATTGGTCCAGAAACCGTGGAAAATGGTATATTTGTTCCACGGCGCCGAAGAGGAACATAGAAAGGAGTGCCCGTGGCAACTTGGTGTACTGGGCGAATCTGTAGGATGCGAGGATGGCTAGATCTTCATATAATCATTATCCCTACTGCGTTATCTCTCCCGCCGTTGCGAGGTGATGCAGTAGGTCGTACCCCGACAACACTTCAAAATGACTGGTTTTATACCAGAATCTCCAATTTTGTCCAATCTCCCACCGAATGATTTTGTTGCCCACTCAGGTCCAGCGATGGTCATTCCCTTAAAGTCTGAGGGAATGGGAATCGGGGAATGACTCATTCTCTTTTCTGAGAACTAGGGAATGGAAAATGGAATGGGGAATTCGAAAGAGCGCGTAATTTTTATTTTTGGAGTCGCTAGCGAGTCGGAGAAGCAGTTTGCATCAAAAAATCACAAATCTTTAAGGTGTACATATCTCTCCGAGATGAGCATTTTTTTTTAGAAAACAATAATGAACCAAGACCCCACCCCTTCCCCTACTCACTACAGTGACCCCTGATTTCAGTGTGTGTGTGTGTGTGTGTGTGTTGCTTTGTTTTGTTGACCCGATATTGGGGAATCTAACGGTCCAGGGTCATTCCTTAAGTCAGGGGACCTGGGGTTGCCGGATTTTTGAGTCGGAGTTAATTTTTTTTTTGGCGGGAAAATCGTGGCTGGAGTGATTGACCCCCCCCCCCCTCCAAGGAATTTTGAGGGAATGGGAATGGGAAGTGGGATTCACGGGGAATGGCAAACACAATGGCAAAACACGCAACGATTCCCTGACCATTCGCAAATGCCATTCTCTGAATGGCAAAGGGAATGACCATCGCTGCTCAGGTCCTCTTGTTTATCCTTTCTTTGGGGCAGAATACCCTTCAATCCACTGGACTCAGCGGATGGCACGGTCCTACTTTGTCCTGAGGGGTTGGCGGATCTTTTTTTCCCGACACCAATGACGAAACCTCCCAGAGGTCCCCCTCCCCCCCCCCCTCCCCCCTTCACCTCGAAAAGACATGATTTTGAGATATTGGCGCCAAAAATAGCACTAAAATTCAAATATATGGCGCTTACACGTCAACAAATGGCGCTAAATTCAAATTCAACGGACAAAATTCAAGTTAAATAAACGTTTGTACCACTAAAACCCCCCCGCTTTGTCGAGGAAAACTCCCAACCCCGCTGATTTTACTGACAACCCTGCTGATTTTACTCTTACTCACACCGATGAGGGGGGGGGTTTCAACCCCCCCCCATCGGCCCGGGTGTTAGTCAAAAATTGAAATGCACTCCCCTTGTTTTGTCCGTGACTAGTGTGTGTGCTGCTTTGTTTTTATTAAACTGATATTGGGGAATCGTTACGGTCCCGGGGTCACTCCTTAAGGCAGGAGGGGACCTTGGGTGGCCGGATCCTCGCCTTGTCCTCGCCTTTTTTTTGGTTTGTTTTTTGTTATAAAACCCGAAACTTCGCCTCCTTTTTTTTTTTTTGGGTTTTGAATCCCCACAGCAAGCGGGCAACAAAAAGAAAGAACCAAAAAAAACAATTAACCCCG